>Ga0129311_1000069_pt1 | contig 99450 bp, 85 predicted proteins | sample Go1ome_FD_94435 | JGI IMG/M metagenome (GOLD analysis project Ga0129311, IMG submission 94435) | Western lowland gorrila individual fecal microbial communities from Wisconsin, USA - Go1022B metagenome | ecosystem: Host-associated > Mammals > Digestive system > Large intestine > Fecal | place... | reverse complement strand
GACAGGTGTAATGTAGAAATGTGAAAATTTTGCATTACACCTATTTTTTATGATATTATGGTAGCTGAAGAATTTAGGTTTTGTTGAGGTGCGGCATGAAGATACAGAAAAAATGGCTCTATATACTGCTGGCTGCAGTTGGTGTGATCGGCGTGGGCACAGTTGTCTTTTTTGTGGGTGAAAAATGGCTGCGTGATGGCTGGTATTATATTCCTGACAGGGCGATCGCCATTGCACTTGGGCTCTGCGTGTTCTGGCAGATCGTACTGATAGTGGGGACATGTTGTTTGCTGGCGCGGATCAAGAGAAAATTTGATGGCTGGATGAAAATGATTATCAGGATACCGGTGATCGTGGCGGCGGTTTTTCTGTTCCTGTTTTTTGCATGGAACTGGTTTCTTTACAGTCTTGGATTTGAGCAGAAAGTGGAACAGTATGATGAACACATTGCCCTGTATGTAACGAATACATTTGTGAGAACGAGATTTCGGTATCCGCATTATATGTATGAGGAAAACTGGCTGTTTATGAGGAGTCTGAGTGATGAAGAACAGCAGGAAGCTGTTTTAAAATACGGAGATCCGGATGATTATTACAGGGAATATCATTAACGGCAGATGCAGATATGCGCCGGAAGAAAAGCTGCAGTTGGAGAGTTATGTGATTCAGAAAGGAAAATAAACGATGCGATATTTAAAACCACATTTTTACGATAAATTTGTCTGCACGGCCGGAGACTGTCCGGATACCTGCTGTGCGGGATGGCAGATCATGATTGATGAGGATTCTCTTAAGAAGTATAAAAACGTGCAGGGAGAGTTTGGAAAACGCCTGCATGGGTCGATCAACTGGGAAGAGGAGTGCTTCTGTCAGAATGACCGGCGGTGTGCGTTTTTGAATGATGAGAATCTGTGTGATCTCTATAAGGCACTGGGACCGGACGCCCTCTGCGATACCTGCCGCCTTTATCCGAGACACACGGAGGAATTTGAGGGACTCAGGGAATTATCCTTATCCCTTTCCTGCCCGGAGGCGGCGAAGATCATTCTTTCCCGCAGGGAGCCGGTGCGGTTTCTTGAGGAGGAGACGGACGAGGAAGATGATTTTGACGAGTTTGATTTTATGATGTTTTCGAGGCTGGAAGACACCAGAGATGTTCTTTTCTCTGTTTTACAGGATCGAAACCTGCCGCTGACACTGCGCATGGCAGCGTGCGAGCAGCTGGCGGAGAGATACCAGATCTGTATGGAGGAAGGAAAAGAGTTTGAGATCGATAATCTGCTTCAGGAATGCGAACGCCATCACAGGGACGGAACCTTGCGGGAGTTTATATCGGAAAGTCTCTCAGAAAAGGGCGTGGATGCGGCATCTTTTCATCAGTGGGAGTGGCAGAAGGAAGAACTTCAGGTTCTTTACGGTCTGGAACGTCTGCGCCCGGAGTGGGATCAGGTGCTTGACGGAGCGGAAAAGTGGCTGTATCAGGGAAGCAAAGAGGAATATTTTAAGATCTGTGAGGAATTCCACCGGATGTATGGGGCGCTAAGCAGCCATAAGGAAGAGTGGGAAAATCTGGGCGAGCAGCTTTTGATGTTCTTTGTCTATACATATTTCTGCGGGGCAGTCTATGACGATATGGTCTGTTCCAAGATGGAGCTGGCGTTGTTTTCCGTCCGGTGGATTCAGGAATTTTTGATCGCCCGGTGGCTGGAAAATGGGAAGAAGCTGTCCCTGCAGGATGTGGAGGAGCTCTCCTGGCGGTACGCGAGGGAGATCGAGCACTCCGATGATAACCTGAATGCGCTGGAGGACTGGCTGTTTGGGATGTATGCGCCGGAAGGGTGTCAGCTTTCCTGAAACGGACCGGAATCAGCTGCAGTTCGTGCAAGGGGTAAACGGGAAGCGGAATCGCAAGAAAAAAGCAAGAAAATAAGCGTAGCATTTTTAGTACAGGATGGTAAAATGGTAAAGGGGTCAAAATATTTTTGACCCCTTTATTACAGGCTGGAAAGGATGGACAATATCATGGCTAAACCGCCCCTGATGGACTGTCGAATCAGAAAATACGCTTATCAGGAGATAAAACAAATATATAAAGAGATCGAGACATCACCGGCTGGACTGGATGATAAGCAGATCGACAGGAAACGTGAAATATATGGAGAAAACCGCTTTGCCAGACAGAAGAATGATACGATCCTGCGCTGTCTGCGCAGGGCATTTATCAACCCGTTCCATATCATTTTGTTTGTACTTGGGATCATTTCTCTGGCAACGGATGTCGTCCTTGCGTCTAATTTTACGAGAAACGCAACCACTGCCATTCTTATCTTTTCCATGATCCTGATCAGTGGTATGATCCGGCTGATTCAGGAAGTACGTGCAAAAAATGCGGCGCAGCAGCTTAACCGTCTGATTCATGAAAGCATTACAGTCAGGAGAGAGGGAAATGAAAAAGAGATACCTGCTGAAGAACTTGTCGTAGGAGATATTGTGCTGATATCTGCCGGAGACAGGGTTCCGGCAGACATCAGGCTGACAGTTGTCAATGACCTGTATGTCTCACAGGCTTCGATCACCGGGGAGAGTGCAATCCTTGAAAAAAGATCCGATGCAGTGGACGATGAAAGACAGGAGACACTGACACAGCTTGAAAACCTTATATTTATGTCAACGACAGTGATCAGCGGGAGAGGCGAAGGAATCGTACTGGCAGTCGGTAAGGATACCCTCTATGGGAGCTTCGCGAAAGCTGATCTGGATGAAAAACAGTCCTTTCAAAAAGGGGCAAATTCCATTGCGTGGGTTATGCTGCGGTTTATTGCGGTGCTGATCCCTGTCGTGTTCATCATTTTAAGAGTTACAGGCGGCAGATGGCTTGAATCCTTTGCGTTTGCTTTGTCGGTAGCAGTCGGTCTGATGCCGGAGATGCTGCCGATGGTCATTACGGCATGTCTGGCGAGAGGCAGCATCAGCATGAGCCGCAAGCAGACGATCATCAAGGATATCAATGCCATGCAGGGATTTGGAAGTATGGATGTTCTGTGCATGGACAAGACCGGAACCCTCACGAATGAGAGCATTCTGCTGGAATATTATATGGATGTGCTTGGAAACGAAAGTGAGAAAGTACTGGATCTTGCTTTTTTAAACAGTGTGTGTCATTCCGGTGTATGCAATCCCATTGACAATGCGATCCTGGCATGCCAGACAATGCCGGGACATGAGAAACACTTTGCCGATCTCATTGCAGGGTATCAGAAAATAGATGAGATTCCGTTTGACTATGCGCGTAAGTTTGTCAGTACCCTTGTGGCCGGTCAGAATGGGGAGCGCCAGCTCATTGTGAAAGGGGATATCACACGGATCGTGGAACGATGCAGGTATGTGGAGTTTCGCGGTGAAATGATTCCGATAGAAGCGTGCAGCCCGCAGAGTGTGTCATCGGTGGTGGATGAGATGCTCGAGGACGGCATGAAGGTGATCGCGGTTGCACGGAAAAAAACAGTAGGAAACGATCAGCTCCTGCGTTCAGACGAGAATGATCTGATCCTGATGGGATATCTTGCATTTTTTGACGCGCCTAAGAAAACAGCAAAAACATCGGTGAAAGCGCTCGAAGCACTCAAGGTAATTCCAAAGGTCCTGACCGGAGATCAGGAGGAAGTGGCTGTTTCGATATGCCGCAGAGTAGGAATTCCGTCGGAAAAGGTGCTGACAGGGACAGCGCTGGATGAAATGAGCGACAGCGAACTTGACAGAAGTGTTGAGGAGATACATGTTTTTGCAGAGCTGACACCGGGACAGAAGGTCCGCGTTGTTTCAGCCCTGAGGAAAAACGGGCATACAGTTGGATTTCTGGGGGATGGGATCAATGATATACCGGCACTCTGTGAGGCAAACGTGGGCATATCAGTGGACACTGCCGTAGATGCAGCCAAAGATGCGGCCGACGTGGTGTTGCTCCAGAAAGATCTCGGAGTGCTGGAGCAGGGGATTCTGGAAGGCAGAAAAACCTTTGCCAATATGCTCAAATACATCAAGATCACAGCAAGCTCCAATTTTGGAAATATCCTTTCGATTGTGTGTGCCAGCGCGTTTTTGCCATTTCTGCCGATGACATCGCTGCAGATCTTATTGCTGAATTTATTATACGATGCCTTATGCATCATTTTGCCGTGGGATCATGTGGATAAAGAGGAAACACTTTTTCCGAGAGACTGGTCAGGCAGGACACTTGGACGGTTTATGCTTTATTTCGGACCGATCAGCTCATTGTTTGATATGATAACGTTCCTGTTTTTGTATTATGTCCTGTGCCCAGCCTTGTGCGGAGGTGTGACATATCTGGATCTCGCGGATCCGGGAATGCAGCTTCAGTACTCGGCTCTGTTTCAGACAGGATGGTTTCTGGAGTCCATGTGGACGCAGGTGTTGATCCTTCATTTCCTGCGGACAAGGAAGCTCCCGTTTGTACAGAGCAGTCCGTCAGCTCCTGTGATCGTTACGACAATTGCAGGTATTTTTGTATTTACTGCAATTACCTTTACAAAAGCGGCTGGAGTTTTCGGATTGACGAGATTGCCGCTTTGGTATTTTATGTTCCTGGTTGTTGTGGCAGTCTTTTATATGCTTCTGACTACGGTGGTCAAAACCTTTTATCAGAAGAAATATCATGAACTGATCTGAAAGGAGGACACCATCGTGAGAAAGAATACCGGTTTTATTTATATGGATGCTGTCCTTCTGGAATGGCTGATGGATAAACTGATAAAAGAGCCGCCGGAAAGTGACAGCGCGAAAGAACTGCTTTCCGGTATATATGACATGAAAAACGGTACAGAAAGTTCACTGCTTTTGGGTACATCAAAAAATGCCCGGAATTTGGCAGATGTATCTGCGGATGAGATACGGATTGGGGAATTAACGATTCATCAGAAAAGCCGGAAGGTGGTAAGAGGCGGAGAGGAAATTTCCCTGACACCAAAGGAGTTTGATATTTTATACTTTCTGGCAGAAAACAGAGGTGAGGTCTATACAAAGGAGCAGATCTACAGGGCAGTGTGGTCAGAAAATTATCTGCTGGATGACAGCAATATCATGGCATTTATCCGGAAACTGCGAAAAAAGATCGAACCGGATCCGGATGAGCCCAGATACATTCTGACGATCTGGGGAATTGGATATAAATTCAATGATGATATTTAACAAAGGCGGGCTGATTCTGGCTCGCCTTAATTCTTGCCAAATCGCAAGGGAATCGCAAGGTTTTGATCATGTGATTCTCCTTGCTTTTTTTGTATCATAAGTGAGGTCGAAGGGAGGCGGTAAACATGGTTTACACAGATTTTGTTTTAAGAATTGTCCTGTCTATGGTACTTGGATTTCTGATCGGATTGGAAAGACAACTGACAGGGCATCCGGCAGGGATACGCATCAATGTCCTGATCTGCATGGGCACCAGCTTTTTTACATTGTTCCCAATGCTGTATGGTTCTGATCAGATGTTTCGAGTGGGAAGCAGTATCATTTCAGGCGTAGGTTTCCTGTGCAGCGGTGTGATCTTTAAAGACAGTGGTACAGTGCGCGGTATCAATACGGCAGCAACACTCTGGTGTACTGCGGCAATAGGGATTTTAGCAAGTACCGGGATGTATGCAATGGCTTTTACCGCCACAGGTATTCTGATCGGATCGAATCTGATCCTGCGGCCGTTTGCACAAAAGTTAAATCCGATCGCGGCCGGAGACGAATCCGAAAAGGAATACTGTATCACAGTTCTTTGTCAGGAGAACGCGGAGCAGGAAATCCGTCTGCTTCTGATCAATCGGAATTCCTGCAAAACCTTGTACCTGAATCATCTGGAAAGTGGCGACGTAGTTGGCGGTAAAGTTGAAATAATCGCGAAATACTGCTCAGCAGGCAAGCCAAAAAGCAATATTTTAGAGGGCATTGTCGGGCAAACTCTGGAAATTCCGGAGGTGATAAGTGCCGGATGGGAGGTGTTGTAATTGAAGAATCTAAACGGTACAAGTATCATTCTTGGAATTATTTTTACAGCTGCAGGTTTCCTGTTTGCTTCCGGGAAACTGCATGTTCATCTGACAAGCTGGAAAAATATGTCACCGAAGGAGAAAGAAAAACTTGATATTATGCCGCTTTGCCGTAATATCGGGGAAGTGATCATGCTGAACGGCCTGATTTTTTTGATGAGAGGATTGTGGGCTGACTTCTCAGAGCACTGGTTCACAGCGGCTATCATCGCATGGTTTCTTGTAGCAGGAGTCGATCTGCTATATATCGAAAAAAGCCGGCGGTATCAAAAATAGTTGAGATCGTTGAGAGTGAGGAGGGAATGAATGATGAACAAGAAAGAAAATCGCAGAGCGGTACATCAGGCGCTGCAGAAGGCTGTGATCCGTGATGAGCAGAATCAGCGCATCCAATATGCAGCTACGAACCGGATCAAGGATATTCTGAAGAGTCTGCATACAACGCTGCGTGGACTGGACGAAGAAAACGTATCGGTAAACAGGACGAAGTTTGGAACAAATAAGGTAACGCACGAAAAACAGAAATCGCTTGCAAAACGTCTGGTGGAGGCTTTTGTCAATCCTTTTACGGCAATCCTCTTTTTCCTTGCTTTGGTTTCCACCATGACAGACATGGTATTCCCCTATTATTCGCTTTTGGGAAGTACTCCGGAGGATTTTGATCCTTTGACAGTGATCATCATATTAACGATGGTCATGATCTCAGGTACGCTTCGTTTTGTGCAGGAATCAAGAAGCGGAAATGCCGCAGAAAAACTGTTATCCATGATCACGACTACCTGTACCGTTACACGCAAAGACAAGGAAAAAACAGAGATCCCTATGGATGATCTGGTCGTAGGCGATATCGTACACTTGTCAGCCGGGGATATGATCCCTGCGGATGTCCGCATTCTGGAAGCCAAGGATTTATTTATCAGTCAGGCAAGTCTGACCGGTGAAAGTGAACCTGTGGAAAAGACGGCAGCTGTAAGTGTACAGAAAGAGTCCGTGACAGAGTATACAAATATTGCCTTTATGGGCAGCAACGTGATTTCCGGAAGTGCCGCCGCCGTTGTGATCTGTACCGGAGACAACACGCTGTTTGGTTCTATGACATCCGCGATCGCGGGGGAAGCTGTGGAGACAAGCTTTACAAAGGGAGTGAATGCTGTTTCCTGGGTACTGATCCGGTTTATGCTGGTCATGGTTCCACTTGTATTTTTTATCAATGGAATCACAAAGGGTGACTGGCTTGATGCCTTTTTATTCGGTATTTCGGTTGCGGTAGGCCTGACCCCGGAGATGCTTCCGATGATCGTGACAACCTGTCTTGCAAAGGGTGCGGTTTCCATGAGTAAAAAGCAGACGATCGTCAAAAATCTGAATTCGATCCAGAATTTTGGTGCAATTGACATTCTCTGCACAGATAAAACGGGAACATTGACACAGGATAAGGTCGTACTGGAATATCACCTGAATGTAAACGGAGAAGATGATACAAGAGTGCTGCGTCATGCGTACTTAAACAGCTATTTCCAGACCGGTTACAAAAATCTGATGGATCTGGCGATCATCCAGAAGACAGAGGAGGAAGAGGCAGCGGATCAAAGACTTCTTGACCTGTCGGAAAACTATGTGAAGGTGGATGAAATCCCGTTTGATTTCACGCGCCGCCGCCTGACCACGGTCGTACAGGATAAAGGCGGAAAGACGCAGATGGTGACAAAGGGTGCCGTAGAGGAGATGCTTTCCGTATGCGCTTTTGCGGAGTGTGATGGCGATGTGAAACCGCTTACAGAGAAGCTTCGGCAGCGTATTTTAGAGACCGTGGATGAACTGAATGAAAAGGGATTCCGGGTGCTGGCCATTGCGCAGAAAAGCAATCCTTCCCCGGCCGGTGCTTTTGGGGTAAAGGACGAATGCGATATGGTACTGATCGGTTATCTTGCATTCCTGGATCCGCCGAAGGAATCGACGGCAGATGCCATCAAGGCGCTGAAAGCTCATGGTGTCAATACGAAAATACTGACAGGCGATAACGATAAGGTAACACGCACGATCTGTAAACAGGTTGGACTTGAAGTGCGCAATATGCTTCTTGGTTCTGATTTAAGCCATATGAACGATGCAGAGCTTGCGAAAGCGGCAGAGACAACCGATGTTTTTGCGAAGCTGACACCTGACCAGAAGTCGCGGGTAGTTTCGGTCCTTCGGGAAAATGGCCACACAGTCGGTTTTATGGGAGATGGGATCAATGATGCGGCAGCAATGAAGGCAGCAGACATTGGAATTTCGGTGGATACCGCCGTGGATGTGGCAAAGGAATCCGCAGATATTATTCTGCTGGAAAAAGATCTGATGGTTCTGGAGCAGGGGATCATTGAAGGGCGGAAAACGTATGCCAACATGATCAAATATATTAAGATGACTGCATCCTCTAATTTTGGAAACATGTTTTCGGTACTGGCTGCGTCTGCGCTCCTGCCGTTCCTGCCGATGATGAGCATTCATCTGATATTGCTGAATCTGATCTATGATCTGTCCTGTACCGCGATTCCGTGGGACAATGTGGATGAGGAATTCATCGCAAGACCGCGCAAATGGGATGCCTCCAGTGTGGGAAGCTTTATGATATGGATCGGACCTACAAGCTCGATCTTTGATTTCACAACTTATATTTTCATGTATTTTGTGTTTTGTCCGATATTTGTCTCACACGGAGTATTGTTTCATGATCTGGCAGCGCATTACAGCGGGGCAGAGCTGGCAGTCATGCAGCTTAAGTATGTCGGCATGTTTCAGGCAGGCTGGTTCGTGGAATCCATGTGGAGCCAGACGCTGGTCATTCATATGATCCGTACTCCGAAGCTTCCGTTTATCCAGAGCCATGCATCAGCTCCGGTAACGCTTCTTACAATGACCGGTATTGCCGTTCTGACTCTGATCCCTTTTACACCGGTTGGAACCGCGCTTGGATTTACCGCTTTACCGGCCGTTTACTTTGCGTATCTGATCCCGTGTATCCTGCTGTATATGGCACTGGCAACAAGTTTGAAAAAAGCATATGTCCGTCACTATGGCGAATTACTTTAGGAGGTGTGAAAAAGGATGAAATGGGAAGAAATCTGGATGACACTGTTCGGGACATGCGATTGGCTGGGACTCAACATGGGATTCTGGGCATCGATGGCTGCGGTTCTTCTGATCGTGGTCATCATGAACGTCGTGTTCTGGGGAATGAAGCCACAGAATCGCGAGGATGCGCAGTGATTCTGATAGGAATCTGTCAGCTCAATGAGAAGAATAAATTACAGACAATTAGTGAAAATATAAATAATATATTACGAATTCGGATACTAAATAGAAATATATTGAAAAAAACAGGAATTGCCTTATAATTTAAGTAGAAGCAAAGGATCACAGCAATGGTTCAGCGCTGCAGTACGCACTGCTCCTGGAGAGGAGGTCATTACGATGAATAAAACCGTAAAAACATGGCGGATTTTAAATCAGATATATCCAAAGGACAAAACTGTATTTTCTAAAGACAAATGGTGTATTGCAGAGGCTGTTATTGTCTTTATTCTGGCAATAGGTTTAACATGAACAGACGGTGGAGTACACAACGCCCAGCTGTCGTCCGAAACAAATCAAAGTGATGAAGAATGGAGGGGACGCATATGAGAAAAATAAAAGAGATCCTTTTTTCTGAGAATGGCATGAAGGTGGTTAATACTCTGTTCTTATTGGCGATGCTTTTTTATATGGGCGGCCTGCTGTTTGTCGCTTATATTGTCTGGATCTGTTATCTTGTGTTTTGCATTAGAAATACGGAATCCAGGGGGAGCAAAGTGGTTTATTCGGTGTTTGTTGGAATTGCAGTGGTTATGATCGGAATGAGTCTGTATGGTTTGATACGAGGATAATAGATGCGCCGCTCCCGGAGGGGTACCGGCGCGTCCCCCGCGATGCCGCAGGCGAGCGCCCGCCACAATGAATCAACATACAGAACCTGCCACCGACATCTTCTCCCAGTTATATGGCCAACAAAAAAGGGTCTGCTCCACCAGCAATCCATTGCCAGTGCAGCAGGCCCTTCAAAATACGTTCTAAATTACATTCTAATTCAATATCTACGATAAAATCTACCAGCCAAGAGCCATCATTCCAACTCAAACGCCCCAGTATACAACTGATAATACACACCCTTCTGCGCGATCAACGTCTCATGATCCCCGCGTTCAATGATATGCCCGTGATCTAAAACCATGATCGCCTTACTGTTGCGTACCGTAGAAAGTCTGTGGGCGATGACAAATACCGTGCGTCCCATCATCAGGTTATCCATGCCCTCCTGAACCAGCGCCTCCGTTCTCGTATCGATCGAACTCGTCGCCTCGTCAAGGATCATCACAGGCGGATCCGCGACAGCTGCTCTCGCGATGGAAATGAGCTGTCTCTGCCCCTGGGAAAGGCTGGCGCCGTTTCCGGTCAGCATCGTATTGTAACCTTCCGGAAGTCTCTGGATAAAATCATCCGCATTCGCAAGCCTTGCAGCCGCCATACATTCTTCATCGGTGGCATCCAGCCGTCCATAACGGATATTCTCCATAACCGTACCCGTAAAGAGGTTCACATCCTGAAGAACAACGCCGAGAGACCGCCTGAGATCCGGTTTCCGGATCTTTGTGATATTGATCCCATCATACCGGATCTTGCCGTCCGGAATATCATAAAACCGGTTGATCAGGTTCGTGATGGTCGTCTTACCGGCACCGGTGGCGCCGACGAAGGCGATCTTCTGTCCGGGCTTCGCGTAGAGCGTGATGTCATGAAGCACAAGCTTCTCCGGCGTATAGCCGAAATCTACATCTTCCAGACGGATATCTCCCTTTAAAGGCGTGTAGGTGACAGTACCGTCTGCCTTATGTGGGTGTTTCCATGCCCAGATTCCGCTCTTGTCATTTGTCTCCTTTAAGACGCCGTCAGCGCCCCATTCCGCACGTACGAGAGTTACATATCCTTCGTCCTTCTCCGGTTCTTCATCAATCAATGCAAACACACGGGAAGCACCCGCAAGACCCATGGCGATCATGGCAACCTGCATGGAGGCCTGTCCGATGGTCTGGGAGAGCTGTCTTGCCATTCCGAGGAAAGAGACGATCACACCGATGGTGACAACACCGGAACCGCTGAGACTTAAGTTTGGGGCTTTGAGATATACGAGGAGTCCGCCGACAATGGCGAGGACCACATACATCAGGTTGCCCACGTTATTTAAAATCGGCATTAGGGAGTTGCCATAACGGTTTGCCTGCTCACCGTCGGAGAAAAGCTGCTCGTTCAGCTTGTCAAAATCCTTCTTACACTCGTCCTCGTGGCAGAAGACCTTGACGACCTTCTGTCCCTGGATCATCTCCTCGATGAAACCTTCCTCCTTCGCGAGGGATCTCTGCTGCGCCATCATGTAGCGGGAGCTTGCGCCGCCGAATTTCTTCGTGACGGTCAGCATGAGGGCGGAGAAGAGGCACACAACGAGAGTCATCCACACACTGTAATAGATCATCATGAGGAGCATGACCGTGATCGTGAGAGAAGACTGGAAGACCATCGGAAGCGACTGGCCGATCAGCTGGCGGATCGCGTCAGTATCGTTTGTGTAGGTACTCATGATATCGCCGTGGGCGTGGGTGTCAAAATACTTGATTGGCAGGGACTGCATCTTATCGAACATGTCCACACGCAGGTGTTTTAATGTCCCTTGTGTCACGGTCGCCATGAGGTGGGTGTAGGTGAAGGCTGCCGCGACACCGAACACATACAGGGTGACCATCGAGAGAATCGTCTGCATGAACGGCTGCCGGATGCTCTCAAATCCGTTCTCCAGTCCCGGAAGAATGCAGGTATCGATGAGCCGCTGTAAAAATACGGTCTGGACCACGGAGGCAGCCGCGGCGATGATGATGCAGATGATCACGGTGATCATGTACACCCGGTAGTTCTTGTAAATGTAGCGGAGCAGGCGGCCGAAGGTGCCATTTTTCTTATTCTGTTTTTCCATGATCATGCCTCCTTGCTCTTTGTCTGGGAATCATTGACTTCTCTGTAAATACCGTTTAAGGCGAGAAGCTCTTCGTGGGTTCCGGATTCCACGATCCGCCCGCCATCCATGACGAGAATGTGGTCCGCGTCCTGAACGGAGGAGACACGCTGGGCGATGATGATCTTCGTGGTGTCCGGAAGCTCATTTTTAAATGCCTGACGGATCAGGGCATCAGTCTTTGTATCGACTGCAGAAGTCGAGTCGTCCAGGATCAGGATCTTTGGCTTTTTTAAGATCGCTCTCGCGATGCAGAGACGCTGTTTCTGGCCGCCGGAGACGTTCGTTCCGCCCTGTTCGATGTAGGTGTCATATCCATCCGGGAATTGTGTGACGAACTCGTCCGCCTGCGCTAATCGGCACGCGTGGATCAGTTCCTCGTCTGTGGCGTTTTTATTGCCCCAGCGGAGGTTTTCTTTGATTGTTCCGGAGAAGAGGACATTCTTCTGGAGAACGACAGCCACAGCGTCACGAAGAGACTGAAGATCGTACTCCCGCACATCGCGTCCGCCGACCTTTACCGCGCCCTCCGTCACATCGTAAAGACGCGGAATCAACTGGATCAATGTTGTCTTTGCGGAGCCGGTACCGCCGATGATGCCGATGGTGGAGCCGGACGGAATCTTGAGATCAATGTCAGTCAGGGCAAATTTTTTGTTCTTTCCGGAATAGCGGAAGGAGACATGGTCGAACTCGACGCTGCCGTCCTTTACGTCCGCTGCTCCGTTTTCCGGGGAGCGTAAAACGCTCTCATGATTCAGAACCTCAACGATACGGTCGCCGGATTCCTGGGCCATGCTGCACATAACGAATACCATGGACAGCATCATCATGGAAGTGAGGATCTGGACGCCGTAGCTGATCAGGGAAGAAAGTTCACCGGTGGAAAGCTCGCTGCCTCCGGTGCCGATGATGAGCTTCGCACCGAAAAAGCTTACTAAAAGCATTGAAACATAGATGCAGAAGGTCATTATCGGGTTATTTAAGGCGAGGATCTTTTCTGCCATCGTGAAGTCTTTTCGTACCTCCTCGGCGGCGTTTTCGAATTTCTTCTTCTCGTAACCTTCCCGGACAAAGGATTTTACGACACGGATGCCTCCAACGTTCTCCTGGACGGAGTTATTTAAGGCATCGTATTTCTTGAAGATCCGCTTAAAGATCGGGTGGACATAGAAGAAGATGCCAAACAGTGCCACTGCAAGGAGCGGGAGAAGTGCCAGAAAGATGAAAGACATCCGGACGTTGATGCTCATGCTCATGATGACGGAAAAGACTGTCATAAGCGGGGCACGGACTGCCATACGGATCAGCATCTGGTAGGCGTTCTGGACATTCGTGACATCCGTCGTCATCCTCGTCACGAGAGAGGAGGAGGAGAACTTGTCGATGTCGGCGAAGGCGAAGTCCTGGGTCTTAAAGTAGAGATCTCTTCTTAAGTTCTTTGCGAGTCCGCACCCGGCTGTGGCAGCCGCTCTCGCCGAGAGAACGCCAAAGAGCAGGGAAAGGGTCGCAAGGACCAGTAAGAGAGCGCCGTATTTTAAGATCGGTGCCATGGAAGTTCCGGTCATGTCATCGATAAGCTTAGACATGATGAGAGGAATCGTACATTCCAGAATGACTTCCATGGTGACAAACAACGGTGTCTCGATGGACACGCGTTTGTACTGGCGCACGCTTTTTAAAAGTGTTTTAACCATGAATGATTTACCTCGTTTCCATATAGAATTTGCAATCCCGCAAAAGCTCCTGATGCGGAGAACATGCAGGTTCTGCAGGTGGGATCCGTCCGGATATTCAGGACATATTTCGGATCATCTGGTTGATGACCCTGAAAAACACGGCGAGATCCTCAGGGGATATTCCGGAGGTCAGACGATCTTCGGTTTCTTCCAGACTTTGGCAGATCAGTTTCTGATACCGCATGGCCTTTTCAGTGGCAACGATGCGCTTTAGACGGGCATCGTAAGGAACTGCCTCCCGGTAGATCAGTCCGTTTTTTTCCATATCCTTTAAGAGCTTTGTGGCGGTTGGTGGTCTGAGGCTGTACTCCTCTTCGATATCTTTCTGGAAGACATCGCATTCCTGCCCGCGCACCAGAATAAAATGAAGCGTTTTTCCCTGTGCGCCGCTTAATGTACCATGAAAAGAAAAGGTACTGAAGTGCCTGCGGATCAGGTTGGAGAGCATTCCCACACTGCGTCCAACGGTTTCTTTCATAGATCAGGTTCCCCCTTATAAATAAAAAGCTGTGATTCGGTCGTCTGCCATATACTTAGCAAACTAAATTATTAGCTTGCTAAGTATAATAAGACTTTTGTGGGGGAATGTCAATGGGAAAATTGTGAAAAAATTGTGATCGATGATGAAAAAGATGGAGTTTGCGATAGAAAGTGGGGACAGCTTAAGAATCCCATGGACGTCATGGTGGAGGTAGGATGAATGTGAATAATGAAATGATAGAATTTGGCTAAAGTTTTGTGCAAGTATACAAAATTGGTATTTTGTGGAAAAAAGTACTTACGAAGCGATATAAAAATATTGTATACTGCGTTCACATAGAGATTGAGAACGCAGTGAGATGTACACGAAAAGAGCAGTGGAGTCGCAACGAGTTTTGTTGGCTTCGCTGCTTTTTTCTGTCGTATGCCCGGAAGGAACGGTCAGAGACAGTTCTTACAGATGATGGAGTGAGTGAACTGTTGGGTAGAACTTAAAAAAACTCTGACATTGCTTTCGGGGAAATGTCCACATCGTTTTCAAAGAAATTTACAAGTTGAAAAAGGAGAAAATGTATGCCAAGAAATAAGAGAGAAAGTCTGATCTACACAGTATTAATGTGTTTTACCATGGTGCTCTGGATGAGCATCTACAACGTAACACTTCATATGGGAGCGTTAAATCTCACAACGATCCGTGAGGCCTGGATCGGATTCCCGATCGCCTATGTGTTCGCGATGTGCATGGACTGGTTCGTGGTTTCCGGACCGGCGAAGGGATTCGCGTTCCGTTTTCTTGTAAAGCCGGAGAGTCCGGTGCTTCACAAGGTGATCGCGGTTTCCTGTTCCATGGTGGTTCCGATGGTGATTATCATGTCCCTCTACGGTGCCCTTGAGGGATGCGTAAAGAGCGGAGATTTCAGCCTCCTGCCGATCATCTGGCTCACAAACATTCCGAAAAACTTCGTGATGGCACTTCCGTTCCAGCTCATCGTCGCAGGACCGCTTGTCCGCAAGGTGTTCCGCGGGGCATTTCCGGAAGGGACTGTGTTAGCGTAAAATTTCAAAAATGCAGGCTGTGGTACGAGTTGCAGCATAGATAAGGAAAAGCCGTCTGGTCTTTCTCTGTGATAGGATTATGAACCTATGGGGGAGAAAGTCCAGGCGGCTTTCTTATACAGAAAATTTAAAAGTATTTACTGAAAATTTTCTTCGAAACGGACTGCTGCCTATTTTAAACTGGAGAATTGGAAAGAGTAGGCTACTTTATGATTATGTCTAAAATTATAAAGTTTAAATGCGAATTCGTAAAGTAATAATTTGAAATAATGAAAGATGTTGGCAGACAACAGCTGCGTTCCTGGGGAGTTCTGATCGAGCGCGATGGAAAAGATTATCCGTCTAATGCTTTTGCTATTTTGACCGGCAACGGTGGACTTCATGTTACAACGCAATGTGGCGTATTTAAAGGTACAACGAAAGCGGTATTTGTTGACCGCAGAGAATATACCGGACCGCTTTGGGAGCAGATAGATGAAGCATTTCAGTTTGTCCTGAGAAATATTCATCTGGGTGCTACCATTGTAGGAATTTATCGGCAGGATATTTATGAGATTCCGCCGGATGCCATTCGTGAGTTGATTATCAATGCCATGGTGCATCGCAGTTACCTGGATCATGGGACGATACAGGTTGCGGTATATGACAACCGGTTGGAAATTACTTCTCCGGGAAAACTGCCAATGGGACAAACTATGGAGCGTATGAAAGAGGGTTATTCCAAAATCAGAAATGAAGCCATTGCCCATGCGTTTGCTTATATGAATCTGATCGAGCATTGGGGAAGCGGTATTCCGAGAATTATCGAGAAAGTAAAAGCTGCCGGACTGCGGGAGCCAGAGTTTATTGGCGGCGAAGTTGATTTGCGTATCAATATTTATCGAGATCAGATTACTTCAAAGAACTCCAATAAAGTGCCGGATACTACCGACAGAGTGCCGGATACTACCGATAAAGCGCCGGATAGTACCGACAGAGTGCCGGATACTGCTAATAAAGTGCCGGATATTGCTGATAGAGTGCCAGATAATGAGCAAGAACAACAAATTTATGAATATATAACAGAAAATGGTTCCATTACTACTTCTGAGACCATGGAGCTTTTACAAGTAAAACAACGCAGAGCAAGAACTGTTTTAATGCATATGCTGGTGAAAGGTTATTTGAAAAGAGAAGGCGCGGCACGAAGTACAAGATATAAAAAAAATACGGAAGGAAAATAATGCAGCATGGATACAGACAAAGTAATACAAGATATCTGTGCAGCTTAAAATGAATGCAAATGAGTAAGGCATTGCCCGTATTCCTGATAATAGTATATACGAGGTATATGCCTTACAACTGCGGGAAACAGATCACATTTTGCTGCGTTCTGTGAGGAATGACACAAACCGGAAGTGCCTATCCAGTAGATTGCCTATCATACCGATGACCTTACCCATCGTAAACGCGGCGAGGATCGTTCCGATTCCAAGCCCTTTGATATGACCAAGGAAACAAAAAGTCAGTCCTGCGGTCACGGCGAGGCAGGTCACATCGAAGGTGATCTTGACTCTGGAGTATGGAACCTTCAGGATATCAGCCATTTCTCTCGGAAAGAGGTCTGTCGGAATGATCGGGAGTCCGCAACGGTTGGAGAGGGCGATTCCGAGGCAGAGAACTAGGTAGCTTATGATAAAGTAGATGATCTGGTAGCCGATGCCCATCGGAAGTCCTGTAAGGGCTGCTTTGTATACGTCCAGCATTTTACTGAAGGCAAAACCTACGACAAAGCTGAAAAGGTATGTAGGAACAAACTTTTTCCGTAAGATCATGAGGGCGGCTACGAGAATTCCCTGAAAGATATAAGTCCAGGTTCCGAGTGTCAGAGCCGGGAAGGATTCAGAAAAAGCGTACGGAACGCTGGAGATCGCCGAAATTCCGGCACCGGAGTCCAGCATTAAGACAACACCGAAACTGTTGATCAAAATCACAATAAGAAGAGCAAGTTCACCGCGCCAGACAGGGCGCTTATCAGTTCGTTCATTCGTATTCATGTCACATCTCCTGTAAGCTTATATTATGTCAAAATCGAACGTTTACCATTGTAGCGCGCTAAAACAAGATGTGCAAGTCCTTTCTTCATCTGGTCAGCCCCTGCGCAGAGAGGAACTTAGCATGTACTGCCTGTGTTCTGCAAACAGACTCCCAAATACGGAGAAGACTTAGGTGCTGATTGTTTGCTGGAGGAAACAGGCAACCGCCTTTCCTACATTCCGCCAATACACAGCGCAGGGAGGACCTGGGGCACGGAACGCCTGGGTGAAGGGAGCTGGCTTACTCTTGGCTCGCCGGAGAATGCGTTGGAGAACATGTGCCACTTGTCTGAGCGAAGCGAGTTGTGGCACATGTCCTCCGTCCTTAGCATTCTTCGGCAAGCTTAGAGGAACCCTCCCGGAATCCCTCAAGTGTCCGCGCCCCAGGTCCTCCCTGCGCGTATCTCTCGCCAAATTATTCGCTATAGGAATACGGCTTTACCGCCGCCTGATCCGACGTATGTTCTCCAATAATCTTCTCCATCCAGATCATATCATACCACCGGTTGAACTTATACCCGCAGTTCTCAAAAGTCCCGCAAAGACGGAACCCAAGATGCTCATGGAACTGGGCACTGTTCTTATTTAAATACTCGTCCTCAACCTTCGGGTATCCGATGCAGGCATAAAGATTCAGAACGCCCATGTCTTTGAGGCGTTCAGCCAGAGCTTCATAGAGTTTTCTGCCAAGCCCGCATTTCTTTGCATTGTGATCCAGATAGATCGTGAGCTCACTGGCCCAGTCGTAGGCGGCGCGGCCGACGAAAGCATGGGCGTAGGCGTAGCCTTCGATCCTGCCGTCACGTTCGATGACGAGATAAGGATATTTTTTCATGATATCGATCATGCGGTTCTCAAATTCTTTAAGGGAAGGAACATCGTATTCGAAGGTGATCACGGTGTTTTCTACATAATAGGTGTAGATCTCAAGGATTCTCGGAGCGTCGGATAATTTTGCGTTTCTTACTGTGATGTTGGTTTCCATGGTGGGACCTCCTTTGTGAGATGGTATAAATTGGGGTTATTGTACCACTGATAGGGAACGGTGGCAAGAATTTATATTCGGACGGGCAGACAGAAGGGAGATAGATTGGTGAAAGTGAAGAGATTGACAAGATCGGAGGGGAAGCAGTACAATAACGTCAGTTTGTAATAAAGGAGTACGTGATGGATTTTACAAGTTTGTTTAATATGCAGGGCATGATGTTCTGCATCCTTGCGCTGGGATGGTATCTCAGGAAGAGCGGGATGATCGATAAGAGCGGGAAGGCGCTGCTCAGCAGTCTCGTGATGAATGTGACGCTTCCCGCGAGCATTGTGAAATCGTTCCAGATGGAATTCAGCATGGATATTCTGAAGCTGACGCTGGAAGTGATCGTGATCTCGTTTCTGATCCAGATCTTTTCGAATCTTTTAAGCCGTGTGCTGTATCCGGGCTGGAGCGAGGAGAGCAAAAAGGTTTTGCAGTACGCGACGATCGTCTCAAATGCCGGTATCCTTGGAAACGCCATCGCTGAGGGAATCTTCGGAGATCTGGGAATCATGTATGCGGCGGTCTACACGATCCCGACGAGAATCTTCATGTGGTCGGTGGGACTCACTTATTTTACGGAGGCACCGACGAAGAAAGAGCTTTTAAAGAAGGTCGTGACACATCCGTGTATCATCGGAATCTTTACCGGCATGGTACTTCTGGTATCCCAGTTCCAGCTTCCCGGATTTGTAAACCAGACAGTCCGGACGATCGCCGGGGCGAACACGTTCTGCGCGATGCTTCTGATCGGGTGTACGCTCGCGGAAATCCCGTTTAAAGAGGTGTTCACGAAAGAAGTTTATTACTACACGTTTATCAGGCTGTTCCTGATTCCTGTCATCGTTCTGGCGGGCTGCCGCCTGTTTCACATTGATCAGCTGATCACAGCGGTCTGTGTGATCCTGTCCGCGATGCCGGCAGCGAGCACGAGCGTTGTTCTTGCGGTCAAATATGGAAAAGACGACCGCCTTGCAACGAAGATCGTTGTCTTTTCGACGGTCGTCTCACTGATCACACTTCCGGTCTGGTGCTATATTCTTACGGTATGACGCAGGAATTTTCTCCGGCAGGACCGGAGAGATAGTACCAGAGGTTCATTCGGATAAATTCATACATGTTGAGCCGGAAATCACGCTTTTTATAGGGGATTCCGGCTATTTTCATAGCCTCCAGCATAACCGGATTGGAGTGGCAGCTTCCACACAGACCGGCAGCATGGTACAGGACGGAGAGGAAGACTTCACTGGCATCATGGGAGCTAAGGCCGAGACGGACTTCCATGAGCCTGACAAAGGCATCCCGGCGTGCATGGTAGCTTGTTTTGAAGCTGGCAAGGCGGCATGCAGTGACATGGACCTCAATGATCGTGCAGAGGATATCGCTGTAGCGGAGATAGTCACGGTGCGCGTTCAGGACATCTGCCCAGGCAGCAGCCCATTGATCCGGGGTAAATGGTTTCTCATTGGGAAATGCTGCGAACAGATCGTCAAAATAGGATTGCATTTTATCGGAGCAGATCTCAAGGTAGATCTCTTCCTTCGTCATTACATATTTATAAAGGTTTGCCCGCGTCCAGGACAGCTTTCCGGCAATGGTGGAGAGGGTGATCTCCTGGTAGGGGACAGAGCAGAAGAGCTCGTCCGCCGCGGCCTTGATCTCGGCCATTCTGGCCTGTTTCTGTTCTTCACTTCGCGCTCGCACGAAATCTGTCATGGAATTCACCTCCTTAGTGCCTGTGCAGTATACGACGATCAATAGTGATCGAATTCTATCAATCGGAAAGTTAGTCTAAACTGACCGGTGATAGTATGTTATCATCATTATAATTGATTTTCATTCGCTTGACAAGGGAGTGGGCGTATGCTATCATCAAAATAAGTTACAAGATGTTACTTAACACAACGGCGGGCGTTGCCGGACCGTGAAAAGTGGACGACGGATCAGCCGGAGAAAAGGCAGGAGTATGATTGGGACGCAGCGGTGAAGACATTCACCGGCCGTGCCGGATCTATTCAGAAAAGGAGAGCAGCATGGATAAGATAAAAAAGAATTTTGGTTTCGGATGTATGCGTTTCCCTATGATCGGGGAAGAGATCGATGAGGCGCAGGTTTCCCAGATGGTGGATTATTTTCTGGATCAGGGCTTCAACTACTTTGATACGGCTCACGGCTATATCGGTGAGAGAAGTGAGCTTGCGGTCAAAAACTGCCTGACGAGCCGTCATCCGAGGGAGAGCTACATTCTTACAAATAAGCTGACGGCCGCTTATTTTGAGAAGGAAGAGGACATCCGCCCGTTTTTTGAGTCACAGCTGGAGCGCTGCGGTGTGGACTATTTTGATTTCTATCTGATGCATGCCCAGGGAATGGGAAATTATCCGAAGTTTAAGGAATGTCATGCGTATGAGACGGCTTTAGCATTTAAGGAAGAGGGTAAGATCCGCCACTTTGGAATTTCTTTCCATGACCGCGCGGATGTCCTTGAGAAGATCTTAACGGAGTATCCGCAGATCGAAGTTGTCCAGATCCAGTTTAACTATGCGGATTTCGACGATCCGGCAGTTCAGGCCGGGAAATGCTATGAGATCTGCAGAAAGCATGGAAAACAGGTGATCGTTATGGAACCGGTCCGCGGCGGAAGCCTTGCGAATCTTCCGGATGACGCGAAGGCAGTCTTTGAGGAGCTTCACGGCGGCAGCCCGGCTACCTACGCGATCCGTTATGCGGCGGGATTCCCGGGTATCATGATGGTCCTTTCCGGAATGAGCAGTCTGGAGCAGATGAAGGAAAATGTGAGTTTCATGAAGGATTTCAGGCCCCTTGATGAGAGGGAGATGAAGGCAGTCGAGAAGGTGCGCGAGATCTTCCGCGGAAAGAACCTGATCCCGTGTACCGGATGCCGCTATTGTGTCGACGGATGTCCGAAGAATATCTCGATCCCGGATCTGTTTGCGTGCATGAACGCGAAGAAGATCTACCAGAATACGAATTCCAATTTCTATTATGGGATCCATACACGGAACAACGGAAAAGCGTCGGATTGTATCAAGTGCGGAAAGTGTGAGAAGGTATGTCCGCAGCATCTTGAGATCCGCAAACTGCTCTGTGATGTTGCAGATGTATTTGATGTGAAGGCGTAAACAGAAGGAGAATGTGGCAGGATGGGATTTCGCAGACTGGAGGAGAATCTGATCGATCTGGTGAAGGAGCAGCAGGCAAAGCTGGGATTCCGGCCGGAAGTGATACGGCTTTATTATCCGGTGTCTACCCTCAACCACTTTTTCGGGAGTGAAGATACGGCGGAGGAGATGGAGGCGCGGCTGAACGGTCTTGGGGCGCATATGAAGGGGACATTGGGAGAGGTCCGTGTGACGGCGAAGGGAGACCGGTTCTGCTTCCTGATTCCGGAGACCGGAAGTGTCTATGTGCATGAGCAGATGAAGGGGCGGGAGTTTATTCAGGATCTGGTGGATCTCGTCGGGACGCATGGATGCAGTCTGGAGGAGATCAGAGAACTTTTCCGTCAGTGGTCCGCAAAGCCGGTGTTTGAGAAGATCGAAGATGGAGATTTCGACTGGGTCTTCCACTTTGCAGATGGGGTTCCGGACCGGTATTATTACTGTTTTAAGGATGAGGGCTGTCATCTGATCTACCACCGGTTTTTGCCGGAGGATTACGCGGAATTACAGTAGTTGAAAAAAGAATGTGCCTTGGCACGTTCTCGTGCCTCGCGTGATTGTTTGTGACGACCTGCATCCTCGCGCGAGTGTATAGCATTGGCGCCGGAGACCTCTCCGGCGCCTTGTTTAGGTTAAAAATCTGCCGTTGCTGTGCCCGGCAGATGATATAAAGTTAGTTGGTGGCTGCGGAGAGATCAAGCTCTGCAGCTATTTTTTTCAGGGTTTCGGCGGATTCCCGGAGTTTTTCCGCCTCATCGGCGTCCAGTGAGATCGGAACGTGGGTCTCGATCCCGTTGAGTCCTACGATCGCCGGCATGCTGAGGGAGATGCCGCTGATCCCGTATTCTCCATGCATCATGGAGGAGATCGGGAGAATGGAGCGTTCGTTGCGGATGATGCATTCGCAGATTCGTTTGACGCTCATGGCGATCCCGTAGTAGGTGGCCTGCTTTTTGGAGATAATGTCGTAGGCGCTGTTTTTTACCTCTTCGGCGATGCGGTCCATGGCGGCATCATGGTTATAGTGGCCGCGCATCTCGCAGAAGGTGTTTAACGGGATTCCGGACACGTTGGTGCTGCTCCAGGCGGCAATCTCGCTGTCACCATGTTCGCCGATGATGAAGGAGTGGACGCTGCGGCTGTCGACACCCAAATGTTCACTTAAGGCATATTTTAAGCGGGCAGTGTCTAAAACTGTGCCGGAACCGATGACACGGTTTTCAGGGAAGCCGGAGAGCTTCAGGGCCGTGTAGGTCAGGATGTCTACCGGGTTGGAGACGATGAGGAGAATGCCCTGAAAGTCCCGTTTGGCGATCTCCGGAATGATGCTTTTATAGATGGATACGTTTTTGTGGACGAGATCCAATCTTGTTTCGCCGGGTTTCTGATTGGCTCCGGCGGTGATGATAATGATGGCGGAGTCGGCGATGTCGTCGTAGGTTCCGGCATAGATCTTCATCTGACCGGCGAAGGGGATCCCGTGGGCGATATCCTTTGCCTCGCCGTCGGCTTTCGCTTCGTTGGCGTCTAAGAGGACGAGCTCGGAGAAGAGGCGGCTCTGCATAAGAGTGAAGGCAGTGGCGGAGCCAACGAAGCCGCAGCCGATGATCGCTGCTTTTCTTGGATTGATGGTCTGAGTCATGTGGGGTACCTCCTGTATTTGTAAAATGGTGTTGGTTTGGTAACTGTTCAGTAGGTCTGCGCACTCGCTGCGCTGACCGTAATAAAACACAGGCTTGAAGGCAAAAATCCCATCGGCGAAGCCGATTTGGAATGGATTTTTGCATGTAACTGTGAGGCACTGAACAGTTACTTGGTTTGTTATGCGATGGGCTTAGTATAGCATAACCAAAATAAAATGTATGTTGTAGATACAACAAAAATGGAAGAAATTGTTAAAAAAATAACAGGAAGTCAAAGGTTAAAATTTATTCGTTATAGGAACCGGTCGTGATCGTATATTCGCCGGTGCCCTGCACAAATACAGTGCCGTCTGTGCCGGTGATCGTCACGCTTTTGCCGTCAGCGCCTGTGATGGAGCCTTTACAGGTGAGGGAGGAGACGGTGCTGTTTCCGGTCACAGTCCAGGCGGAGAGGGCGTCGATGGTGACATTGCAGGTTCCGTTACCGCCGTCACCGGCATTTGTCTCATCCTGAAGGATGGCGCCTGTCAGGATGGTGCCGTTTGTGAGCTTCAGATCCAGATTACTGATGCTGTCCCAGAGAATATCGCCGCTCATTTCCTGGGAATCCGCGGTAAAGGTGCAGTCAGCACCATTTTTTCCGGACTGGCCCCAGCCGCGTTTGTTGGCATTTCCGGTGCATTTTAAGAAAAAGTCATTGGACGGGGAGTAGGTGATGTCCACATTCTTAAGATAGAAGGAACTCTCCGTGTTTGTCGTATAAAAGAGACCGCCGTTTAAGGAGGTCAGGCTGCCGCCGTCCATGGAAAATTTGCTTTCGCCGACTTCTGAGTCACCGGACATGCTCTGATAAAGGATGACGGTCCAATCGCAGTCATTCTGTTCATTTTTCGGAATGTTTCCGGAGAGAGAGCAGTTTGTGAGAGAAAGGGAGTTCAGACCCTCGATGCAGACAGCCTCAGAGTTTTCAGCAGTGAGCGCCGCGTTGTTGACGGTAATGTCGGCGGTGCAGTAGACTGCCGGGGAGCCGGTTCCCCTGGAGGTGTAGGTTCCGCCATCGACGTTCATGGTACCGCCGCCGCGGTCGCTCCGGATCGCCGCAGAGGATTCACCGTTTGTCTCAACGGTGAGGTTGGAGGCTGTGAGTGTGCCGCCCCCTGCCACATGGATACCGCCGGAGGTATCCTGCTTTGTGGTGATGGTGGTGTCGGATACGGTGACATTGCCGTCACCGTAGCTGAATACGCCTGCACCGCCTTTTGCGTCGGCGGTGATGGTGCCGCCGGTCAGTGTCAGGCTGCCGTTGGTGGCAAGTGCTGCGGCACCGGTTCCGTAAAAGCTGGAGTTATCGCCTCCGGTGCTGTCAGCGGAGTTGCGGTCCATCGTGAAATTTTTTAAGGTGACGTTCGCACCGTCGGTGACGAGGACTGCGCTCTCATCAGCTCCTGTGGAGGTGTAGGTTTTCCCATCCTCCTCAGTATCGGTGGAGTAGCTTGAGACTGCCTTGTAGGATGTCGGAGCAGCACTCTGTCCGCCCGGGCCTCCGGGACCTCCCGGACCTCCGTTCCCGCCGTCCGGCGGTGCCTGTTTTCCGTCCATGCTTCCCGGAGCCCCATCCGGCGGATTTCCGGGTTTATCGGAGTTTTCGCCCGGAGCGCCGTCCGGTTTGTCAGCCGGAGCGGAGTCGGACGCTTCGGTCACCTGTGCGGTGGCAGTGGTGGAGTCAGCAGCTTTTTGACCGCATCCACCGACCATAAGAGTACCTGCAAGAACCATGCAGAATAATGCCTGTTTTTTCATGATATCAGATCCTTTCTGTTTATCCGCCTGCGTCCGGGTATTTCCTTCTGACACGTGGCTGTGTATTAGCCGCAATGCATTCGGAAGAAGCTGCCGTTGGCAGGCTCTGTAGGTGGGGAGAACTGTAAAGGATTGAAGCGCTCTGCCCTGTGAAATGTTGTTATGGATAGGAGTATACGAGCAAAATTTGATGAAAGTGTGAAATACACAAATTATTCATAAAGGGACGTAAACACGTTAAATCCTGCGAAATTTCGCCAGCTCCCAGAATGCCACCGCGCTGGCTGCCGCCACATTCAGCGAATCTACCCCATGGGCCATCGGGATCATGACCGTATGATCGCACCCGTCGATGGTTTTTGAGGCGAGACCGTCCCCTTCTGTGCCTAAGATCACGGCGAGTTTTTCGGCAGCAAGTAGCTTCGGATCATCAATGGAAACGGAATCCTCCTTCAGTGCCATGGCAGCCGTCTGAAATCCTAAAGATCTGAGGGTTTCAAGTCCGCCGCAGGAGAGATCCGCGTTTTTCGGAAAACAGGTCCACGGGATCTGGAAGACGGTTCCCATGCTGACTCTGGCAGCTCTCCGGTAGAGGGGATCACTGCAGCCGGAGGTCAGGAGCACCGCGTCCATTCCAAGGGCCGCGGCAGAGCGGAAGATCGCCCCGATATTTGTGGGATTCATGACATTCTCAAGGACAGCGATCCGGTGTTTTCCCTCACAGATCTCTGCCACAGACGGCAGGATCTTTCGCTTCATGGCGCAGAGCAGGCCGCGGGTTAAGGCAAAGCCGGTGAGGTTTGTCAGAAGATCGAATTTTGCGGTGTATACAGGAAGCTCCGGGTAAGCAAAAAAGAGCTTCGGGATCAGGTCATCGGCCTGTTTTTCCTCGATGAGGACAGCGAGAGGTTCATATCCGGCGTTGAGCGCGCGCTCGATCACATTCGGGCTTTCCGCGATGAAGATCCCAGGTTTCGGTTCGTTGATATGGAAAAGCTGGGACTCGGAATATCTGGAAAAAAGATCGAGCTCCGGCGCTTTAAGATCGGTGATTTTTTTGATCTGCGGCATAAGAAAAGTCTCCTTTGTTTTTCATAAGATCAGGAACCGTTCAGTCGCTTGACATCCCCGATCATACATGATACGATTATTTTAGTTACAATGTGTCACTTAAACAACAAAAGTCCGTACTATGCGGACAATACCTGAAGCATGTGAAGGACGAATGGTCTGATACTGAGGGAGGAAATGGCATGGGATTAGTCCGGAAAAGGGCAGGAGCCTGTAGTGGGAAGAAGGATGGGAATCTGACAGAAGGTCCGATCGGACGAGGACTTTTCAGGTTTATGATCCCGATCTTTTTAGGACAGCTTTTACAGCAGCTTTACAATATGGCGGATGCCTGGGTCGTCGGAAATTTCGCGAGCAATGATGCCTTCGCGGCGGTGAGCTTATCCTCGAATGTGAATATGTCGGTGATCACGTTTTTCGCCGGGATCGCTGTGGGCGGCGGTGTCGTGATCTCGAAATATTTCGGGGCACAGGATGAGGAAAAATTGCGGTGTGCGGTACATACAAACTTTCTTCTGGGAATCGTATTCTCAGTTTTCGCAACGCTCATCGGCCTGTTTTTTGTTCCGATCCTTCTCGGCTGGCTCAACACGCCGGACAGCGTGATGGTGGAGGCGAGACTGTACTTCGGAATCTATTTTGCCGGTGTCTCCACGGTCATCATGTACAATATCTGCATGAACATCATGCGGGCAGTGGGGGACAGTGTCCATCCCCTTTATTATCTGATCTTTTCTTCTGTAGTGAACATGATCCTGGATCTGATCTTTGTGGCGGGATTTCAGTGGAGTGCCGCAGGCGCTGCCGTTGCCACGGTGATCGCTCAGGGATTGAGTGTTTTATTATGTATGATCCGCATGGTGAAAGATGGAGGGGCTGCGACGATCCATTTTAAGGAGCTGCGCTTCAACGGCTCCATGATCCGCCAGGTGATCACCCAGGGGCTCCCGACGGGACTTCAGAACTCCGTGATCAGCGTCGGAAATCTTGTGGTCCAGTCAAACATCAATACCTTCGGAGCGTTTGCAATCTCCGGACAGGGGGCCTTCGCGAAGCTTGAGGGGATTGCCTTTCTTCCGATCATGAGCATGTCCATGGCGCTGACAACCTTTGTGAGCCAGAATCTTGGCGCCGGGAAAGCGGACCGCGCGAAGAAGGGTTCCGTGATGGGTGTGGCGTTTGGAATGGCGATGGCGGAGCTTGTCGGGATCTGTCTCTTTATCTGGACTCCGATCCTGCTTCGGATCTTTGTGGATGTGCCGGAAGCGATCGAATTCGGAACGATCCACGGAAGAACGGTTGCCCTGTTTTTCTTTCTGCTGGCATTTTCCAACTGCGCGACGGGAGTACTCCGAGGTGTGGGAAAATCCATTGTCCCGATGTTTACGATGCTGATCTGCTGGTGTGGTATCCGCGTGCTCTACGTGACGATCGCGATCCGGATCATTCCTGTCTTCCGGACGATCTCCTCAGCGTACCCACTGACGTGGACGCTGAGTTCGATCATCTTTATCGTGTTCCTGCTCCGGATGGACTGGGATGCGCGGGTTTAGATCTCTTTTCCGCGCTCATTGATCACAAGTGCCATGATCTCAAGCGGCTCATCAAAAGGATTTTTGATCGCGTGGCTCTGGCCAACCTCGATGACACAGACATCGCCCGGGTGGATCTCGGTCTCGGTGTGATCGTTGTCCTCGAAGATTCCCTTTCCCCTGAGAACGTAGTACGGCTCAGTGTTTTCCACATGCTGGTGGAATCCGATGCTGGCATGGGCCGGGATGATCACGTGGGCGTACATGGATGCGTGTCCCATGAGCTCATCCCTGCTTAAGATGTGACGGATCTCGATCGTTCCGTCGCCTCCGCGTAGATTTGGAACAAAAGCTGTTTCAGTGTTTCTGACCATCGTGTGAACCTCCATGAATCTTAATAGTCTGCAACCGTCCGGCAGGCCGGCGCATTTCCTGCGCCGACCTGCCGTTTCGCTGCGGTGTGATTTAAATATTATACTGCATATTCAGGAAAAGAACAACGATTAACCGAGAGAGTGGAAGAAATCCGCAGTTTTGTCGACTTTTTTCATCAGATGGTCGAACATTTCCGGTGTCAGGGACTGGGCACCGTCGCAGAGGGCTTTCTCCGGGTTATTGTGGACCTCGATCATGAGACCGTCGGCTCCGGCTGCGATAGCTGCCATGGCAAGCGGCTCCACCATGAAGCGGATGCCTGCCGCATGGCTCGGGTCGACAATGACCGGGAGATGGGTCTTTTTCTTTAACATCGGGATCGCGGAGATATCAAGGGTATTTCTGTAGGAAGTCTCGAAGGTGCGGATGCCGCGCTCGCAGAGGATGACTTTTTCATTTCCGCCAGCCATGATATATTCGGCACTCATTAAGAGTTCGTCCAGGGTGTTTGCAAGACCGCGTTTTAAGAGAATCGGCTTGTCGATCTTTCCAAGGACCTTCAAAAGTTCGAAGTTCTGCATGTTTCTTGCGCCGACCTGTATGATGTCAACGTCGTCGAAGAGTGGAAGATGCTCCGCGCTCATGATCTCTGTGACTACCGGGAGACCGGTGGCTTTCTTTGCCTCCAGGAGAAGATCAAGACCCTGCTCGTGAAGACCCTGGAATGCGTACGGGGAAGTTCTCGGCTTGAAAGCACCGCCGCGGAGGAAGGCTGCGCCGGAACGCTTCACGTCCTCAGCAACCTCTGTGATCTGTTCCTTTGTCTCGATGGAGCAGGGGCCTGCGATGACCTGAAAGCTGCCGCCGCCGATCTTTCTGCCGCAGACATCGATGACCGTGTCCTCCGGGTGCATGGAGCGGTTTGCCTTCTTATACGGCTCACGAATCCTGCGGACGTCCTCGACAACGTCGTTGGCCTTTAACCAGTCTTCATGGATCTGGCTTGTGTCACCGATGAGACCGATGAGGGAGGCCTCGGTTCCTTCGGAGAGATGGAGCTTAAATCCCTGATTTACAAGCTCTGTCTTTAAGTTCTCTACTTTCTCTTTGTTGGCATTTCTTTTTAAAATAATGATCATAATCTTATTCTCCTTTATATGACAAGTTTCGGTTTGGTCTGCTTATAAAAACGCTCTGGAAAACGGATATTCCTGTATTCGGCTGGTACCGTAGCCGAAAAACAGGAACTGCTTTATGCATACGTTTGTGGGTATCCGGAAACAAAAAAGCCGGTGTCTGCTGCAATCGCAAACACCGGCTCCACGCTTTCTTTTACGTTTCCGAAGGATCTAAAGACCTTCGGTCGGAGAGGGTTGTTTTTTGCAGCAGAAACAGTCCGCGCAGTAATAATAGCCCGGAAAATAATAAAAAGAATAGGATGCAAAAAGATTCATCATCTGGTTCTTCATATCTGCTGTTCTCCTCTCTGAAGATTACCGCCGGATCCATTCTCTCCGGCTGCTGAAGCTATCATAGCGCTGTCGGGCGGATTTGTCAACAGGAAAATTCAATAAGTTGAAGTTTTACGCTTTTATGCAATAAAGGAAATTCCTGCTATTCCAAAGTGACCGAATTCGCAATGATCTCCACACACCGCTCGATCCCGAGCGTACCGCTGTTTAAGCAAAGGTCGTAGTTCTTCGGTTTGCCCCACTCATTTCCGCTGTAATACTGGTAGTAATCCCGGCGCTTCGCGTCCACGGCGCGGATGCGGCTCTCGAGCTTCTTTATATCTTCCGGCTCCTTTTCAAGCCCCTGGATCCGCTCCACACGCTTTTTGAAGCTGGAGCAGATAAAGATGCGGAACGCGTCCTCGACGATCACATCGGAGCATCTGCCGATGATCACGCAGGGACCGTTCGCGGCAAGCCGCTGGATGATCTTCGACTGGATCACGAAGAGCTGGTCGGAGACCGGGACTTCGTATACAGGCGAGAAAGGATCCACAGTGGCGTAATCATCGTAGTTGATCCGTTTCTGACCGGCAATCACTTCATCGTTCGCATGGAAAAGATCTTCCGAGATATTGCTGTCCTCGGCCGCCATGGCGATGAGTTCTTTATCGTAAAAAGGAATGCCGAGTTTTTTTGCGAGACGAAGACCGACCTCGCGGCCTCCGCTGCCGAGTTCACGGCTGACTGTAATGACTTTGCTCATAATATCTTCCTCCCCTGTACATGATTTTTCTTCTTTTTTCTGCACAGTTTCAGTGCTGTCTGCTAAGAGTATACCATAAAATCCGTCAAAACGTTACATAATTTTCATGGATTCACATATTTGTAAGAAAAAAAACGGTCCGTGCCAGGCACAGACCGTAACTTCTGATTATTCACTTAAATAAGCCTTTTTGACCTTCTCATCGTTCATGAGCTGCTTCGCGTCGCCGCTCAGAACGATCTTACCGGTCTCCAGTACATACGCCTGATTCGCGATGGAGAGTGCTTTTTTCGCATTCTGCTCGACTAAGAGAACCGTCACGCCGTCACGGTTGATGCTCTGGATGATGTCGAAGACTTCATTTACATAGATCGGAGACAGACCCATGGACGGCTCGTCGAGAACGATGAGCTTCGGATGGCTCATGAGGGCGCGTCCCATGGCGAGCATCTGCTGCTCACCGCCGGAGAGAGTACCGGCCGGCTGGTTCACACGCTCCTTTAAACGCGGGAAACGCTGATAGATCATATTGAGCGTCGCATCCATCTCTGCCTTATCTTTTCTTGTGTAGGCACCGAGCTTCAGATTCTGGAGAACGGTGAGGGTGGAGAATACGCGGCGTCCCTCCGGAACATGGGCGATTCCCATGCTGACGAGCTTGTAGCCGGGGATCTTTGTGATATCGGTTCCTTCGTACATGATATGTCCGGAACGGGCGCTCAAAAGACCCGTCACGGTGTGCAGTGTTGTCGTCTTTCCGGCACCGTTGGCACCGATCAGAGCGACGATCTCTCCCTGATTTACATCGAAGGAGATTCCCTTCAACGCCTGGATCACGCCGTAGTAGACTTCCAGATCTCTTACTTCTAACATTGCCATGATTGTTCTCCTCCTATTCACCGAGATAAGCTTTGATAACTTCCGGATTGCTTAAGACTTCCTGAGTAGGACCTGTGCAGAGGACCTGACCAAAGTTTAAGACGGTAAGACGCTCACAGATACCGCTGACGAGCTTCATGTCGTGCTCGATTAAGAGGATCGTCATTCCGAAATGGTCGCGGACAAAGCGGATCGTCTCCATCAGCTCCGCGGTCTCATTGGGGTTCATGCCGGCAGCCGGCTCATCGAGAAGAAGAAGCTTCGGCTCCGTCGCAAGGGCGCGGGCGATCTCAAGTTTTCTCTGTTTTCCGTAAGGAAGGTTGGAGGCCTTAAAATCACATTCCCCGTCGAGTCCGAATACCTTTAAGAGTTCCATGGCCTCCTCATCCATCTCTTTTTCCACCCTGTAGTACCGCGGAAGACGGAGGATTCCCTCAAGAGTGGAGTAGGTGTGGTGGTTGTGGAGTCCGGCCTTTACGTTGTCGAGAACGGAGAGGTCCTTAAAAAGGCGGATGTTCTGGAATGTACGGGCGATACCGGCTTTGTTGATGTCGGTGGTGGACTTTCCTGTAAGGTTCTGGCCGTCTAAGAGGATCGTTCCTGTATCCGGCTTGTAAACGCCGGTCAGGAGATTGAAGATCGTGGTCTTGCCGGCACCATTCGGTCCGATAAGACCGTAGAGCTGGCCTTTTTCAATGTTGATGGCAAAATTGTTGACAGCCTTTAAGCCTCCGAAGGAGATGCTTAATCCTTTTACACTTAACATGTCTGACATTTTAAGCTTCCTCCTTTCCTGAATGGGCAGCGTGCTGCGGTTTTAAGCCGCCGAAGATCCGCTTGCGGAGCGTGATGAACTGCGGAGCGGAGTTGAAGAGCATCGCGAGGATCAGGACGATGGCGTAGATCAGCATACGGTAGTTGTTTAAACCTCTTAAAAGCTCCGGGAGCAGGTAGAGGATGACGGTTGAGATCACGGATCCGCGGATGCTTCCGATTCCGCCGAGAACCACGTATACAAGGATCATGATGGACATGTTGTAGCCGAAGTTCTTCGGGAGAGCAGTAAGTGTCGTAAGGTTGTGGGCATAGAGAACGCCTGCAACGCCTGCTAAGGCAGCGGAGATGCTGAAGGCCAGCAGCTTGTATTTTGTGATGTTGATTCCGATGGACTCAGCGGCGATGCGGTTGTCACGGATGGACATGATCGCGCGGCCTGTTCTGGAATTTACAAGGTTCATGACGATGATCAGTGTGATCAGGACCAGAATGATGCCGATCGTGAAGGTGGCTGCCTGCGGGGTTCCCGTGATCCCCTGAGGTCCCTTGATGAGGACTTCGCCGCCGTCCTTTAAGCCTAAGGACATGGAATCCTTGAAGGAGATATGGAAACCGTCCGCATCACGTCCGAGGAATACGGCGTTTACAAGGTTCTTGATGATCTCGCCGAAGGCAAGGGTTACGATGGCGAGATAGTCACCGCGAAGACGCAGGACCGGGATACCGATCAGGATGCCGAAAACGGCAGCGACGGCAGCGCCGATAAAAATGGCGATCACAAGACTTACGGTCGGATCGATCGCGCCCTTCATGCACTTGGAGAAGAGGGCGCCGGAGAAGGCACCGACACACATGAAGCCTGCGTGTCCGAGGCTCAGCTCACCGAGGATCCCGACGGTCAGGTTTAAGGAAACCGCCATGATCACGTAGATACAGAAAGGAACGAGGAGTCCCTTTAAAAGGCTGGATACATGTCCGGTGCCCATGAGCACTTCCATGATGATCCAGGCAGCAACGACCATGCCGAGGGTGATCATATTGTTGATAAAGATTTTCTTTTTTGCTGTACTTTTCATGGGAATCACCTACACTTTCTCGTTCAGTTTTTTGCCCAGGATTCCGGTCGGACGTACTAAGAGGACGATGATCAGGACGGAGAATACGATCGCGTCGGAGAGCTGGGAAGAAATATATGCTTTTGACAGGATCTCAATGATTCCCAGAAGGATTCCGCCGATCAACGCGCCGGGGATGGAACCGATCCCGCCGAATACAGCTGCCACGAAGGCCTTGATGCCGGGCATGGATCCTGTGTAAGGAGTCAGGGACGGGTAGGCGGAGCAGAGTAAAACACCTGCCACGGCGGCGAGGGCGGAGCCGATCGCAAATGTGAGCGCGATGGTTCCGTTTACGTTTACTCCCATCAGAGTGGCGGCACCGCGGTCTTCCGATACGGCGAGCATGGCCTGTCCGGCTTTCGTCTTGTTGATAAAGGTGGTGAGTCCGATCATGATCACGATACAGGAAATGATCGTCACGAGAGTCTCACCGGTCACTGTGATGGCACCGTCCGCGAACTTCAGAGCCGGGATCGTCACAACAGAGGTGAAGGACTTTGTATCGGCTCCGAATAAGAGGAGCGCGACGTTCTGCAATAAGTAGCTGACGCCGATGGCTGTGATCAGGACGGACAGCGGAGAAGCGTCACGCAGCGGTTTGTAGGCAACACGCTCAATGACGATACCGAGCACGGTACACACGATGACAGAAAGGAGAACGCTTAAGAAGACCGGCATTCCCATACTGTGTGTCGTGATAAAGACCACGTAGCTTCCGACCATGATGATATCGCCATGGGCGAAGTTTAACATTTTCGCGATTCCATAGACCATGGTGTATCCAAGCGCGATGATCGCGTAGACACTGCCAAGGCTGATTCCATTGATTAAATAGTTGATAAAACCCGTCATAAATTTTACACCTCGGTATGTTTTCAATAGCTTTGGGTCAGGTCTGCGGGGAACGGTCTGGACACATCACAACGCAGGACCGTGAAAGAAACAAGAGGATTGCCGAAGCGACAATCCTCTTAACATGATGCCATTCTTAAATGATCGATTACATCGCCTGATATGCGCCGTCTACGACTTTGACAGCCTTCGGTGCTTTGTGCGGTTCGCCATCCTCTGTCCATGTCATGTCTTCACCGGTAAGACCATTGACTTTGATCTTTAACATAGCTTCTTTCATCTTATCGCAGGTATCGCTTACAGATGTCTCCGGTGTGATGTCAGCCTCTTCCATGGCAGCTTTGATCGCGTAGATCGCGTCATATGCGTCGGCAGCGAACTGGATCGGAGTCTCGCCATAGTTCTCTTTGTAAGAAGTTACGAATTTCTGGGTAAGCTCATCCTGAGCGTCAGCAGCAAACGGAGTTAAGAGCATTAAACCTTCTGCAAGCTTTGTATCAAAGTTCTCGACCTGAAGGATACCGTCCATACCGTCGCAGCCGAAGAATTTCGGAGCGTAGCCCATGGTGTCAGCCTGCTTGAGGATCAGGGATGCCTCTGTGTAGTAGATCGGAAGGAATACGAGGTCAGCGCCTGCGTCCTTTGCTTTCTGGAGCTGTGTGGAGAAGTCCTTGTTGGAATCTGCTGTGAATGCCTCGGCGTCCACGATCTCAAGACCCTGGTTTGCAGCCTCAGAAGCGAATTTCTCGTAGATACCGCTGGAGTATACATCAGAGCTGTCGTAAATCACTGCGATCTTTTCCGCAAGCTTGTTCTCAGCAATGTAGGTTGCGGATGCAGCACCCTGATCCGGATCAGAGAAGCATACACGGAACACGTTCGGGTTCTGCGCACACTCAACAGAGGAGCCGGACGGTGTGATCTGGAACATATTGTCGGCATTCGTCTTATCCGCAACAGCTACACACGGAGCGGAAGTTACAGTTCCCATGAGGACCTGCATGCCCCAGTCTTTTAATGTGTTGTAGGCATTGACGGATTTCTCGGCGTCGTGCTCGTCATCCTGGAAATTAAACTCGATCTGGTATCCGTTGATACCGCCGTCAGCGTTGATCTCATCAACCGCGATCTGTGCGCCGTTCTTAACTGCGAGACCATATACAGCAGCCGCGCCTGTGACCGGGCCGATACCGCCGATCTTGAATACTTTGTCGGAAGATGCTTCGCTGGAAGCGCCAGCAGCGGCTGTTGTCGCGTCAGCTGCTGCAGCGGCAGTTGTCTCAGTTGTGGAAGATGAGCTTCCGCAGGCAGTTAAAGAAGCCGCCATTGCAAGTGCAAGGCTTAAACTTAAAACTCTTTTTTTCATAATTGATTCCTCCTCTGGAATTTGTTATCATGATAACCGTTCAACGCTCTGTCGATTTGCAGTGAAGCGGTTAAAGATTATTTTGAATTATAGGGAGTTTATTTCAGAATGTCAAGCAAATTAATTTTTTAACGAAAAATTTGTTGCAGTTTGGCCCTGCAGCGCATGGACCGCAACGACCAGAGCCGGTGTGCCTTTGGGGAATGGCGGTTCAGATTGACAAAACGGCTCACAGTGGATAAAATTTGACATATCAGGATCCGGGCGGGAGAAACAACAGGCCCGGATCCACCCGAAAGGAGACGTGTTATGACGCTGACGCAGTTAAAGTATGTGATCACCATCGCGGACACCGGTTCCATGAATGAAGCGGCGAAGCTTCTTTTCATATCCCAGCCCAGCCTTTCGTTGGCGCTCAAGGAGCTGGAAAATGAGATCGGGACTGAGCTTTTTAAGAGAAGCAACCGCGGCGTTGTCCTGACACCGGACGGCCAGGAGTTCTTAGGCTACGCGAGACAGGTGACGGAACAGTATAAGCTGATGGAATCCCGGTATATTGAGAAAAAGAACGTGAAGAAGAAATTCGGCGTTTCCATGCAGCACTACACCTTCGCGGTAAACGCGTTTATCGAGATGGTAAAGCAGTTCGGTATGGATGAGTACGAGTTTGCGGTCCGGGAGGAGAAGACCTACGAGGTCATTGAGGATGTGAAGACGTTCAGGAGTGAGATCGGAATCCTGTATCTGAACGATTTCAACCGGAAAGTGCTCACAAAGCTTTTCGATGAGTCGGATCTGGAATTCTGCCCGCTTATGGACTGCGGGATCTATGTATACCTCTGGAAAGGCCATCCGTTAGCGAATCAGAAGGAGATCACCATCGAGGAGCTTCAGGAGTATCCGTGTCTTTCCTTTGAGCAGGGAAATTACAACTCCTTCTATTTTGCGGAGGAGGTGCTGAGCACCTACAGCTATAAACAGCTGATCAAGGCCAATGACCGGGCAACCCTGTTAAATCTGATGGTAGGCCTTAACGGATATACCCTCTGTTCAGGAATCCTCTGTGACAATTTAAACGGTTCCGATTACTGGGCGGTGAAATTAAAGTCCGACGAGGTCATGACCATCGGATACTTAAAGAGAAAAGGGATCGCCCTTAGCCCGTTGGGACAGAAATATCTGGAGGAGATCCGGAAATTTGAGGGCATGTAAAGGGTCTGATTGGCAATAGGTAAAACCTATAACCAGACACATAGCGTCTGTATTGGACAGCGGCAGGCGGAACGTGGTATGCTGTTAAGATCAGACGAAATGGATGATGAAAAGCAGGTTATAATGGAAATACTATTTTAACCTGAAGTTATGCGTGAGTTAACTGCCGGTTATATGACCTATTATAATAAGGAAGAAACTCGTTCAGACAGAGAAAATATCCGGAAACCGGCGTGCAGAATACTGCGGAATGCGGAAAATGCAACGGCAGGAAATTCAGGAAAACTGAAAGGAAGCAATGGAGTAATGCAGACTGACAGGAAAGAAGCGCTCCGCTATCTGGGGCTTGGAAAACATGAACCGGATCCGGAGACGGAGCGGCTTTTGGAGGAATGTATCCGGGAAGCGGAAAAGGCGGCGGATCTCAGGCATCTGATCCGTGAATATCCGCTTACCATCGAGGATGACGGGACCATCGATGGCGGCTGCTTCCGGGTAAAGAGTGAAAACTTAAAAAAGAACCTGTCCGGCTGCGATTCCGTCCTCGTGATGGCAGTCACCGTCGGGGCGGGGGTAGACCGGCTCCTGGCCCGGTACGGAAAGCTTTCCGTGGCAAAAGCGGTGGTCATGCAGGCGGCGGCGGCAGCGATGGTGGAAGCTTACTGCAATGAGTTGAACGCAGGGTGGAAAAAAGAGTACCTGAAAAAAGGAAGTTACCTGAGGCCAAGATTTTCGCCGGGCTATGGAGATTTTCCGCTGTCTGCCCAGAAACAGATCATCGATGGTCTGGAGGCAGGAAAACGGATTGGGATCACACTGACGGAGGGTTATCTGATGATGCCGTCGAAGTCGGTGACGGCGGTGATCGGTGTGAGTAAGACACCGGCGGCCTGTATGATCGAGGGCTGCGAGGCCTGTGGAAAGAAAGATTGCGCGTTTAGAAGATAAGTTGAAGAAGATAGGAGAGGATCATGGGAATTCTGGAGCTGATGAAGGAGAGACGAATTTATTTTGACGGAGGAATGGGAAGCCTTTTGCAGGCCAGGGGCTTAAAGCCCGGCGAACTTCCGGAGACATGGAATCTTTCCAGACCGGAGATCATCACTGAGATCCACAGGGAGTACCTCGATGCGGGATCTGACGTGGTGACGACGAATACCTTCGGCGCAAACCATTTTAAATTTAAAGCGGAGGACGGATATTCCGTAAAAGAGATCGTCACGGCGGCGGTTCGAAATGCAAAAAACGCCATCGCAGCGGCCGGACACGGTTACGCGGCACTGGACATGGGACCGACGGGAAAACTCTTAAAGCCCTACGGTGATCTGGAGTTCGAGGACGCCTATGAGGCGTATAAAGAGGTAGTCCTCATCGGAAAAGAGGCTGGTGCGGATCTTGTGATCATTGAGACCATGGGAGACGGATATGAGCTGAAGGCGGCAGTTCTGGCGGCAAAGGAGAACAGTGACCTGCCGGTATTTGCGACCGTCACGCTGGATGAAAAGGGAAAGATGCTGACCGGGGGCAATGTGGAGTCCGTGACGGCACTCTTAGAGGGACTGGGAGCCGATGTGATCGGTTTAAACTGCGGTCTCGGGCCGATCCAGCTGCTGCCGTTTATGAGAGATATGGCGAAGGTGTCCTCCACACCGATCCTTGTCAATCCCAATGCCGGATTGCCGAGAAGCGAGGGCGGAAAGACCGTTTACGACATCGATGCCGATGAGTTTGCCACGGCGATGCAGGATATGGCGAGAAACGGGGCGACGGTCCTCGGCGGCTGCTGCGGAACGACACCGGAACATATCCATAAGACAAAGCTTGCCTGCGATGATATTCCTGTCTGTGAAATTACGGACAAAAACCGCACGGTGATCTCCTCCTACTCCCACGCGGTGACATTCGGCGGAAGACCGATCCTGATCGGAGAGCGGATCAACCCCACAGGAAAGCCGAAATTCAAGCAGGCGTTGAAGGATAAGGACCTGACCTACATTTTATCCATGGGTGTTGCCCAGCAGGAGAGCCGCGCCGATGTCCTGGATGTCAACGTAGGGCTTCCGGGGATCGACGAACCCCAGATGATGGTGGACGTGGTAAAGGAACTTCAGGGAGTTCTGGACCTGCCTCTTCAGATCGACACCTCCGACCCGGTGGCCATGGAGCGGGCACTCAGGATCTACAACGGAAAACCGCTGATCAACTCCGTAAACGGAAAGAAAGAGGTCATGGAGCAGATCTTCCCGCTGGTGAAGCATTACGGCGGCGTTGTGGTTGCCCTGGCTCTCGATGAGGACGGAATTCCGGAGACCGCGGACGGAAGGATCGCTGTTGCAAAGAAGATCTACGAGACTGCGGCATCCTACGGGATCCCGAAAAAGGATATTCTCGTGGACTGCCTCTGCATGGCGGTGAGCTCCGATAAGAACGGGGCGCTCACAACCCTGGAGACCGTGAGAAGAGTGCGGGATGAGCTTGGAGGAAAGACAGTCCTCGGCGTTTCCAACGTGTCCTTCGGACTTCCGATGCGTGAGAATATCAACTCGTCGTTTTTCCTCCTTGCAATGCAGAATGGACTCTCTGCGGGAATCGTGAACCCGAATCTGGAGGCCATGATGCAGGCATATGACAGTTTTCTTGTTTTGTCGGCACAGGATGAGAACTGCGCGGGCTATGTGGGGATCTACGGACCGAAGGAAGCGGAGAAGAAGAGACAGAAAGAGATCTTAAAAGCGGCGGCGGTGAACCAGGCAGCCGGGGTGAGTGGAGCGGCAGGCGCGGGAAACAGCAATGGAGCCGGAAATATGTCCGGTACAGGCGCAGGCGCGGCGGATACCGGTTCCGCGTTAAAAAAGAGTATCATAAAGGGAATGTCCCAGGCGGCTGCCGACGCGGCGAGACTTGCATTGAAGGAAACGGATGCCTTAGAACTCATCAACACAGACATGATCCCGGCCCTCGACGAGGTGGGAAAAGGCTTTGAGGCAGGAACGGTGTTCCTCCCGCAGCTTCTGATGAGCGCGGAGGCGGCGAAGGCCGCGTTCGCCGTCGTGAAAGAGTCCATGGAGGATAACGGAGAGGTCCAGGAGAAGAAGGGAAAAGTGATCCTCGCCACGGTAAAGGGCGATATTCACGATATCGGAAAGAATATTGTGAAGGTCCTTCTGGAGAACTACAGCTTTGATGTGATGGATCTTGGGCGCGATGTCCCTCCGGAGACCATTGTGGAAACGGCGGTGAAGGAGCATGTGCCGGTGGTGGGACTCAGTGCCCTCATGACGACAACGGTTCCGGCGATGGAGGACACCATCAAGGCACTCCGGAAGGATGCACCGTGGGTGAAGGTCATGGTAGGCGGAGCTGTCCTGACACAGGAATACGCGGATGCCATCGGGGCGGATGCCTACTGTAAGGACGCGATGGCTTCGGTGAATTTCGCGACGAGCGTGATCGGGGAAGCGTAAAAGATAAGATGATATTTTCAACTGCCAGGTCTTTCATTGAAACCTGGCAGTTCGCTGTTCCTCCCCAATATGCCTGCCCATGACGTGTTCAGATCATAACCGAAAACAGCTCCTGTATGTCATGCGTGAGCGATAACAAAAATATCAACAGAACTATGGATTTTTCTACCGCGATACGGTATAATGATAGTTACTGTATAAGTCTGTGTCTGCGACTGCCATGTTTTTTTCGGTATGGCGCGGGGAAATGATGCAGACTGGCACGCTAAAAAAGGAGAAAATCAGATGAAAAAAATTCTGGATATCATCACGGATGAGATGAAAAAAGCTTTTGCGGCGAACGGTTACGATGAGAACTTTGCGAAAGTGACTCTGTCCAACCGCCCGGATCTCTGCGAATACCAGTGCAACGGTGCGATGGCAGCTGCAAAGACATATAAAAAGAAACCGATCGATATCGCGAACGGTGTAGTAGAACAGTTAAAAGACAGCGAAGTATTTGAAGAAGTGAATGCCGTCATGCCGGGATTCATCAACTTGAAATTAGATCCGGCTTTCCTTTCCGGCTACATGAACGGAATGCAGGGTGCAAAGAAGCTCGGAATGGACGAGGTCGAGAAGCCGGAGACCATCGTTATCGACTACGGCGGAGCAAACGTCGCAAAGCCGCTCCACGTGGGACATCTCCGTTCCGCGGTGATCGGTGAGGCGTTAAAGCGCATGGGACGCTTTGTTGGCCACAAGGTCATCGGAGACGTTCATCTCGGTGACTGGGGACTCCAGATGGGCCTTATCATCGAGGAATTAAAGGACAGAAAGCCGGAGCTTCCGTACTTTGACGAGAGTTTTACCGGAGAGTACCCGGAGGAGGCACCGTTTACGATCTCTGAGCTTGAGGAGATCTACCCGGCAGCCAGCGGAAAATCCAAGGTTGACGAGGCATTCAAGGAGCGCGCCCAGGAGGCGACCTTCAAGCTTCAGAGCGGATACGCGCCGTACCGCGCGATCTGGAAGCATATCATGAATGTTTCCTTAAAAGATTTAAAGAGAAACTACGCAAACCTTGACGTGGATTTCGACCTGTGGAAAGGTGAGAGCGACGCGCAGCCGTATATCCCGGGCCTGATTAAGGACCTCCAGGATCAGGGACTTGCATATGAGAGCCAGGGGGCCCTCGTTGTAGATATCGCAGAGCCGACCGATACGAAGGAACTTCCGCCGTGTATCGTAAGAAAATCCGACGGCGCGGCCCTCTACGCGACTTCCGACCTTGCGACCATCGTTGAGAGAGAGGAAGATTTCAAGCCGGACCACTATATTTACGTCGTAGATAAGCGTCAGGAACTCCACTTCACACAGGTCTTCCGTGTCGCAAAGAAGGCGGGAATCGTTCCGGCAGACCGTAAGATGGATTTCGTCGGCTTTGGTACCATGAATGGAAAGGACGGAAAGCCGTTTAAGACGAGAGAAGGCGGCGTTATGCGTCTTGAGAACCTGATCGCAGATATCGACGAGGCGGCTTACAACCGTATCATGGAGAACCGCACTGTTTCTGAGGATGAGGCAAAGAAGACAGCAGAGATCGTAGGTCTCGCTGCCTTAAAATACGGCGATCTCTCTAACCAGGCCACAAAGGACTATGTTTTCGATATCGACAGATTTACTTCCTTTGAGGGAAATACAGGCCCGTATGTTCTCTACACGATCGCGAGAATCAACTCCATCTTAAAGAAATACAGTGATACCTGTGAAAATACAGAGAATGGCGAGATCCTTCCGCCGTCCGCAGAGCCGGAGAAGACCCTGATGCTCGCCCTCTCCCGGTACAGCGATGTGATGCTTACCTGCTTCGAGGAGCTTGCGCCGCATAAGATCTGTGCTTACATTTACGAGCTCTCCAACGCGTTAAACCACTTCTACCATGAGACGAAGATCATCGCTGAAGAAGACAGAAAGAAACAGGCGGGTTACATCAGCCTTGTTACTTTAACACGTGATGTGTTAATGACATGCATTAACGTCCTGGGATTCAGCGCACCAGAACGGATGTGATGAAACAGCCTGTCATGCGGCTATGCAGATGGGCAGGCTTGCCTGCACAGATGCATAGACATATGACGGGCAAAACTTCATGAGCAAGTAAGCCGTCAGGCTGGATTGCGAATGAAGTTAGGATCGTGGGAGCACGAAGTGCGGAACGATCCGTTTCATGGCTGGAAAGCAATAAAGCAAACAGCGGCTATGCAGATGGGCAGGCTTGCCTGCACAGATGCATAGACATATGACAGGCAAAACTTCATGAGCAAGTAAGCAATAAAACAAACCGGGGGGACGGAATGATATGGAAGTAACGGAACTTACTGCCGAGACCTTCTGGAAAGGTGAGACAGAGATCAGGGGAACCGTCATGGACGGGGAAGATGAATACCGTGTCCGTATCCTGCGCAAGGGTAGTCAGAATTTTGACTACTCTTGTTCGCATATCAGTAAAACGGGAAGAAATCTCGGTTTCTGCGGCGTATCCTGCACACAGGGACCCGACGGGATCCCCATGTGCCCGCATGCCCATGCCCTGCTTGCGGAGTGGCTCCGGAAGGAGAGCAGGGAGTCAAAGCATCCGGTTTCCACATCCCAGAAAGTCCGTTTTATGGTCCGGGAGTACACGAACCGAGAGGTGAGCCGGATCATGGGGGCCTCTGAGGAAGGGCATTACCGTCTGATTCCCATCGTTGCGGTCTCAAGAGATCAGGTAAGGGTCCGCTTCACGGTGGGCCGTGAAAAACAGTACCCGGTGAAGGATCTGACAGCCTTCGCGAAGGCGATGGAAACCATGAGTCTTGTCCAGTACGGAAAAGGCCTTGCGTTCCATCACAGTCTTCAGGCTTTCGACGAGGAGAGCCGGGCGCTGGCGCTTCTCATCATGGAGCGCGTCGGTTTCTTCAGGGAACAGTACCGCGGAAACGGCCGGTTTTCCATGGAAGCGGAACCGGCGTTAAAAGAACTGATCCTGGGAAAAGCCGGACGAGAGCGGTTCTTTGCCATCATGGACGGTCAGACCATCGAGTGTGAGGATTACCGGAAGAAAAAGAGAATGCTGACGGTAAAACGGGAAAATCCTACATTTACCGCCGTTGTAAAGAAAGAGGGACGGGACGGAATCAAGGTCACTGTTGATAAGGACATTATGGCCTTTTCCGGCGAAAAGTCCTTATTTATCGCGGACCAGGAATCGATCTGCCGTTGCGATCCGGACTACACGGAGTGCCTGACCGTATTTATGGAATACATGGTCATGGGACTTGACGCAGAGAATGAAGTCTCCGTCAATGACCGGGATATGCCGCTCTTTTATGAGAGAGTTTTGAGAAAGCTGGAGTCTTTCGGACTGATCCGCTCCGAGGGTGTGGATCTCGAGAGCTACCGCCCGAAGGAATTGAAGGCGTCCTTCTATTTTGACAGTGATGCCGCGGGAACCGTCACCCTGCGTCCGGAGCTCGCCTACGGCGATTTCTCCTTCCACCCGCTGGCGGACGAGAATGTCCCGAAAGAGATCTGCCGGGATGTTCCGGGAGAATTCAAGGTGAGCCAGCTGATCACCACCTACTTTAAGTATACGGAGGACGGATCCGGAAACCTCGTGATCAAGAATGATGACGAGGCGGTATATCGTCTGATCTCCGAGGGCATGAAGAAATTCATGGATACCGGGGATGTGTTTGTGTCCGAGTCCTTCAAGAAGATCCGCGTCCTGCCGCCGGTGAGCACATCGGTCCAGGTACGGACGCTGGGAAGATGGCTGGAACTTGAGGTAGACACCGGGGCGCTTCCGAGGGAAGAACTCGCGGCGGTGCTGGCGGCTTACGGAAAGAAAAAGACCTTTTACCGGATGAAGAACGGCGATTTCCTGACTCTGGGGGACGGCGGACTTCTCACGGTTGCAAAGATCGCGGAACAGCTCGGTGTCGCGAAGGAACTTGTGGGTTCCGACACGATAAAGCTCCCTGCATACCGCGCTATGTTCCTGGACGCAGCGTTAAAAGAGGATAAAAGCGTCAGTGTGTACCGCGACCAGCTGTTCAAGGCTGTGGTCCGTGGAATGAAGGACGTGGAGGACAGCGATTATGAGATTCCGAAACGCCTTGCATCGACGCTTCGAAGCTACCAGAAGGTGGGCTACCGGTGGTTAAAGAGCCTGGATGCCTACGGCTTCGGCGGAATCCTGGCGGACGAGATGGGTCTGGGAAAGACGATCCAGGTCATCGCCCTTTTGCTGGATGAAAAGGCAGAGAACGGCGGCACGTCTCTCGTGGTGTGTCCGGCATCCCTGGTATACAACTGGGAGAACGAGTTTGCCCAGTTCGCCCCGGAGCTTAAGATCATGACGGCGGCGGGGAACCAGGCAGAGCGCGAGGAGATGTTCGCAGCTTATGAGAAGGAGCGCCCGGATGTGATCATTACGTCCTACGACCTCTTAAAGCGCGATATTCTCTGGTACCATGAAAAGGAGTTCCGCTTCGAGATCATTGACGAGGCCCAGTACATCAAGAATTCCTCCACACAGGCAGCGAAATCCGTGAAGGCTGTTCCGGCAAAGACGAGATTTGCCCTGACAGGAACGCCCATCGAGAACCATCTAGGGGAACTCTGGAGTATCTTTGACTTCCTGATGCCGGGATTTTTATTCACGTCACAGAAGTTTAAGCGTGCGTTTGAGATGCCGATCGTGAGGGACCAGGATCCGAATGCCCTGGTTCAGTTAAAAAAGCTTACGGGACCGTTTATTTTGAGACGATTAAAGAAAGATGTCTTAAAGGAACTTCCGGATAAATTAGAGACGGTTCTCTACTCCAACATGGAGGGCGAGCAGAAAGACCTCTACACGGCGGCGGCAGCCTCCTTAAAGGAACAGCTCATGGAGGGAACTGACGGAGATTACGGAAAAGAGCGGATGCAGATTTTAGCGGAGCTTATGCGTCTGCGCCAGATCTGCTGCGAGCCGTCTCTATGCTTTGACGGCTACAAAGGTGGATCCGCGAAGCTCGATACCTGTATGGAGCTTCTCTTAAACGGAACGTCTGCGGGACATAAGATCCTCCTGTTCTCCCAGTTTACATCGATGCTTGAGATCATCGCGAAGCGCTTAAAGAAGGAGAAGATCCCGTTCTACCTGCTCACCGGCTCCACGCCGAAGCGGGACCGCGTGCAGATGGCGTCTTCGTTCCAGAAGGACGATGTGATGGTGTTCTTAATCTCACTGAAGGCCGGCGGAACCGGATTAAACCTCACTGCGGCGGATGTGGTGATCCACTACGATCCGTGGTGGAACGTGGCGGCACAGAACCAGGCCACAGACCGCGCCCACAGGATTGGACAGGAGAATCAGGTTTCCGTATTCAAGCTCATCACGAAGCACACCATCGAGGAGAATATCCTGAAGCTTCAGGAGATGAAGCGGGATCTTGCGGATACCGTGGTGACGGAAGGGACAGGAGCGCTCAGCAGTATCACGAGAGAAGACCTCATTCGTATGCTGGACGAAGCCATATAGGCGATATGCCTGTATCAGACGGACAAGTGTTCCTGCCTGCGCGAGACGTAGACGGGAACGATTGAAGCGACATAAGAAAATCGACAGAAAATTGCAAGGTTTTTTCGGTAGATCTATGGTAGCATAGAGAAGGAAAATGAAATACCGGCCGTGCCGGTGTGCGGGACACACGGGGCGGAGACCGGCAAAGAAGATCCTTACAAAAATATACCGGAAAAAGAGGAAAGAAAAAATGAGAAAAATGAACAGATTTATCCCGGTCGCACTTGCGTGTGCTATTTTTGCGGCACAGCCGGTGCAGGCGGCTACGATCATCCGGGACAGCGATAAACAGGCCACCAGCCAGAACAAACAGACGACAAACACGACCCAGAATCCCCAGGCTGGAAACGAGGGCGGTCCGGGATATGAGGACAGCAAGCCCAATACATCAAATAATACAACAAACACAACCGGTCAGAGCCAGGTGAGCGCAGAGGCAAAAGCGGCAGCGGATGCTATCGCAAAGCCGACGATCTCCGCAGAGGCCGGAATCCTCTACGATGTGACGAACGGAAGAGTTCTCTTCGAGAAGAATGCCGATGAGAAGCTTGCTCCAGCCAGCACCACAAAGCTTATGACAGCGCTTCTCGTGCTGGAAAAAGCAAACCTGGATGACAAGGTGACATTCTCAAAGACAGCAGTCACAAACCTGGAGTCCGGAGCTGTGAAGATCGGACTCGTGGAGGGCGACCAGGTCTCCGTGAAGGACAGCCTCTATGCCCTGCTTTTAAAATCTGCCAATGAGGTCGCAAACGGACTCGCGGAGCATGTCTCCGGCAGTATTTCCGCCTTCGCGGATCTCATGAATGCGAGAGCGGCGGAGCTCGGCTGTACGAACACACATTTCGTGAATCCGAACGGCTTAAACTCCGATCAGCAGTATACGACATGCCGCGATATGGCTAAGATCGCAGCTGCGGCTTTCGCAAATAAGACGCTCTGCGAGATCGACTCCACCCTAAGCTACAAGTTCCCGGCGACAAAGGCAGCTGCGGCCAGAACCATCACTCCGGGCCACAAGATGCTCTACCCGAACGATTCCAGATATTATGCGGGAATCGTAGGCGGAAAGACGGGATATACTTCTAAGGCAGGAAATACTCTTGTGACCTGCGTGGAGAAAAACGGCGTCCGTATGGTTGCGGTGATCTTAAAATCCAAGAGCACCCACTATGAGGATACAAAGAAGATGTTGGACTATGGCTATCAGTATGTCAATACAGAGAAGTCCGGAATCACATCCACAGGAAAGCAGACAACTGCCGGACACTGGGTACAGGATAACGGCAGCTGGAGATACGAGTTTGCCGATGGAACAAAGGCGGTCGGAACGATCTACACGATCGATGCCGCTGATTTCGGTTTTGATGCGGATGGAAAGATGGTAACCGGATGGAAGATGTTCGGCAATGAGTGGTACTACTTTGAGGCCAACGGAAAAATGGTGAAAAGCGCATGGAGACAGGATTCCGGTAAGTGGTTCTACCTCGGTGCTGACGGAAAGATCGCAAGAAACACCACCATCGATAATCAGTATGTAGTCGGTGCTGATGGTGCCTGGATACAGTAAAAATAGTAAAAACACATGCCGGCCTGCATTGCGGTGTATATCGTGTGTGTGAGAGAATACGGCAGTGAATTCCTGATACAAACAGAAACGAAAAGGAGTATTTATCATGAAAGAAAGAGTAAAAGTAATGCAGGACGTGTACGAGAACCGTTCCACAAATAAGAAGGCAGCAGGATGCACCGTTATCATCAGCGGTGAGATGAAGGAAGTTATGGACAAGATCATCGCAAGGCATCCGGAGTACAAGAGCTACGCACAGGCATTCGCAGGCGTTGTTGAGCGCGGAATCCGCGTATTTGAGGAGGAGTAATCCGATTTGGGAACAGCAGTGTTTCTGGCAGCCAGTGTCATGGCTTTTGGGGCCGGCTGCCTGGCACGTTCCCGGTATGAGAGGGACTGCCTTGTAACGGAAGAGTACCGGATCGCCTCGGAAAAGATCCACGGACAGGGAAAGACCATCGTCTTCCTGACCGATCTCCACAATAAAGAATTCGGGGAAGAGAACAGCCGTCTGCTTGAGGCCGTGCGGAAGGTGAAACCGGATGCCGTGCTTTTTGGCGGGGACGGAATGGTCGCAAAGAGGGGAAATTCTGATGTCAGGATCCCGCTGGCGCTTCTGACAGAGCTTGCGAAGGAGTTTCCGGTATACTGCGGAAACGGAAATCATGAGAGCCGGATGCTCTGGAAATCAGAGATTTACGGTGAGACTTATGAGAATTATCGGACAGCCCTGGAAAATGCGGGGATCCGTTATCTCTCCAACGGGGCGGCGGATCTCGACAGCGATATCAGGATCTATGGTCTCGATCTCCCAAAGAGTGCTTATCTGCCAAGATCAGGGGAAATTCCCGCTGGTCTTTTAAAGGATGCCCTTGGAGAGCCGGATCCGGAAAAATTTCATCTTCTTCTCGCACATTCTCCGCTTTTTTTCGAGGAGTATGCGGCATGGGGAGCGGATCTCACATTTTCCGGACATTTTCACGGCGGGACCATCAGACTTCCCATTGTGGGCGGAGTCATGACGCCCCAGTATCAGTTCTTTTATCCACGCTGCGCGGGATATTTTGAGCTTCCGGGAAAAGAAAAAGAAAAGAGCCGGATGATCGTCGGGCGGGGACTTGGGACCCACTCGATCAATATCAGGCTGAATGATAAACCACAGGTGGTTGTTGTGAGGCTCTGCGGGGCTGATGCGCAGCAGTAAGGACAAAAATGTGAACGGCGTGATGAAGAGTGTGCATACGCACATTCTTTTTTGCGGTTATATATCGAATTGTTGGACATGGGTTTTCTGAATGGAAGACTGTGAAAATATACTTGAGGTGCATATGGAATTATCGTACAAACTGGAAAAGTTTGAAGGTCCGCTGGATCTTCTTCTCCATCTGATTGAAAAAAACAAAGTGAATATCTATGATATCCCGATCGCCGAGATCACGGACCAGTATATGGAGTACGTGCGGCAGATGGATGAGGAAAATCTGGATGTGGTCAGCGAATTCCTTGTGATGGCGGCGACGCTTCTCGACATCAAGGCGCGGATGCTGCTGCCGAAAGAAGTGAATGAGGAGGGCGAGGAGGAAGATCCGAGAGCGGAACTTGTGATGCGTCTCCTGGAATATAAGAAATACCGGCTGATGTCGGAGGAGCTTAAGGACATGGAGTCCGGGGCGGACCGGGTGTTCTACAAGGATCCGACGATCCCGCCGGAGGTCAGGGAATATGCAGAGCCGGTGGATCTCGATAAGCTCCTGGACGGAGTGACGCTCACGAAGCTTCAGAAGATCTTCGAGTCGGTGATGAAACGGCAGCAGGATAAGATCGACCCGGTCCGCAGCACCTTCGGGACCATCAAAAAAGATCCGGTGAGTCTGGAGGACAAGATCACCTCTGTTCTGGGATATGCCAGAAAGCACCGGAAATTCAGCTTCCGGCAGATGCTGGAAAAGCAGAACGACAAGACGGAGGTCGTCGTGACGTTCCTGGCGCTTTTAGAGCTCATGAAGGTGGGGAAGATCCATCTGACCCAGGAACATCTCTTTGACGACATGTGCATAGAATCTCTTGAACTGGAAGGCGAAGAAGAGGATATTGCTATCGATGTCACAACTGCTCAGTAGATGAGTAGGAGAATACCACTGTGGAGGAAAATGAATGAGAGTGGAAAATCTGAAAAAGCAGGAGTCCGTTGTGGAGTCCGTGCTGTTTACCATGGGGCAGTCTGTGGAGATCCGTCAGCTCGCGGCGGCGCTGGAATCGGATGAGGAGACGGCTATCCAGGCCGTGGAGCGCCTGAAGGAGAAATATGACAAGAGAAAGGCGGGCATGCAGATTGTGCGCCTCGACGACAGCTACCAGATGTGCAGCCGCGCCGACTATTATGAACATCTGATCCGCGTGGCGGCGACACCAAAGAAGCAGGTGCTGTCGGATGTGGTGATGGAGACACTGGCGATCATCGCCTACAAGCAGCCGGTGACGAAGGCGGATATCGAGAAGATCCGGGGCGTAAAGTCGGATCACGCGGTGAACCGCCTTGTGGAGTATGACCTGGTGTATGAAGCAGGCCGTCTCGATGCGCCTGGAAGACCGGCACTTTTTGCCACGACGGAGGAATTTCTGCGCCGCTTCGGAGTCGGATCTACGGAACAGCTCCCGGAGATGAATGTGGAGCAGCGGGAGGAAATCCGGAGCGAGGTCGAGGAGGAGCTGAACCTTAAGATCGACGAGGAAGGTCATCTGATCGATGAGCCGGAAAAGGATGCGGGGACGGCAGAAGAACCGGAAGATCCGCAAACTGGAATGGAAAAAACAGAAGAGAATGAAAGTGGCGCAATCGTAAGCGATACAGAGATAGAGAAAGAAATAGAAAGCGAAGACAACAGCGAAACCGACGAGGAGGATTCCATATCATGAAATGCAGTGAGATCAAAGTGATCAAGAAAGACGGGACAAAGGAAGAGTTCAATGTCCAGAAAGTCCTGGCGGCGGTGAACAAGTCCGCAAACCGTGCGATGATAACCTTCTCAAAGGCTGAGAGCAAATTTATCTGTGAGTTCGTGGAGGAGAAGGCGGAGGATCTGGACCAGTCAGAGGTGCCGATCGCCCAGATGCACAATATCGTCGAGGGCGCCCTGGAGCGCGTCAATCCGGTGGTCGCAAAGAGTTACCGCGATTACCGCAACTACAAGCAGGATTTCGTCCAGATGTTGGACGAGGTCTACAAAAAGAGCCAGTCCATCATGTATATTGGAGACAAGGAAAACAGCAACACCGACAGTGCCTTAGTCTCCACGAAGCGGAGCCTGATCTTCAACGAGTTAAATAAATCCTTATACCAGAAGTTCTTTATGACGGTGGAGGAGCTTCAGGCATGCCGTGACGGATATATCTATATCCACGACATGTCCGCAAGACGTGATACCATGAACTGCTGCCTTTTTGATGTCAATGAGGTCTTAAGCGGCGGATTTGAGATGGGAAATATCTGGTACAACGAGCCGAAGACCCTGGATGTGGCCTTTGACGTTATCGGCGATATTGTCCTGAGTGCCGCAAGCCAGCAGTATGGCGGTTTTACGGTGCCGAACGTGGAGAATATCCTGGCACCTTACGCGGAAAAATCTTACGGAAAGTATATCACAAAGTATATTGACCTTGGCCTCGATGAGGAGAAGGCAAAAGAAGTGGCATGGAACGACGTTCAGCGCGAGATGGAACAGGGATTCCAGGGATGGGAGTACAAGTTTAACTCTGTTTCCTCCAGCCGCGGTGACTACCCGTTTATCACCATGACAGCGGGAACCGGAACAAGCCGCTTCGCGAAGATGGCCACCATCACGATGCTGAACGTCAGAAAGAAAGGTCAGGGAAAAGAAGGCCACAAGAAGCCGGTACTGTTCCCGAAGCTTGTATTTTTATATGATGAGAACCTCCACGGACCGGGAAAAGAGCTGGAGGACGTTTTCGAGGCAGGAATCGAGTGTTCCTCAAAGACGATGTATCCGGACTGGCTGTCATTGAGCGGTGAGGGATATATCGCCAGCATGTATAAAAAGTATGGAAAGATCATAAGCCCCATGGGATGCCGCGCCTTTCTTTCCCCGTGGTATGAGAGGGGCGGCATGGAACCGGCGGACGAGAATGACATTCCGGTGTTTGTCGGCCGCTTCAACATCGGTGTTGTGAGCCTGCATCTTCCGATGATCCTCGCGAAGGCGAGACAGGAGAGCAGGGATTTCTATGAGGTTCTCGACTACTACCTGGAGCTGATCCGTAAGATCCATATCCGTACCTACGCGTACCTCGGCGAGATGCGCGCCTCCACGAACCCACTTGCCTACTGCGAGGGCGGATTCTACGGCGGACATTTGGGGCTTCACGATAAGATCAAGCCGCTTTTAAAGACAGCGACGGCGTCCTTTGGAATCACGGCGTTCAACGAGCTCCAGAGACTTTATAACGGAAAATCCCTGGTGGAGGACGGCGCCTTTGCCATCGAGGTGTTAAAGCATATCAACGAGAAGGTGGAGCAGTTTAAGCATGAGGACGGAAACCTCTATGCGATCTACGCCACACCGGCGGAGAATCTCTGCGGTCTGCAGGTAAAGCAGTTCAGGAAGAAGTACGGAATCATCGAGAATGTCTCTGACCGCGAGTACGTCAGCAACGGCTTCCACTGCCATGTGACTGAGGACATCACCCCGATCCAGAAGCAGAACCTGGAACACCGGTTCTGGGAGCTCTCCAACGGCGGAAAGATCCAGTACGTGAAGTACCCGATCGACTACAACAAAGAGGCGATCCGCTCCCTGGTGCGCCGTGCCATGAAGATGGGATTTTATGAGGGCGTCAACCTGTCTTTATCTTATTGTGATGACTGCGGGCATGAGGAGTTAAATATGGATGTGTGTCCGGTCTGTGGAAGTAAAAATCTCACAAAGATCGACCGGATGAACGGATATCTGAGTTATTCACGTGTAAAGGGCGATACAAGATTAAATGATGCGAAGATGGCAGAGATTGCTGAGCGAAAGAGCATGTGATGTTAACAGTTTGCAGTGCGCGGATCTAGGCAGGAAAATGTGTTGCAAGCTTGCTTGCATAAGCATTTTGCTGCCTGAATCCGTATAGGGCGAACGCCCGAGAGATTCTCGTTTTTATGCCAATAAAAACAAGAATCCGGGCACTGAGAAATATAGATAAAGGATAAAAGAAAAATGCGATACCACAACATAACAAAAGAGGACATGTTAAACGGCGACGGACTGCGCACAGTTTTATGGCTGGCAGGCTGCAGCCACGCCTGTCCAGGCTGTCAGAACCCGGTGACATGGGATGTGAAGGGCGGACTTCCATTTGACGAAGCGGCAAAAGAAGAACTTTTTGAGGCACTCGCTCCATCCTGGATCTCCGGAGTGACTCTTTCCGGCGGTGATCCGCTTCACTGGCAGAATCGGAAGGAGACGGGAGAATTGATCGGGGAGATCCATGAAAAATTTCCGGAAAAGACCATCTGGCTGTATACAGGATTTCTCTGGGAAGACATCAAAGATCTGCCGTTCTTAAAGTATGTGGATGTCCTGGTTGACGGACCGTTCGTCGAGGCAGAAAAAGATGTGACACTACACTGGAAAGGCAGCGCGAACCAGAGAGTTATCGATGTGAAAAAGACCTTGGAACAGGGAAATATAGTGATCTACAAGTCAAAATAAAGAGCAGGTAAACTGCAAATCAGAACACGCTGAATCTATAAGATAATGGGCAGTAAAAAGGAGGAAAGCATATGTTTACAAAGTATTTGCTATGTATTCTGACGATCGAATGGGCTGTACTCGGCACATGGCTCTTAAAGGGAAAAGGAAAGTCCTACGAGCGGATCCAGAAAAACGATGAGATCCGGGAAAAAGACCGTTTTGTCCGCTTTCAGGGAATGAATCTTCTGTATCTTGCCCTGACTGCTTTCCTCACGCTGCTCACAACATTTGCCGGATCTGACCGGCTCACGATCCTCTTCTTTATCGTGGTCTGCCTGTGTTTATTTGGGCGGATCCTTTATGGAAACTGGAAGTTCGGCGGAAAAGCCTGGATCAGATGGTAAACGAAAGAAATAAAAATGAAACAGGGATCCGGCGGAGCAGTCGGATCCCTGTTTGTCTCTAATAATAGTCATTTGCGGAAAGTGTGAATTTTGGAAACAGAGACTTCGTGTATTCAATAAAGATCCGCACCGCGGAATCTTCGGAAAATTTATTGTAGTTGAGATATACCCTGTGAGGCGGGGCCGCCGCCAGCAATGGGCAGGAAAGGAAACCGGAACGGCGCATTTCTCTGGCCACTGCCAGGGGAGCGATCATCCAGTCCTCTGGTTCATCAAAATAGAGTTCAGCGGTAGCGTTGGAAGTCACTCGCATTTTCAAATCTGGAATCGACCAGTTCTGTTCAAACCAGTTTTGGAATTCAGAATCAAAGGATTGAAAAATTCCATGGGAAACCTGAAGTTTTTGAGGCGCGAGAGGAACATCCGGCGGGTATGGACTATCCGGATGCAGAATAACGGTGTAGGGTTCTTCGTACAGAAGTTCCGAGATGATTCCCTGGGAGAGAACCGGAATCTGGGTGATTCCGACATCGATCCGGTGGTTTTCCAGGAGTGGAATGATCTCGGCGGTGTGATGGTCCTCGATCGTCAGGCAGATCTCCGGATAATTATTCTTCAGATAAGTCAACAGGGGCGGGAATACTTCCCGATGCGCGCTTCGAATACAGGCAGCCGTGAGATAAATGCGGTTTCCTGTATTTTTTATTGCCATGGCCTGGTCGTAGAGAAGCAGCATACGTTCTGCGATATCGGTGAATGCTTTTCCAGCGGGTGTGACTTTGATCTGTGCCTGACCTTTACCGCGGGAGAGGAGTTCTACGCCCAATTCTTTTTCCAGGGCGTGAAGACGTTTTCCGAGGGCGGGCTGAGAGATATAGTGGTGGTTGGCGGCGGCCGTAATACTTCCTGATTTTATGACGTCGAGGAAGATCCGTACATTTTCAAGATCCATGAAGTTCCTCCTTACAAATAAAAGAATTTATTCTATTATATAGTTGAAATAGAAATTTTACAACTGTTTCTTCCTGTGTTACAATCAAATCATCAAAGACAGAGGAGGAAAAGAATATGTCTCTTACCTTAGAAAAAATTTTTGAAGCAAAAAACAGAATTGCCCCGTACATCACAACAACACCGTTGATCCGCATGGAGAAACTTGACGAGTTTCTGGGCTGTCAGGTATATCTGAAAGCAGAGTGCATGCAGATTACGGGCGCGTTCAAACTCCGCGGCGCGGTCAATAAGATCAAGACATTGACACCGGAACAGTTAAGCTGTGGAATCGTTGCGGCATCTTCTGGAAACCACGGAAAGGCAGTTGCTTATACCGCGAAAAAGCTTGGCGCGAAAGCAACGATCGTTATGCCGTATACAGCTCCGGCGATCAAAGTGAACGCAATTAAGGAGCTGGGAGCCGAGGTCGTCCAGTGCGATACATCTGAGCGTTTTGAAGTTGCAGAACGGATCTGCAAAGAGCGGAACGCAACGATGGTACCGCCGTTCAACGATGAAGATATTATGGCAGGACAGGGTACATCAGGAATTGAGATCATGGAACAGTGTCCGGATATCGATAAAGTGATCGTTCCGGTCAGCGGCGGAGGTCTGATCGGCGGAGTTTCCACTGCAATTAAGGGAATGAACAGCAGTGTCAAAGTTTACGGAGCTGAGCCGGCCGCACTTCCGAGATACAGCGCCAGCCTGAAAGCGGGAAAGCCGGTGAAGGTGGAACAGAAGAAATCAATTGCGGACGCACTGGTTGCGCAGATCCCGGGAGACAAATGTTATCCGTATATTGAGAAAAACACAGATGGTTTCTTTGATGTAGAGGATGAATATCTGTTAAAAGCATGGAAACTGCTCTTAACAGAAGGAAAGATCCTCTGTGAGCCGTCTTCCGCCATCGGTATCGGAGCTGTTTTACAGGGACTTGCGAAAGTTGAGAAAGATGAAAAGGTCTGCTTTTTGATCTCTGGCGGAAGCGTGGGACTGGAGCAGTTAAAGGTGTTGGAAGAGGTGACATTATGAGACCGGTATTCAATGAAAACGCACCGAGAGGACATTATTCCCCGGGAATGATCAGTGGAAATACACTGTATATTTCGGGTCAGACTTCTGCTGATCCGACAACGAAATTCCCGGCTGAAGGTGGCTTTGAGGCGGAAATGCAGATGGCGTTAAAGAAGGTGGAAAGTATTCTTGAAGCCGCAGGCTGCACAAAAGAGAATGTTGTGATGTGTAAGATCTATCTGACATCGATGGAATTATGGGACCAGGCAAACAAAGTCTACGGCGAATTCTTTGGGCAGCATAAACCCGCCCGGATCGTTCTGCCGGTAGGTCCGCTTACGAATGGCTGCCAAATCGAGATCGAGACGATAGCGGAATTATAAGTACAGGGGGATATGAGATGTTTATCATAAAAGCCTATAAAAAAATACCGCTGCTCCAGAAACTTCTTTTTTCGATGATTCTTGGCGTTGTCGCAGGACTGGTATTTGGAGAAGAAGTTATACGGGTGGAGATCATAGGTACTGTTTTTTTGAAAATGTTAAAAATGGCATGTATCCCACTGATTATGGTCAATCTGATCTCCGGAATTGCGTCTCTGGATGATCCTGCAATTTTTGGAAGAGTTGGCGTGAAGATCCTGATCTATTTTACGATCACAACAGTAGTTGCCGCTACATTGGGTGTGATCGGAGGAACGATCATTCGTCCAGGTGACGGACTTGTCCTTTCAGAAGCGTACAACGGAAATTTGACGGAAGTACCGTCCCTTGTCGATACGATTACAGGTATGATCCCGGATAATATCTTTGCGGCGCTTTCTAACGCAAAGCTGGATCAGGTTGTTGTGTTCTCTGCGTTTTGCGGCGTGGCTGTTCTGATGTGCGGAGAAAAAGATCGTGTGAAATTAGCTTCCATGTTTAACAGCCTCTCAGGAATGTTTAACCGTCTGGTCGGAATCATTATGGGCGTTGCGCCGTTTGGAATTTTCTCCCTGATCAGTTCGGTCGTCGGAAAGTACGGAAAAAATATGGCTGGTCCGGCATTTAAATATGTGGCAGCGATCGCTGTCTGCATGTTGATCCACTGGACATTCTATTTTGCCATGATGTTTATCATGACAGGATCGATTCCAAAAGGTTTTATAAAGAAAACACTGCCGCTTCTCGCAACAGCGGTAAGTACTTCTTCCACTATGGCATCTATTCCGATCAATATGCAGTGCGCGGATGATCTTGGCTGTTCGAAATCGATCTATAGTTTTGTGATTCCGCTGGGAGCTCAGTTAAATAAAGACGGGCATGCGATCGTGCTTACAATGTCACTACTGTTTGCCGCACAGGCTGCAGGAGTCAATCTCTCCGGGGCTACCCTCGTGAACGCGATCATTATTGCGCTTCTCCTCACGACCGGCAGCGGTGGAATTCCAGGTGGAGGACTCGTGACGATTGCGATCATTATTGATGCTTTCCAGATGCCTACAGAGGCGGTTGCTATTATTTCCGGTGTGTTCTTTATTATCGATACCCTCAATACCTCCGTAAATACATATGGAACACTGATCGGAACATATATTATTGATAAGGCAGAGAAAAAGAGAGCAAAGAAAGCTCAGATAGTTGGTGCTGCCGCGTAAAAAAGAAAGAGATGGGATGCATTCCTGTCTCTTTCTTTTTTAAAGATTCACATATGAATGACAGGTATAAAATAATCAATTGTCATATTTGTTTTGCTTCCTGAGTTTATATAAACTTTATATTTTTAAGCGTTTAATAACTTGAGAACAGTTTAACGTATGGGGTATAATAAAGAAAATCATACAGAAGGTTCCTGAAAGAGAAAGGAAAAAATGAGAAAAACATATCAGGAACTTGAGTTTAAGGACGCGTTTATGTTCGCAGCGGTTATGTCTGACGCGGAAAGCTGCAGGGAAGTTCTGGAGCGGATTCTGGGAATCCCGATAAGAAAAGTAACGGTTCACACGGAACATGTTCTCTTTGTAAATCCGGAAATAAGAGGTGTCCGGCTGGATGTATATGCGGATGATGAACATGGAACAGTCTATAATGTGGAGATGCAGACAACGGACAATAAAAATCTGCCGAAAAGAAGCAGGTATTATCAGGGACAGATGGATCTGGCTGCTTTGAAGACAGGGGAAGATTTTGCAAGGCTGCCGCAGAGCATCGTGATCTTTATCTGCACATTTGATCCGTTTGGAAGAGAGCGATACCGATATACGTTTATGGAAACATGCAGAGAAGATGGAGAACTTCTGGAGGATGGAACCTGTAAGATATTTCTGAATACGAAAGGGAAAATTGAGACAGGGATAGGGCAGGAACTTGTACGTTTTTTAAAGTGGATCGGTGAGCCTGATGGCGGGAAGGAAAAGGAAGAAAATGATCTGCTTATCACGAAACTTCGGACACAGATCACAGATTTAAAGAAAAATCGGGGAATGGAGGAAAATTATATGTTGTTTGGTGAAATGTTGGATGAAGAGAGGCGTCAAGGGCAGGAAGAAGGACGGAAGCAGGGCTGGAGACAAGGCCAGAAACAGGGATTGGAACAGGGACTAGAGCAGGGGAAAATGGACATACTTTTAAAATTAATACAGGAGCGTAAAATTAATGTTAAGGCAGCCGCGTCAATTATGGGAATGAGTGAATCTGAATTTGTGAAAGCAATGAAAAAGTTTCAGAAAGTATAAAGGAAACATTTATGATCAAGAAACAGAGGTAAGTTATATGTTGTTTGGTGAAATGTTGGATGAAGAAAGGCGGCAAGGGCAGGAAGAAGGATTGAAACAAGGACTGAAACAAGGACTGCAGCAGGGGAAAATGGATATACTTTTAAAACTGCAGCAGGAGCATAAGATCGACGTCAGGACAGCAGCATCAATTATGGGAATGAATGAGGATGAGTTTGCAAAAGCGGTAAAAGAATGCCAGGAAGTCTAAAACAATATTTAAACAAGTCATAAAATCTAGAGACAAATCTAACTATTTTAATCTATTGTATCTAAAAACAAATCGATAAAGAATCAAAGAATGAATATCAGGAATCTATGTATGATTTAAAACAGGGCAGGATTCCAGAGGAATCCTACCCTAAATGTGATTGTAAAGGATATTTAATTAAGTACCTCCGGTGGTAACTGAGATTACTCTTTTACATGAAAAAAGAAAACTTATATATTACGCGTTCTTCTCCGCATTCTGCTCCTTCGCGTTCATGATCAGCATCTGGAGACGGTTCTCGATATTCGCGAAGCTGACATCGGGATCGTAGTCGAGGGGCAGGATCTGGACATCGGGGTAGAGCTCTTTTAAGCGCTTGGAGATTCCGCGGCCTACCACATGGTTCGGCAGGCAGCCGAATGGCTGCAGGATCACAAAAGCGCGGCAGCCATGGGCGGCGTGGTGCAGGATCTCGCCCGGGATCAGGACGCCTTCTCCGGCATCGAAGGTGTGGTGGATGATCGGATCGCTTTTCTTTACGAGTTCCGGAAGCCGGACAGCCGGTTCGGTGTAAAGCGGATGGGCTTTCGCGATCTTGTCCGCCGCGTCGTGGGCGAGATCGAAGAACATGTCTGCCAGCCGGTACCAGAGCTTTTCCTGAAGCGGCTTATTTAAATGATACTCCCGGACCTGCATATCCCGGTAGAAGTAGGACTTCTGGATGACGTCGGACATGCGGGCCTCGATGATCTCGAAACCATTCTGCTCTAAAAATGCCTCAATATCGTGGTTTGCTCCCGGATGGAAGTTTAAGAGGTATTCGCCGACGATCAGAACGGTAGGTCTCGGGTGGGAGCGGTCGTAAGGAACCTGCTTCATGATTTCGATGGCCTTTGAGAATCCATGCTTCGCTCCGGAGACTCCATGGGCGGCGAGCCCGTCGATCACAGCGTCCAGCGCCTGGTCGAAGGCGGCGTCGGCATTTCCCTCTGTGAGCTCATACGGACGGATCTTCCTGAGAAGCTCTTCCAGGATATCGATCATCGGAAGTGCGTAGGCGATCCGGAGAGCTGACGGGAGACTTAAGCGGAAACCAGGATGAAGATTGTGGAAGTCCGTGTCATCATTCGTGAGGATCGGCACATCGGAAAATCCCGCGTCATCCAGTGCTTTCCGAAGCAGAGCACTGTAATGGGTCAGGCGGCAGTCACCGATGTACTTTCCGGTGGCGATGGCAACTTCTTTTCCGTTATATTTTCCGCTCTCCAGAGCGGCAAGTGCCTCGCCGATGACGATCTGAGCCGGGAAGCAGATGTCGTTGTGGACATACTTCTTTCCGAGGCGGATCGCCTCGTCACGGCCGACAGGCAGCGGCTCCGCGCAGAGTCCCTGCTTCGCCATGGCTGCCGACATGACGCGGCAGAAGGCATGGGAGGTGTTCGGAACCAGGACGATGCGCTTTTTCCGGTCGCTCTTTTTGTATTTTACCGGGTACGGATCGGAGAGGGCATGAACCTCCACGTCCTCATGTTTCTCCCTCTGCATGCGGATCGTCTCGATAAAGGAGCGGACACGGATCCGCAGAGGTCCCTGGATCTCACTCTCGTCGAGCTTTAAGATAAGCGGGATCTTTCCGGAGACCTGTTTCATGAGTCTTATGATCTCGTCGGAAAGGTACGCGTCATGTCCGCAGCCGAAGCTTACGATCTGGACATATTCCAGATGCGGATTTTCGGCGGCGATGACGGCGGAGCCCAGCATTCGCGCGTGGTAGTTGTTTACCACATCCAGGCGGCTGTTCGTGAGGTCTACGTCGTTGACGCCCGGGACTGCGTCGGCGGTGAGCACCGGGATGCCGAGACTCGTGAACATCTCCGGCAGGCTGTGGTTGACCAGTGGATCATTCTGGTAGGGTCTCGATGCCAGGATCACAGCGTAGCGGTTCTCCTCCGTCACCTGATCTAAGATCGCCTTGCCGGCGGCGGAAAGCTCCTGATGAAAGGAATTCTCTGCCATGTCGGCAAAGCGGATCGCCTCCCTGATCTCCTCGTCCGGAATATTGTAAGTGTCTTTTATGTATTGTGTCAGCTGTTCGTCCCGGTCCTTGTTTGTGTACCAGTGGAACAGAGGATCGTCAAATGGAATTCCGAAAACATGTTCCGGGTTGTCGGAGTTCTTGATGACGAGAGGATAGCCCTTTACGATGGCGCACATCCACTCGCTGGTCTTCTCCTTATTTTCCGACTGCACGGAGGTGATGGACGGCATAAAGATCCGGTCCACATGCATTTTCGCGAGGCTGCGGATATGGCCGTGGACAAGCTTTGCCGGGAAGCACACCGTGTCAGAGGCCACCGCGTAGAGACCTTCTTCGTAGAGCTTGTGGCTGCTGGGGGCGGATACGCGGACTGTGAAGCCTAAGGAGCGGAAAAATGTGGACCAGAAGGGCATAGTCTCCCAGAAGGAGAGTACCCGGGGGATCCCGATCGTGAGATTCCTGCCGGTCACATGCTCCGGTACCGGGTAGTCTTTCCAGAGCAAAGACTCGCGGAGCTTATAGCAGTTCGGCACCTTTGCCTGGGCTTCCTCCCGTTCCCGCTGGATTTTCCGGACCTCCGGATCCTTCGGGTCGCCTAAGACCTCGCCGCGCTCGCAGCGGTTGTTTGTGACCCAGGACTGACCGTTGGAGAAACGGACGATGGTGCGCTTGCAGTGGTTCGTGCAGAACGGACACGGAATGTTGGCTTCCTGGGTGTAGGAGAAGGAATCCATGGCATCAAGGCCGATGAACGTCCTCTTTTTCTTTCCGTCCACCATGGCCTCCTTTGTGAGGATCGCGGCGCCGATGGCACCCATCATGCCCGGGTACGGGGCGCGGACGATCTTTCTGCCGGTGTACTGCTCAAAAGCCCTTAAAACGGCGTCGTTCCGGAACGTTCCGCCCTGGACCATGATCCTGTCGCCAAGGGAATCCAGGTTCGAGATGCGGATGACCTTTGTGAAGACGTTCTCGATGATGGAACGGCAGAGTCCCGCCATGATGTCCTCCGGCTTTTTGCCGTTTCTTTGCTCGGTGACGATACTGCTGTTCATGAAGACGGTGCAGCGGCTGCCGAGGACTGCCGGATCTTCCGACCGGAAGGCGGCGGAGGCGATCTCTGTCACCGGGATCTTCAAGGTGGAGGCGAAGTTTTCAAGGAAGGAACCGCACCCCGAGGAACATGCCTCGTTTACAAGAATGTTCGTGATGATTCCATGGTCCAGCCAGATAGCCTTCATATCCTGGCCGCCGATATCGAGAAGGAATGTGATATCCGGCATGTACTGGAAAGCGGCCCTCGCGTGGGCAACGGTTTCTACGACGTGATACTCGGTGGAAAAGGCCTTAGAGAACAGGAGCTCGCCGTATCCGGTAGAGCCGCAGCCGAGAATATCTAAATTCACTCCGGCATCACGGAACCGGTTTCTCATGGTGATCAGGGCGATCTTTGCCACCGTCAGGGGGTCCCCCTGGTTGGAGGCGTAGAAGAAGTCCAGAAGCTTTCCGTCATCACCCATGAGGACGAATTTCGTGGTGGTGCTTCCGGAGTCGATGCCGAGCCATGCCTGGACGGTAGTTCCAGGAGTCAGAGGCGGAGGTGTGAAATCTCCCTTGGGATGCTCCTTTAAAAATGTGTCATATTCTTCTGTGGATGTGAAGAACGGCGGTGCCGTCTCTGCATGCTCAGTGAGACGCTTATTTTTGATCGTTTCCTGGACGTGTTCCAGTCTGGATACCCAGTCTTTCAGGGAAGAATAGGAAAAAGAGCCTGCATTCGCATTGTTTTTGGTCTCTTTGAACATGCCGTTTAAGGAAAGGGCAGCGCCGTAGGCTACCATGATCTCCGGGTGTTCCGGAACAAGGCGTTCCTCTTCTTTTAAGTTCAGTCGCTCGGAGAACACATTAATGAGCTTCGGGTTGAAGGTTAAAGGTCCGCCCTCAAAGACAACGGGGGTGCGGATATCGAGCCCCTGCGCCAATCCTCCAATGGTCTGCTTGGCGATGGCATGGAAGGAGGAGAGGGCGATGTCTGCCTTCGCGACACCCTGGTTCAACAGAGGCTGGATATCGGTCTTCGCATAAACACCGCAGCGGCCGGAGATATCGTAAACGCAGGTTCCATTTCCTGCCAGCTCATTCATCTTTTCCGGCGGTGTCTGGAGAATCGAAGCGACCTCATCGATGAAGGCACCGGTTCCGCCGGCACAGCTTCCGTTCATGCGCATGTCTGCGACATTTAAAGCGCCGGTTCGCGTGTCGTTTTTAAAGAAAATGATCTTCGCATCCTGTCCGCCGAGCTCGATGGCGGTTCCCACGGTCTCGTAGGTCTTCTTTAAGGCGATGGAGTTAGCGACGACCTCCTGGATATAGGGGGTGTTGGCCGCCTCGGCCACAGGCTTTGCGCCGGAACCGGTGAGAATGATCCTGGCGTCACAGTCAGGAAAACGTTCTGCCGCTTCCCGGATCGCGAAGAGGACACTGGCGAGCTGATCCGCGTGGTGGCGGCGGTAGTCGGAGTATAAAAGTGTTTCGATCCCGGCGTCCAGGACCGTGATTTTTGTTGTGGTGGAACCGACATCGATTCCAATCAGTAACTTTTTCATAATCGTATTCTTTCATATTGATAACAGCCCGATCGCTTTGAAGGTGACGGTTATCTTTTTCTCTGTTAGTCCTTATCTGTATAGTTAGAAAGAAAAAAGGCATAAAACCGTTTCGCATCTAAAATCACGCCGATTCCTGCCAATCCATTCAGTATTTTAGTGCCTGAATTTTTAAAAGTCAAGAATTGCGGGGGATGGAAAAGGGAAAATAATGCTAAAATTTCGCTAAGATAGTGCAAAAATGGCGGAAAATAAGGGAAGCCAGGAGAAAAGAGGAGACTTGAAAAAAGAAAGAAAAAAGTCGAAAACAGCAGTTGCGGCGGTGCGCTGGATACAGGTAAAAATCAGATTAAAGCTGGAAAAATAACTATTTGAAGAAAAAGGCATGTAAAAATCAGAGAAATCTGATCCACATGCCTTTTATAGTACGTTTTATCATTCTTTTACAAGAACTTTTGTGATCTCTGCAATATAAACAGTGTGATAATCTTTCTCCGGATACCACTTTCCGTCGTTCTCCTTCGCGATAAAGTTCTCCGGCTTGATCTCATCCTCGTAGAGCTTCCTGCACACGAAGACCATGCTGGCCTCCTCGAAAGCAGCTGTTCCGTCTGTGAAATACGGGGTAAGTCCAGCTTCTTTGACCTTGTCGCAGTCGCGGCCTGACTTGGAACCGCAGATGGAGAGTGCCTGCTTGTACTCCGGTCCGTAGAAGGACAGGGTAAATGTATCGTTTGCGTCCACGAATTTCTTTGTGTAGCGCTGCGGACGGATATAGCAGGTGGCAACATTCTTGCCCCAGAGGACGCCGAGACCGCCCCAGCTTGCTGTCATGGTGTTGCAGCCGGATTCGTCGCCAGCAGTGATGAGCATCCACTCAGAACCGATCTTTGTGAAGGGATTAAAATTCAGACTTTTGATATCAACTTCTTTAAATGCCATGGAAAAATCTCCTTTCAGTGATAAAACTGCTTTTATTATAAAATGAGATAAAATAAAATGCAAATAGTTTGTTTTTTTGCAAAATCGGTTACTGTTTGCGCAAGGAGTGCGCGGCAGCGGTTCATGGAAAAACAGTGCAGGATGCAGAAAAATTCATGGATCGAAAAGAAATTGGGGCTTGAATGGAGCTTCAATCAGTGTTATCTTTTTAACAAGAGTAAGATAAGGGGAACTTGAAATAAAAATGCATGGAGAACGAAGCATGGAACCGGAGATATAACACCGGATGACCATGCAGAGGATCATGATTGGAGGAAAGCGTATGAGAGGTGTAGAGACAAGGATCCAGGAGATCCGCCACCGGATCTTCAGGGAAGTGGCGAGAATGGCGTACCACACGGAATGGCCGGTGGACAAACGGATTGAGGAACTTCCGTATAAGATCATTCCGGGAGAAGTCGGAAATTTCAGAAACGATGTTTTTTTGGAGAGGGCGATCGTGAGCGAGCGGCTCCGTCTTGCCATGGGACTCCCGTACCGCGGGGCATCGGACCCGGCACCGGTATCCCAGGGAATTGAGGAGGCGGATAAGCCGGAGACATACTACACGCCGCCGCTCATCAATGTGATCAAATTCGCCTGCAATGCATGTCCGGAAAAGCGGGTCTATGTGACAGACGGCTGCCAGGGCTGCCTTGCCCACCCATGCGTGGAGGTGTGCCCGAAGGACGCGGTGAGCCTGGACCGCACAAACGGAAGATCTAAGATCGACCCGGATAAGTGCATCAAGTGCGGACAGTGCGCGAATGTCTGTGCCTATCATGCCATCATCATCCAGGAGCGCCCCTGCGCGGCGGCCTGCGGCATGGATGCTATCCACTCGGACGAGAACGGAAAGGCAGATATCAACTACGACAAGTGCGTCTCCTGTGGACAGTGCCTCGTAAACTGCCCATTCGGAGCCATCGCAGACAAGTCCCAGATCTTCCAGGTAATCCGCGCGATCCAGACAGGTGAGAGAGTGTACGCCGCTGTGGCACCGGCATTTGTCGGTCAGTTTGGCCCGAAGGTAACACCTGGAAAGCTGAGGGCGGCGATGAAAGCCCTGGGCTTTGCGGACGTCTTTGAGGTCGCCATCGGCGCGGACCTCTGCGCGGTGCAGGAGGCGGAGGACTTCGTGAAGGAAGTTCCGGAACAGCTGCCGTTTATGGCAACATCCTGCTGCCCGGCATGGTCCATGATGGCGAAAAAACTGTTCCCGGATTACGCGAACTGCATCTCCATGGCGCTGACGCCGATGACGCTCACCGCGAGACTCATCAAGAAGCAGCATGAAAAGGCAAAGGTGGTCTTTATCGGACCCTGCGCGGCGAAAAAACTGGAAGCCATGAGAAAATCTGTGCGGAGTGAGGTGGATTTCGTCCTGACCTTCGAGGAGATGGCGGGAATCTTTGATGCGAAGCATGTGGATATCGAGAACATCGCGGAGGATGAGGGCGGAGTCAATGCGGCATCCAGGGACGGAAGAAACTTCGCGGTTGCCGGCGGCGTCGCGAAATCCGTGGTGGATGTGATCGCCGAGATGTACCCGGATAAGGAGATCAGGGTGGCGAACGCCGAGGGCTTAAAGGAGTGCAAGAAGCTTTTACAGCTCGCCAAGGCAGGAAAGTACAACGGATACCTGCTGGAAGGAATGGCATGCCCGGGCGGCTGTGTGGCAGGTGCCGGAACGATGCAGCCGGTGAAGAAATCTCAGACGGCAGTCTCCTTATATGCCGCGAAAGCAGGTCATGTGACCAGCGACAGGACGGAGTATGTGAGTGAGCTGGAGAAACTGGTGGACTAAGTGCGTGGCAGCTTGTTTTTCCGGTTCAGGCTGCAAAGCAACAGATTAAAGAGTTATCAAATAAAAGCGGCTTCCTTGACGGAAAGCCGCTTTCGTTGTAAAATACGTACCTGACGCGTCTTTTAGTGGAAAGATCCAGCAAAGACATGTCACAGTGAGCAGGAAAGGAGGAACTTTAAGATGGATCAGAAGATGGAGAAAAATAAGAACAAAACAGGACTTGTGCTGGAAGGCGGCGGTATGCGCGGCATCTATACGGCGGGAGTTCTGGACGTATTTCTGGATGAAGGCCTTACCTTTGACGGGGTGATCGGCGTTTCGGCGGGAGCGGTCCATGGATGCAGTTTCCTTTCGGAACAGAAGGGAAGAAGCATCCGGTATTATAAAAAATACTGTGCGGACAAGCGCTTTATGAGCACCGAAAATCTGATCAGGACAGGAAATTTTGTGGATACTGATTTCTGTTACCACGAACTTCCAGAGATCCTGGATGTTTATGATTATGACACGTTTAATAAAAATAAAGAGCACACCGATTTCTACGTGGTCTGCAGCGATGTTGAGAAGGGGAAGCCGGTCTACGCGAAGCTTCACGATATGAAGCGTGATATCGGCTATATCCAGGCATCAGCGTCGCTTCCATATGTGTCAAAGTTTGTGGAGCTTGACGGCAGAAAACTGCTCGACGGCGGATGTACGGACAGTGTCCCGGTGGAAGCATTCAGGAAACTGGGATATAAGCGCAATGTTGTGGTCCTCACGAGAGATTCAGAGTACCGGAAGAAGCCGGAAAATGCCTGGATGGCGGATATTGTGTATCATAAATATCCGAAGTTCGCAGAGGCACTTAAGAACCGGGCTGTCGAGTACAACATGAGTATCCGGAATATCGAAAAGCTGGAAAGGGCGGGCGAAGTTTTCGTGATCCGTCCGAGCGTTCCTCTCACGATCCCGAGGATCTGCAAGAGCGCCGAGGAGATCGAAAAGACATATCAGATCGGCGTCATGGACGCGAAGAAGATGATGGCGGATCTGAGAAAATGGCTGGAAACGTCAGAAGGATCAGAAGGCTGACGGAGCAGTCATGAAATGGTGAAGCCATCAGAGAAAAATAATTATGACGGGTGCGCCCGGTCAGCTTTATGGGCAGAGGACAGAGTGGAAAACACACTGATAAGGGGGAGAAAGATATGGCAGCAGGGAAAAAAGAAAATCAGAACGTGGACCATATGATCCACCCGGTGGCGTATATCCACACGGATTTCCCGACAAAATTTGGAATACCGAGGCAGAGCGGCCTGACGGGTGATCTGGAGGCGAAGATCGTCTTTGAACCGGAATTTTCCAATCCTGAGGCCATCCGGGGGATCGAAGAGTTCTCCCACCTATGGCTGATCTGGGAGTTTTCGGAGAACGTCAGAAAGCCGGGAAACTGGTCAGCGACGGTGCGTCCGCCGAGACTCGGGGGAAACGTGAGAGTCGGTGTGTTTGCCACGAGATCCCCGTTCCGCCCGAATTCCCTGGGACTTTCCGTCGTGAAACTTAAAAGAGTGGAGCACCTGGAAAACGGCGCTCCTGTCTTAGTTGTCACGGGGGCGGACATGATGGATGGGACGCCTGTCTTTGACATCAAGCCCTACGTTCCCTTTGCGGACAGCCACCCGGAAGCGAAGGGCGGCTTCACGGACCAGACGAAAGAGTACGGGCTTTCGGTGGAGATCCCGGAAGAACTTCTGGAGTTCCTGCCGGAAGAAAAGCGGGATCCGCTCCGCGCAGTCCTGGCCCAGGATCCCCGCCCGTCCTACCAGGAGGATCCGGACCGGGTCTACGGCATGGAATTTGCCGGATATGAGGTGAAGTTTACCGTGTCGGAGAAGGTTCTCCATGTGAAAAGCGTGGAGAAATGTACTGTTTGAACAGTGCAGAAAATTATTTAGGAGAAAAGAGTTATGGAAAATGTATTTTTACAGCAGTTTTTGATGATCAGCGACGTGAAGACCATCGTGTTCCTCGCTGTTCTTGCTGTTCTGTTTTATCTGATCCATGTTTTGTACCATAAGAAACACATGGATTTCGCGGCAGTCGTTATGGTCGGCACAGGTCTTGGACTTGTTCTTGGCCTTGCGATCCAGTTTGCGGCTGGATTCCCGGACGCACCGATGGAAGTGACGTTTGTCGCTGAGACAACTACCTGGTTCGCGATGTTCGGAGGCGGCTACATAAACCTGATCAAGATGATCGTCGTTCCGTTAGTCATGGTCTCTATTATGCAGGTCATCATCAACATGAAACAGGGCGACAGCATGGCGAAGCTCGTCAAAAAAACGATCATGGTCACCATGGGAATGGTTGCCATCGCAGCCGTCACAGGTATCATCATCGGCATGCTTTTTGGTGTCGGAAAAGGCGCTGCCCTTGTTGAGGACGCCACAGCCACTGCGAAGGAGATCACTCCGGTAGCCACCACGATAAAAAAACTGATCCCAGGAAACATCGTTCAGGCTATGGTAGACAGCAACATCATTGGTCTTGTAATCTTCTCCGCATTCCTGGGGCTTGCGATCTGGTGGATCAACTACGAGAGTGAGGAAGCTGCAAAGCCGCTATATGATCTGATCAACGCGGCCCACAAGGCGATGATCAATATGGCGCTTCTGATCTTAGACTATATGCCGTGGGCAGTTATGGCGCTTCTCGCGAACACCATCGCCCAGAGAGGACTTTCCTCCATCTTAGAGGTCGGTAAGTTCATCATTGCCCTTTATGTGGCAGCAGCTGTCCAGTTCATCCTCCAGCTGATCTTCCTTATGGTGAACGGACTGAATCCGGTGATCTACATGAAGAAATCTTTCGCGACGATGCTGATGGCATTCACATCCCGCTCCAGCGTCGGATGTCTCCCGATGACCATCGAGACATTGACAAAGAAGCTTGGTGTTGATCAGGGTACTGCAAGCTTTGTAGCAGGATTTGGTACCACAGCAGGCATGCAGGGCTGCGCGGGTATCTTCCCGTCACTCCTTATCATCTATGTCTGCAACGTGACAGGAACACCGATCGATATCACAATGATCGTGATGACGATCTTTGTTGTTGCCATCGGTTCCCTTGGAATCGCAGGCATCCCTGGAACAGCGACCATGGCTGCTTCCGTCGGACTTTCCGGTGTAGGCATGGGCGCCCAGTTCGGTATGGTCAGCCCGATCTTAGCCATCGACCCGATCATCGACATGCCGAGAACCATGATCAACGTCACAGGTTCCCTGACGAATGCACTTGTTGTAGATAAGATGATGGGAAATCTGAATCTGGATGACTACAATGATATGAGTTTAAATACTCTGGACAGCAAAGCGAAAAAGGAAAGCGCAGAGAAATAAAGTAAAATTGTAAAGATTCTGAGTGGTTTCAAAAAATCATAAAGCCTCGCATGTATCTGGAAGACAGGTAGGTGTGGGGCTTTTTGTGACAGAAAGAGCAAAATGTGAAAAGTGACTGTCTGCGCAAAGATTTAGCGGATCATGAACATCGGTAATTCCCATAAAATGCACATTTTCAGCTGAGATAAAACTTCACTGTGTTAAATTCATAACTATCTCCGCTAAAATTTCGAAAAAACTGGACAGGCTCACATTTTCCTGTATAATAAATACTCGTGGTCTTTTTTCGGGACCAGACAGTTACTTTTACACACACAGGTAAGAAAAAGGAGAATATTGAGTATGGAAAAAATACGTCCAATGTTGTTTACAACATTGAAGAAGTATTCCGGTGCCCAGCTGATGTCTGACGTCGTAGCGGGTATCATCGTAGCCATCATCGCCCTTCCGCTATCCATCGCGCTGGCACTGGCGTCCGGCGTAGGTCCGGAGCAGGGAATCTACACAGCTATCGCAGCAGGCTTCGTGATCTCATTCTTAGGCGGCAGCCAGGTACAGATCGCAGGACCGACAGCGGCCTTCGCTACGATCGTAGCCGGTATCGTTGCGAGAAGCGGCGTGGAAGGACTGGCAGTCGCAACGATCCTGGCAGGTATCATCCTTGTTATCATGGGATTTTGCCAGCTTGGTTCCTTAATTAAGTTTATCCCGTTTACGATCACCACCGGATTCACCTCCGGTATCGCGGTGACCATCGTGATCGGACAGTTAAAAGATTTCTTCGGTGTCACATACCCGGCAGGTATGGAGACCATCGAGACCATGCAGAAGTTAAAAGCTTTTGCCGCAGGTTTCGGAACAATGAATGTTCATGCGTTGATTGTAGGTCTTGTCTGCCTGGCGATCCTCATCGTAATGCCGAAGATCACGGAGAAGATCCCGGGATCCTTAGTGGCGGTTCTCGTTGGTATCGTGATGGTGAAATTCCTTCCGTTACAGGTTAACACCATCGGGGATCTCTACAGCGTCAGCAATGCGCTCCCGGCGTTCCATATGCCGGCATTCAGCTATGACGTGATCCAGGGCTCTTTATCTGATGCCTTTACGATCGCGATCCTGGCAGCCATCGAGTCCCTGCTTTCCTGCGTTGTCGCGGACGGCATGATCGGCGGAAAGCACCGCTCCAACACAGAGCTTGTGGCCCAGGGTGCAGGAAACATCGTTTCCGCGCTGTTCGGCGGAATCCCGGCAACAGGCGCCATCGCCCGTACAGCGGCGAACATCAAGAACGGTGGACGTACTCCGGTAGCCGGAATGGTCCATGCTGGCGTTCTTCTTCTGATCCTTGTGATCCTCATGCCGTACGCGAGCTGGATCCCGATGCCGACGATCGCGGCGATCCTCTTCATGGTTGCCTACAACATGTGCCAGTGGAGAACATTCGCAAGACTCGCAAAGACAGCTCCGAAGAGCGATATCGCTGTTCTTGTGATCACATTCTTCTTAACAGTAGTCTTCGACCTTGTCGTAGCCATCGAGGTGGGCATGGTACTTTCCTGTCTGCTGTTCATGAAGCGCATGAGCGACGAGATGGGAGTCAGAAGCTGGCTCCATGTGGAAGAGGTCGAGGAGCAGAAGCGCGAGGCGGAGGAAGCTTCCAGGGGAGCGAAGAAGACGTTGTCCGTGGAAGAGGCACAGTTGAAGGCAGCAGCCGAGGAGACCAACCCGGCAGAGCTTCGTCAGATCCCTATGGAGCTTGCGGTATACGAGCTCACAGGACCGTTATTCTTCGGCGCGGCTGACCGCATCAACCAGATCGAGGTGAGCGAAGTCACAAGATGCCTGATCCTTCGTATGCGGGCGGTTCCGGCGGCGGACAGCACAGCGATGAACTCTATGACAGCCCTCTACGAGCGCTGCAAAAAGAACGGAGTCACCCTGATCCTGTCCCATGTCAACGAGCAGCCGATGCGCGCCATGGAGAAAGCCGGATTCGTGGAGCTTGTGGGAAGAGAGAACTTCTGCAGGAATATTGAGGAAGCCCTTGACCATGCGGACAAGGTGCTTGAGAAGTAAATAAAACGCGGAGACAGGTTTTCTGCGTAAGGCTGAAAAGAGCTGTGTGACTATATTTGAGTCAGCAGCTCTTTTTAGCGTTTGTAAGGAAAACCAGACTGCAAAAATTAAATTATATTTTTGAAAAAGTCTGTTAAGACGACGCAAAATACGAAAAATATATACAAAAGTTACAAAAATCCTGACGAAATATATTGTATATGTTATTTGCAAAATTTGCGTTAAGGAGGAAAAATAAGCGATTAAGCGGCGGCTAAAAAGCAGACTAAAAGGTAGCATGGATAAAATTTCTGTGATATATATGTTCCGACTTAAAAACAGGAGAAGAATTTCATCCTGTCAGATTAAAAACATCCCGAAAAAAGAAATTTCGCAAAGATTCTTTGCAGGAAACAAAAGCGGGGTGGATGTAAAAGAAGAATTTGGGAGGTATATATCATGGCTAATTTATTTTCGATCCTTTTCATCATCCTTGTCGCAATCGTAGGCGGTATTCCGACCATCGTGATCACGGGGTATATTCCGGTCATGATCGCACAGAAGATCTACAGGAAAGTGAAGTACGGATATTCTTTGTATCGTTAAAATATGATAAAGCGCAGGATCACAGCCAACAGCAGGAAGATGGACATGTCGATTCAGAATGCGCAGAAGCAGCAAAACCGGTTATATTTCATACGGCAAATAGAGTATAACCAAAATGGGTGACTTTTCGGAAAATTATCTGCAATCTTAACACGATTTTAGCAGAATTTATGTTATAATGAATCCAAAAGAAGAACAAGTGATAAGAACGGCAGCAGTTGTTCTTCATGGATCATTAAAAAACCGGAGGTTCCCCTATGAACACAAAAGTCAGATCAGTGTTAAAGAACAGCGGGATCGCGTTCGGGATCCTGGGAATTGCGACGGCATTTTGCTTTCTTGTCCAGCGGATCTCAGAATCAGACACGCATGTCCCGCTGTTGTTCGTTTTGGCGGTGCTGTTTGTGTCCCGCTTTACGGATGGATATGTTTATGGAATCGTCGCATCGATCATCGCTGTGTTCGGCGTGAACTACGTATTTACATTCCCGTATTTCAAACTGAATTTTGCGATCACGGGATACCCGCTGACCTTCGTTGCCATGCTGGCCGTGGCCTGCAGTGTCAGCGCCCTGACGACCCAGATCAAGAAACAGGAGCAGATGCGGCTGGAGGTTGAGCGGGAGAAGATGCGGGCAAACCTCCTGCGGGCGGTGTCCCACGATATCCGCACCCCGTTGACGTCGATCGTCGGCTCCGCGTCCGGGATCATCGACAACTATGACGCACTCTCGAAGGAAAATATCATGGAACTCCTTGAGGACATGAAATCCGAGGGTCAGTGGCTCGTCCGGATGGTGGAAAACCTTCTTTCCATCACGAGGATCGGGGATGGAACCGCCAGGATCAATAAGGAAGATGAACTGGTGGAGGACGTGATCAGCGGAGCAATCACGAAATTCAGAAAACGATTCCCGGATATCGAGGTAGTCCCGAAAGTGCCTGAGGATGTCCTGTTTGTGCCTATGGACGCGATCCTGATCGAGCAGGTGATCGTAAACCTCCTGGAAAACTGCGTGCTCCACGCGGACGGTATGACAAAGATCTGGCTGATCGTGACGGAGGACGGGGAGCAGGTGAAATTCTCCGTTGAGGATGACGGTGCCGGGATCAAGGAGTCCGTTCTTCCGAGAATGTTCGACGGAAGTTTCCAGTCGGAGGACGGAAAAGAGAGTGATTCCAAGCGAAATATGGGAATCGGACTTTCGGTATGCATGACCATCGTAAGAGCCCACGACGGAATCATGAAAGCAGAAAACAGAAAAGAAGGCGGTGCCAGAGTGATGTTCTGGCTGCCGAAAGGAGTGGACACGGAATATGGAGATTAAAGACAGAGTGCTGGTTGTGGAAGACGACAAGAGGATCAGCAATTTCATCAAGACGGTGCTGGAAGCGAACAATTACGACGTGATCGTCGCGCAGACGGGAGCGGAGGCATACAGCATGGTGACCTCCCAGTGTCCGGACGTGGTGATCCTGGATCTCGGTCTTCCGGATATGGACGGCATGAAGATCCTGCAGGGCGTGCGGGAATGGTCCGCGATGCCGGTGATCGTTGTGTCGGCGAGAACCCATGAGAGGGATAAGGTGGAGGCACTGGATCTCGGAGCTGACGATTACATCACGAAACCTTTCGGAACATCCGAACTTCTCGCGCGGATCCGCACTGCGATCCGCCACACAAGGTCTGGGATCCCGAATCAGCCGGGCGGACAGACGGGAGTTTTTAAATCCGGCGGATTGACCATCGATTATGACAAGCACCGCGTGTTTATCGACGGTGTGGACGCGGGGCTGACCCAGAACGAGTATAAGATCGTGAGTCTTCTTGGAAAGTATGCCGGGAAAGTCATGACTTATGACTATATTATCAAAGAAATCTGGGGACCGAACATGAAAAATGATAACCGGATCCTGCGTGTGAATATGGCGAATATCCGGAGAAAGATCGAGAAGAATCCGGCGGAGCCGCAGTATATTTTTACAGAGGTCGGTGTCGGATACCGGATCGTGGAGCCGGATTAGGACGGGATGCCGCGTCGCAGCGGAAATGGAATAAGATATGGTAAAACACCTGCTGTGTCCTCTATGAATTTAGAGGGCAGCAGGTGTTTTTGTATTATATGTTCGAATTATTGTGTGGCGGCAGTCTTCCGGACAAGTTCATCCAATGTTCCGAACCGGTAGCCCATCTCCTCCCACTTCGTCAGCAGCTCATCGAGGATCTCCGCGTTTGTGGAGGAAGTACTGTGCAGAAGCACGATGGCACCGGGATGGATGCGCCCGAGAAGCTTTTTGAAGGCTTCCTCCTTTGTGGGCTGTTTGTCCTGATACCAGTCCACATAGGCGAGACTCCAGAAGAAGGTTTGATAGCCGAGATCCTTTGCCATCTGAAGATTCACTTTGCTGTATTTTCCCTGGGGCGGCCGGTAGTATTTCCGCATGGTCTCCCCTGTGATCTCTGTGTAGAGTGCTTCGAGGCTTGAGAGCTCTTTTGCGAAACTTTCCCGGTCGCTGATCCTCGACATGTCCGGGTGGTGATATGTATGGTTTGCGACAATATGTCCCTCGGAGATCATGCGTTTTACGAGGTCCGGGCTGGTTTCCAGGTAGTTGCCGACAACGAAAAACGCGGCGGGAACGTGATGCTTTTTCAGGGCATCCAGGATCGAGGGAGTGTTGCCGTTCTCGTATCCGGCGTCGAAGGTCAGGTAGATGACCTTTTCGCCGGAAAGATCAGCGTACCAGGCATTGTACTGCTTTAATTCATCCGCCGTTGCGTTTGCCACAGGCGGTTTTCCCTCCTGCTGGAACGAGAGCCCCCAGTTTCCGTCAGCGGAGGCCGGGACTGCCGGAATAACGGTGGCGGCGAAAGCGCCGAGGACGTAGGAGAGGGGGAGGAGGATGAGAGCCAGGAGAAACGTTCCGAGACGGCGTGGGCTCGGAATGCGGGAGCGGCAGAGCGGAAGCTGGATATGTTCCCGCAGAAAAGAGAAGAAAGAAAAATTCATAGTGGTAACCTGTTTTTTACAGTATATACGTCCTCAGATATTTGTATTCCACCGCAAAATGTGGTAAGATGTGTTGGTGTGCGTATTGGGTGCCGGTCTGCGGCAGCACAATACGGCGGCATGAAAGGAGAGAGGCAATTGAAGATCAGGATCCGGAGGATTCTTTTTCCAATTCTGTTCTGCCTGGCGGTGGCGTGTCTCATCGAGCTTCCGCTTGCGCAGACGGCGCTGTTCGGGGACGATGTGATCCTGTGGGATACACTGTTCCGGGCGATCGTGGCGGTTCCGATGCTGGTACATCTTTATAGAGAGGATTCGGTGTTCCGGGGAAAAGAACACTGGAACGGAAAAATCGCGGCAACAGTATTTTTTGGCGGCGCAGGAATATCTCTGGCGTTGGGCTTTGCGGTGAAAGCGCTTCAGATCCCTGGCGCAGTGTTGGCGGATGAGAGCCTGTTTACGGGAAATCTGTGGCTGGAGGCTGTGGTGCTTCTGGCAGCATCCCCTGTCCTGGAGGAATACTTTTTCCGCGGCGTTCTTTATGGAAGATGCAAGGAGCTTGTGTCCGCTCCGGCGGCAGCATTTATGACCGCAGCATTTTTCGGTGTGTTCCACTGGGATCTTGTGCAGGGAATCTACAGCTTCTTTATGGGGCTGATCCTGGCATATCTTATGGAAAAGACGAACACGGTGAAGGCACCGGTGGTGTTCCATTTCGCGGCGAATCTGGCGGCACTTGTTCTGGCGGTCCTTTAACCTGACGGAAAGAATGTGCTTATATTTCCGTATCAGAATCGGCCGGTTCCGGTGGTTGTGATGCCGCAAAGATGGCGAAAAAGGCGGCAGATTGCCGTAAAATCGTAAGGGAATTGTAATTGAATCATCAAAATCCAGATGATAAAATAGTTTAGGCAAAAAGAAAGGCGGGAAAAATATATGAAAAAAAGAACATTATTCCGCAGCGGTGCGGCGTTTCTTATGGGACTGCTGATGACCGCGGCAGTGGGATGCTTCACAAGCTTTGCTTATGACAGCGCAAGGCTGAAGGCTTGTTCGGTAGAGAACGGAAACAGCATTTCCGTCACAGGAACAGCTACGACCGGCGCTTTAAATGAGGGGGAAACTCCGGATGATGGATATTATTATCTGTTCGAGCTTCACCCATATGAGTCTGAGATAGGCTCCAGAACGGACTACATCGCATGGAGCAACAAATCCGACAAGTTAAAATTCACCTTAAAATACAGCGGAGATTCCACGGATACGATGCTCTATTCCAGATTTGTGGTCGCGTTAAAGACCGGCAGCACCTACACACCGATCAGCAATGCGATCTATGTGACGAATCCGGGCGATGTTGCAAAGTTCCGCGAGGATTACCCGGAGCCGATGAGTAAAAAAGGACTTCTGATCCAGCTCGATATGCTCGGCGACGCGCTGAACCTGGGCGTGAAGCACACGACGGTCAATATCCCGTATCACCAGCTTGTGGGCGGCAATTTAAAGTACAAATACAACGGAAAGACTTACAACTTCAACGGTGATCTCATCAAGGATTATGATAAGATGATTAGTGCGTTCTCCGCAAAAGGAATCGTTGTGACGGCGATCCTCTTAAACGGCTGGAACGACAGCTACCCGGAGCTTCACGAAGCCGGGCTCACGAAGAGAAACGAAGCTTTCTACTACGGTTTTAATGTTTCCACGGAACAGGGATATGAGACGACCCGCGCACTGCTTTCCTTCATGGCGGAGCGCTACTCCGGTGCCCACGATGATTACGGCCGCGTCAGCAACTGGATCGTCGGAAATGAGATCAACAACAACTTAAACTGGAACTACACCGGTCCGATGGATATCGATTCCTATACAAAGCTCTACTCAAAGGTATTCCGTGTGGCCTACACGGCGATCAAGAGCCAGAGCCGGAACGCGAGAGTCTTCTTCTCCACAGACTATGAGTGGAAGCGGGCGAACTCCAATCTGATGTACGGCGCGAAGGACTTCATCGACCGCTTCAACGCCGATATCCGCGACGAGGGAAATATCGAATGGGGACTTGCCTACCATCCGTACCCGCATCCGATGACGGAGCCGGAGTTCTGGGATGATGATCAGACAGGCGCTGTCAACAATACAGAAGATTCACCGGTCGTAAACTTCAAGAACCTTAACGTCCTGACGGATTACTTCCAGAAGGACATCATGCGCGATGCAGGCGGAAATGTCCGCCATATCATTCTCTCTGAGGAAGGCTTTACATCAAAGAGCGCGACCCGCGGAGATGTCTATGATATCCAGGCGGCGGCATTTGCCTACGCGTACTATCTTGTGGACAACAACCCGTATATCGACGCGTTTATCTTAAACCGTCAGGTCGATGCGGTGATCGAGGTAGAGCAGTCCTGCTCGTTTGGTCTTTGGACAGTTGACATGTCAAGCCCGAACAGGGTCATCGCTGTTATGCCGAAGAATATTTACAACGTATTCAAATATATTGATACAAATAAATCTCTGAAGTATACGGAATTTGCGAAGAAGATCATCGGAATCAACAAGTGGAGCGATGTGATCCCGGGATTTAAGCTGCAGGAATAATTCAAAAGAATAAAGCTGGTATTTTGATCCGTCAGGGCACTTTCAGATATGTGTTCTGCCGGATCTTTTTTGCTTACAAATACCAGTTTTACGGTATTTTATTGACAAAATCCTGACGAGGGCTTATAATGCGCTATGACGATTACTTAGTACAACAACTCAGGAAATGACAGGAAAACAGTTTTGTGTGTCAACATTTTTCAGGAGGATATCATTATGGCAAAGAAGAATCCAATCGCAGCCGCAGCAAAGAAAATGGCTGCAGCACCGGTTAGCAATAGCACTGTAGAAGTAAAGGCAGCAGAGGCAGCAGAGACAAAGACAGTAAAGGCAGAAGCAAAGGCTGAGGCTCCGAAGGTAGAAGCTAAGAAGGCAGAAGAGCCGAAGAAAGAGACAGCAAAGAAAGCTCCGGCAAAGAGAACAACAGCAAAGGACATCAAGACATCTGTAGTTGTACAGTTCGCTGGCAAGGAAGTTACAGAGAAAGATCTTATTGCAGCTGTTAAGAAAGCCTACACAAAGAAGGGCAACAAAGTCGGCGATATCAAGACCATCGAGATCTATGTAAAGCCGGAAGAGAGCGCTGCTTACTATGTAGTAAACGGTATCGGCGCAGACGATTACAAGATCGAGCTGTAAGTTAAGACGATAGTTTAGCTATGTCCGGATGGACATATGGCTGGGCAAATGTGTTTAGACACAGTCTTGCAGATGGAGATATCCTGGATGTGCCGCCTGCAAAAGAACAGAAACTAGGACTTTAGGACTTGAGCGCCCGCTGGGATCATCCCCGGCGGGCGTTTTTGAGATCAGGAGATTATGGAAAAAGAAACGAAGAGAGAGCTGCCGGAAGCGTTCGTGGAGAAGATGGAAAAGCTTCTCGGCAGTGATGCGGAATCATTTTTTAAGAGCTACGACGCGGAGCGGAAATTCGGCCTGCGGGTCAACCCATTAAAGCAGAAGAGCGGGGAGATGCCGGAGGAAGGAGAACTCCTCGGAGAGTACCTGAAGGGACTCGCAAAAGTTCCCTGGGCAGAAGAGGGATTTTACTACGAGGCAGACATGCGCCCGGGACGCCATCCGTTCCACGAGGCGGGGGCATACTATATCCAGGAACCAAGCGCCATGTCTGTGGCGGAAGCACTGTCTCCAAAGCCCGGAGAGCAGATCCTGGACCTCTGCGCGGCACCGGGAGGAAAATCCACCCATCTTGCCGGAAAAATGGGCGGACAGGGGCTTTTAGTCTGCAACGAGATCCATCCTGCCCGCGCGAAGATCCTGTCCCAGAATATTGAGCGCCTTGGTGTGGAGAACGCTGTGGTGACGAATATGGATCCGTTCCAGCTTGCCCCGGCGTTTCCGGGATTTTTTGACGGAATCGTGGTGGATGCCCCGTGCTCCGGCGAGGGAATGTTCCGAAAGGATGAGAACGCCAGAAATGAGTGGAGCCCAGATCATGTAAGACAGTGCGCGGGGCTGCAGGACGGGATCCTGGACTGCGCAGCGGCGATGTTAAAGGACGGCGGGCGGATCGCCTATTCCACCTGCACATTTTCACCCGAGGAGAACGAGCAGAGCATAGCAAGATTCCTTGAGCGCCATCCGGAGTTTTCTGTGGTGCAGCCGGAGCTTGCAAAATATTTTTCCGGCGGTCACCCGGAATGGGCAGATGGGGATGAGGAGCTGAAAAAAACCGTGAGGATCTGGCCGCATCTTGCGGACGGGGAGGGTCATTTCCTAGCGCTGCTTGTGAAAGGTGAGAGATCCTGGGATGCTGCGGAGAGTACTGTGAACGCAGACGAAAAGAAAAACAGCAAAAAGGGCGGACGTAAAAATGGACGTGCGAAAGAGGACGCGGCGCTCACGGAAGCGGTCGCTGCGTTCCGGACGTTTGAAAAAGAGAATCTGAAAGACACGGAACATCTGGAGAATGGAAAGAAATTTCTGATGTTCGGAGAAAACTTGTATCTTGTCCCGGAGGTGATGCCGGATCTTAAGGGACTTAAGATACTGAGACCGGGCCTGCACCTCGGAAGCGCGAAAAAAGACAGGTTTGAGCCGTCCCATGCATTGGCTCTGGCACTGAAAAAAAGTGATGTGAGACAGAGCGTGGAGGTCGGATCAGAGGATCTTGCACTGCGGTATCTCCGGGGAGAGACGCTGCGGGCGGAAGACTTTGAAAATCGGGAGATTCCGGTAAAAGGCTGGGTTCTTGTTACTACCGGCGGCATGTCACTGGGGTTTGCGAAGGCGGCTGGCGGGATGCTGAAGAATCACTATCCGAAGGGACTTAGAATTCAGGGCGGCTGAGTATGGAAGTCAACAGATATATGCGGATACGCTGAAAATCTGCTTTAATATGTGGTGGTTGCAAAAAAGCAAATACAGCCTAAAAAAATGCAAATAAAAATCCGTCAGATCCTGCCTTAGAAAAAGACAGGACCTGACGGATTTTTGATGTCCGGAAAAAGTTTTCTCATGTCCTCTGGCAGTGATGCGGAGAATTCAAGCTTTTCTCCGGTCACCGGATGGGAAAAGCTTAAATATGTAGAATGGAGCGGCTGCCGGTCGATAAAGCGGTAGTCCGGGCAGTAGAGAAAATCCCCCGGCAGTGGATGCCCGATGGCTTTCATATGGACCCGGATCTGGTGTGTTCTTCCTGTCTCTAAGAGGAGGCGGATGAAAGAAATGTCGGCGTCCTTGTTGTAGGCAAATGTCCGGTAATGGGTCACAGCGGTCTCGCCCCGCTCTGGATCGCAGACCCGCTCGATGGTGGAGCCGTCTTTTCTTGCGATCGGAAGATCGATGGTGCCGGACGCGTCCGTCTTCCCGGAGACGATGGCGGCGTACTCCCTGTGAATCGTGTGATCCTTCACGGCATCAGAGAGAACGCAGGAGCTGTAGGGATTCTTTGCGAGAAGCACAAGTCCGGATGTGTCCCTGTCCAGCCGGTTTACGGCCCGGAACACGAAAGGGGTCTCCTCGTTCCTGTAATACCATGCGATTCCGTTTGCCAGGGTATTCTCATAGTGTCCCTGGGACGGGTGGACCGGCATTCCGGCAGGTTTATCGATCACGAGAACATGTTCGTCTTCAAAAACGACGGAGAGGTCCATGGGAACAGGGACAATCTGGTCGGAAGTTTTTTTCTCCGTGACATGGATGCGCAGCTGATCTTTCGGCTGAAGGACTGTGTTGGAAAAAACAGTTTTTCCGTTTAGGAGAAAACTGCCCCCGGTGTTTCGAAGATGAACCACCAGGCGGGAAGAATAGCCGGAATCCAGGAGAAAGGCGGCGATGGAACGGCCGCTCTCAGCTTCTTTAATTGTGTAAATTAAAACTATATTCATGAAAAATCCCTTTTTATTAAAATAATAATTCAATACGATGGAAGCCCGCAGATATTTCGGCTACATAACACCGCGGACATGTAGAAATGATCTCTAAAATTATTTCAGCACATTTCATTGTATCATAGGAAAAATTGTCCGGCAAGTCTTAGAAAACATCCGCATATGCTGTTATAAATATGCGGCGGAAGTTCTGAAAAATGTGGAAGAATAAAAATATAGCAGGAAAGGTGCTGGCGAGGCTCAGTGAATGGACCGGGGTGAAAGAAGAGGAAAAACGCAGGCGCGAACCATACCCGATTCTGCAGCTGTGCCTGGGGGCACTCCTGATTTTTGCGGCAGTAGTTCCTGAAAATCATTTATACAGGGAAAGCGGCGGGCAGCAGGCTGCGCAGGATTCGGTCGTGCCGGTGATGCGGTTCGAGAATGGGGAGACGCTGGAATCAGCAGTGGTGCAACCGAAGGTGGAGACCGATCCGCTGAACCTGAACTCCCACGCCGCTGTCCTGCTTGACGGCGATACAGGGCGGATTCTGTATGGGAAAAATGAGAAGAAAGTTCTTCCCATGGCCAGCACCACGAAGATTATGACCTGCATTCTTGCCCTGGAGAACTCCGGGCTGGACACAGAAGTCGAGATCTCAGACCGGGCGGCATCCATGCCGGAGGTAAAGCTGCATGTGAGAAAAGGGGAGAAATACCGCCTGGAAGACCTTCTTTACTCCCTGATGCTGGAATCCCACAATGACACCGCAGTGGCCATTGCGGAAGCGGTCGGAGGCAGTGTGGAAAATTTTGCGGACATGATGAACGGGAAGGCAGCTGAACTTGGCTGTGATGATACATATTTTCTGACGCCCAACGGGTTGGATGCGGAGGATAAGGAAAGCGGGAAGATCCATTCCACGACGGCGGCAGACCTGGCGCGGATTCTCAGGTATTGTATCTCACTCTCTCCGGCGAAGGAAGAGTTCCTTGCCATCACAAGAGCATCGTCCCACGCCTTTTCTGACCTCTCCGGAACGCGGAGCTTCTCCTGCCTCAATCATAACGCTCTCCTGACGTCCATGGAAGGCGCGGTCAGTGGAAAGACCGGATTTACGGGAAAGGCAGGATACTGCTATGTTGGTGCAGTGAAAAAGGGGGAGAAGCTATTCATAGCGGCACTCCTTGACTGCGGATGGCCGCCCCACAGGACCTACAAGTGGCAGGATATGCGGAAACTTGTGACGTACGGGGATAAAAACTTTGAGTATAAGGAGATAGAGAAAACAGGACTCGGGGAAGAAACGGCAGTTCTGGTGGAAAATGGCGTGGAGTCCAGGGTTAAGGTGGAGATTGGGACTGAAAATGCGGATAAGAACTCCCTCCGTGTTCTGCTGGGAAACGATGAGAAGGTCCAGGTAAGGACAAAGATCGCAAAATCGCTCCATGCTCCGGTCCGGGAAGGAACGCCGGTGGGACAGAGGGATTACATGGTCGATGGGATTGTCATTGACAGTGATCCGGTGGTGGCAGCCGGGAATGTTGAACTTTGGGACTTTGAGTATGCGGAGAAGATCGTGATGGAAAAATTCTGGATGTAAAGGTCTGTTTTTTCCAAACATGAATCAATGAATGGGTGGACTGTTTTAAAATATTATGAAAACCCTACTATCATACTTGAATTATAGGAATGTTCTGTTATACTGGTAAGAAAGATAAGTGTAACTATTCAGTACCTTCATAGTTACGTGCAAAAATCCATTCCAGATCAGCTTCGCTGATGGGATTTTTGCCTTCCAGCCTATGTTTCCTTACGGTCAGCGCAGCAAGTGCGCAGACCTACTGAACAGTTACCAGATAATTTATAAGTGAAGGTAATAAATAGTTACAGATAATTTATAAGTATGGAGGCATAAAATCATGCAGACAAAACTGACGAGAGAGGACGCCATCGCGCTCCTCAGAAAATACAACAAAGAGCCATTCCATATTCTCCATGGTCTGACCGTTGGGGGCGTTTTAAAATGGTACGCGAATGAACTCGGATACGGAGATGAGGCCGGATTCTGGGAGATCTGCGGAATCCTTCATGATATCGATTTCGAGGAGTATCCGGAGGAGCACTGCCTGATCGCGCCGCGTCTTTTAAAAGAGGGCGGAGCCGAGGATGAGGTGATCCATGCGGTCTGCAGCCACGGATACGGAATCCACGAGTGGATCGACGCGAAGCCGGAGCACGAGATGGAAAAAGTCCTCTTCGCGGCAGATGAGCTGACCGGTCTGATCTGGGCGGCAGCGAAGATGCGCCCATCAAAGAGTACGAAAGACATGGAAGTGTCCAGCTTAAAGAAAAAATTTAAAGATAAGAAATTTGCTGCGGGATGTTCCAGGGACGTCATCACAAAAGGTGCCGGGAATCTCGGCTGGGAACTGCCGAAGTTAATGGAAATGACGATCCTCGCCATGAGATCCTGTGAGGATTCTGTTGCGGAAGAGATGAAGAAGATGGGGTTGGCGGAGTAAGAGCGTATTGCTGACCAGTATAATAAAAACCTGAGGAGCCGTGCTGAGACTTCTCAGTTTTTTTGCCTTCCGGTTTATGTTTTCTTACAGTCAGCGCAGTAAGTGCGCAGACCTGCAGAACAGTCACAATTTCAGACTAATTGTTCAGCAACTTTGCACGCTTACCGCACTGAGTGCACTGTCTATTTTGTGCTCTTAATCTGTGCCGTCATCTTATTGGGCAGGCAGACGATGATCTCGCCGTCCAGATGGATCTTTCCCTGATGGACACAGATCTTGTCGGGGCATGTGGCCTCGGAGACCCACGCCTCCCCATCCTTAATGATCAGATGGTTTGTACCGCCGGACACGCTGTCTATCGTGAGTTCCTGATCTTTTGCGAGATCGAGGGTTTCGACTACTTTTCCATCGACGGAAACTTCGACGATCTCTGCGGGGCTTTTATGTATCAGTTTTGTCCCGAGAAAAAGAAGAACGGCTGCCGCAAGTATTGCGGCGATCAGGATCATATCCTGTTTTTTTAAAAGTTTCTGTTTCGTATCTTTGTTTTCTGTCATAAAAAATCCCTGAAAATAGTGTAATGGTAACTGTTTTGTGTTTTGCATCATAAAGATTACTGTTTGATAATAAAGTCTTCCATTCCGTCCGAATAGTAAACATTGTAATCCTCATCGATAAAGCATGCATAGATTCCATCCAGGGAATTCGCAAGCTCCAGTCCTTTTTCCAGGCCAAGGGAAAAGCAGGTGGTGGAGAGACCATCCCCGTCCACGGACTCCTCGGAGAGGATCGTCACGGAGATCAGTCCGTTATCGTAAGGATACCCGGTTGCCGGGTTTAAAATGTGATGGTAATTTTTTCCGTCGATCTCAAAATGCCGCTCGTAGACACCGGATGTCACGACGGAGAGATCATTGATCCCAAGCACCTCAAATGTCTCATCCCTGTCCGCAAAAGGTTTCTGCAGTCCGATGTTGAATTTGCTTCCGTCCGGCTTTTCGCCCACGCAGAGGACGTTTCCGCCGAGATTGATAATGGCGCTCTTCACACCGGCATCCAGGAGCTGTTCCTTGATCCGGTCGGCGATATAGCCCTTCGCGATAGAACCCAGGTCGATGGTGGTATCCGGGGAGAGGAATGTCAGCGTATTTCCGGAGAGGACGAGGTTGTGGTAATCCACCTTCGGAATATCTGCTTCGATGTCTGCTTCATCCGGGATCACGGCCTTGCCGCTTGTGAAATCCCAGAGGGAACTCAACGGCTCGATCGTAATGTCAAAGGCACCGTCAGATTTCTCGCAGTACTCCAGACCTTTTGCCAGAAGCGCTGCCATGTCGTCGGAGACTGTGACAGTGTCGGAGGTCCGATGGTTGATCTTGTAGAGCTCGCTGGTCTCTAAGGTCTTGCTGAAAATATTCTCATACTCTTTACAAAGTGCCATCGAATCGTCTAAGATAGAGGAGTCGTCGGAATCGTAGAGCGTGATGGTGACGAAGGTGTTGAGCAGAAAATCGGAACGGCTGAGAGGAGTCTCCTGTGTGAGAAGTCCAGGTCCGCTGCTTGTTCCGCACCCGCTCAATGTCATGCCGGAAACAAAGAGGAGACCGGCGGCACAAAGGCCAAATATTGTTTTTTTATTCATGTGTTAGATACTTCCTGTACAATAAATATTAAAAGCTCATTCGACAGCGGAAATTTTGTATATTAATACGAAAACGCAGACCGCAGCAGGCACTCGTGCCTGTTGTACAAAATATCAGAAGCTGCACTGCCGGATATCCGGTTTATTCTAACAAATGAACTTTTGAAAGTCAAGAAAGAGGAGAACAGATCCGATGAATCGAGAAAAAAAGGCAATAACTGTGGCATTGTATGGGCTTCTGATCGCCCTTGCCATGGTGCTGAGTTTTGTTGAGACACTGATTCCCATCCCGATCCCTGTTCCAGGCGTAAAGCTGGGACTGGCGAACCTTGTAACGGTGGTGGGGCTCTATCTAATTGGAATCCCCGGAACCATCGCCGTGACCCTGATCCGCATCATTCTTGTGGGACTGTCATTTGGAAATCCCTACAGCATGATCTACGGGCTGTCCGGAAGCTTTTTAAGCTTATTTGTGATGGCGGTATTGAAGAAGACCGGAAAGCTCTCCCAGGTCAGCATCAGCATTCTTGGCGGTATTGCCCATAATATCGGCCAGATCACCTTTGCGGCAGTTATCGTCCAGACACCAGGGGTATTTTATTATCTGCCATTTCTTCTGGCAGCCGGATGCATCGCGGGAACACTGATCGGAATCGTGGGCGGAATCATTACGGAGCGGCTTCAGCGTGCGATGCGGGGGATAAAAAAATAAAATAGCGATTGTATTAGGGTGGTAAATTTATTATAATAAAATGTAACAGGTTGCAGGTGCGGCAATTTGTTCTGCAAAAAACGCGCTGCAAGTTTACTTGTATAAGTGTTTTTGCAGAGCAGATTGATATAGGGCGGCCGCCCTATGCTTTTTGTTTTTGTGCAGCGAAAACAAGAAGAAACGCACGTTATACTTAAATCTGTCAATATACCGTAAAAAACGGAGGAATTCGATCATGATTGAAATGTCAATAAAGAAACTGGTTCAGTACGGCAGAACGACCGGACTTATCGAAGCCGAAGATGAGATCTACGCAAGAAACCAGATCCTGGAAGTACTGAAAATGTCCGAATACGAGGAGCCGGGCGAGATTACAGACGAGATCAGCCTGGAAGATACCTTAAACGCGCTCACCGACTACGCTGCAGAGCAGGGGATCCTTGAAAACAACAGCGTTGTATACAGGGATCTTTTTGACACGAGACTCATGAACTGCCTGATGCCGCGCCCAAGCGAGGTCGTAAAGAAATTCCACGGGGAGTATGAAAAGTCCCCGGAGGACGCAACGGCTTATTTCTACAAACTGAGCCAGGACTCCGACTATATCCGCCGCTACCGTGTCTGCAAGGACTTAAAGTGGATCACAAAGACGGAGTACGGCGACCTGGACATCACGGTAAACCTCTCAAAGCCTGAGAAAGACCCGAAAGCTATCGCCGCTGCAAAGACCATGAAGCAGAGCGGATATCCGAAATGTCTGCTCTGTATGGAAAACGTGGGCTACGCGGGCAGAATCAACCATCCGGCGAGAAACAACCACCGGATCATTCCGCTGACCTTAAACGGCGAGTCCTGGGGCTTCCAGTATTCCCCGTACGTCTACTATAATGAGCACTGCATCGTCTTCAACGGAAAACACACCCCGATGAAGATCGACCGGAACACGTTCAAAAAGTTATTTGATTTTGTGACCATGTTCCCGCATTATTTCCTGGGATCCAACGCGGATCTCCCGATCGTCGGCGGTTCCATCCTGACCCACGACCATTTCCAGGGCGGAAGATATACCTTCGCGATGGCGAAAGCGCCGGTGGAGAAGAGCTTTACAGTGAATGGTTATGAGGATGTAGAAGCAGGAATCGTAAAATGGCCGATGTCCGTGATCAGGATCCGCAGTGAGAAGAAAGAACGCCTTGTGGATCTTGCGGATAAGATCTTAACTGCATGGCGCGGATATACAGACGCGGACGCGGATATCTACGCGGAGACAGACGGGGAGCCGCATAACACGATCACCCCGATCGCGAGATTCCGCGGCGGAAAGTTTGAGCTGGATCTGGTACTGAGAAATAACCGCACCACGGAGGAACGCCCGTTAGGTCTGTTCCATCCGAACCCGAAGCTCCACCACATCAAGAAAGAGAACATCGGACTCATCGAAGTCATGGGCCTGGCAGTTCTTCCGTCGAGATTGAAGGATGAGCTTGCCCTGCTTGCCGACTATATCGTGGAAGGAAAGGACATCCGCAGCGAGGAATCCATCGCAAAACATGCAGACTGGGTAGAAGAGTTCCTTCCGAAATATGAGAAGATCACAAAGGATAATGTGATGGAGATCTTACAGGATGAGGTCGGCCATGTGTTCGCGAATGTCCTTGAGGACGCGGGCGTTTATAAGCGCACAGAGGCGGGGCGTGAGGCATTTGGAAGATTTATCGAGACATTAAACAGGTAACAGGATTGTTGCCGGAACCGTTACATTTTCCTTAAAATTTTCATAAATGTAGGGACTTCGTCTCGCCAAGCGCGGGAAAGTGTGTTATATTGGTATTTGCTTTCCAGCCTATACTTTTTTACGGTCAGCGCAGCAAGTGTGCAGATCTATTGTGCAGCTGCTGGGCTTTAAATGATGGAAAAAGGAGACTGCCATGTTAAATGAGGAGAAGATCCGGCTGATGACGGGTATCGCCATGTTTGAAAAGAAAATGATGAAGGAATCCATCCCGGCAAACCGGTATTTCAAGAGCGACTACGTTGGAAGCCATCTGATCCGGTCTTTTATCGCGTACTCGCTGACCGTGTGCCTGTGCCTGGCGCTGTGGGTCCTATACCGGTTCGATGATCTGATCAACGCCATGGCGGTGGATGACCTGATCTCTCTCGGGGTGCGCCTTGTATTCTACTATGCTGCGGGACTTCTCGCATATCTTGTTGTGACCTGGAAGATCTATTCGAGACGTTATGACGAAGCAGCCGGAAGACTGAAGATCTATCAGGCAAAGCTGCGGCGCCTTGATAAAAAATATGACCAGCAGCCTGCAAAGGAAAACGGGGAGGAAAAGAGTAAGTGATCGGACTTTTAGTATTCAAGGAAAAACTGAAACAATTTTATGGAAAGTATAATATTTACATCGTACCGGTCGTAAAATTCCTGGTGGGATTCCTTACGTTCTGGCTGATCAACGCGAATGTAGGTTTTATGTCGAAGCTTAAGAATCCGCTGATCCCGGTGGTGATGGGACTGATCGCCTCTTTTATTCCATATGGGGTGACGGCGTTCCTGGCTGGTATCTTTATTCTGATCCATGTTGCCCAGGTATCTTTGGAGATCGCCCTGATCATCTTTGTGTTCATGCTCGCTGTGACGGTCCTTTACTACGGCTTCCGCCCGGGTGACGGGTATCTGCTTCTTCTGACCCCGTTACTGTTCTTCTTGCGGATTCCATATGTGGTTCCGCTTATCGTAGGACTTTCCGGTAGTCTTGTGTCCATAGTCCCGGTGTGCTGCGGTGTCTGCATCTACTATATTTTGATATATTTAAAGCAGAATGCGGGAACACTGACAGGAAGCTCCATGGTGGAGATGGCAGACCGGTTTATCCAGATCGTAAAGAACGTATTTGGAAACGAGCTGATGTGGGTCATGGTGGCTGCCTTTGCCGCTGCGATCCTCGTGGTATTTATTCTTAAGAATCTTTCTGTGGATTACTCCTGGTCCATCGCGATCGTTGCCGGAGTGATCACACAGCTTGCAGTGATCTTTATCGGTGATTTCAATTTCAACCTTCCGGTATCCGCAGGTTCCATGATCTTCGGAATCGTCGCATCGGTGGTGATCGCCCTGATCTACCAGTTCTTTGTGTTCGCGGTGGATTACACGAGAACAGAGTATCTGCAGTATGAAGACGATGACTACTATTACTATGTGAAAGCTGTCCCGAAGCTCACGGTGTCTGCACCGGATGTGAAGGTACAGCGGATTTATTCGAGAAAAAATGTGAGACATGAGAAGAACGAAACTCGTGAATAATTGTACGGAGGTAACAAAATGACAGAATTTCTTGGGAATATGTATTCCTGGTTTACATTTATTCCGAAGATCACATTGTCGAATCTTTTTGAAATTCTGATCCTCACAGTTCTGATCTATGAAGTCCTTTTATGGGTGAAGTCGACGAGAGCGGGAGTGCTTCTCCGCGGCGGTATGATCATTGTTGGTTTTTACCTGCTGGCGGCGATGCTCCATTTAAATACGATCACCTGGATCATCAACCATATGGGCCAGCTCGTATTGACAGCCCTCATCATTATCTTCCAGCCGGAGCTTCGAAAAGCGTTGGAGCAGCTCGGAAGCAAAAATATCATCACAGACCTTTTTATTTCTGAGAATTCCAGACAGCAGGAAGGATATACAGAGAAGACCGTAAATGAGATTACCCGTGCGGCCTTTGAAATGGGAAAAGTAAAGACAGGAGCCCTGATCGTCATCGAGCGCGACACTCCGCTTCCGGAGATCGAACGCACGGGAATCCCAGTGGACGGAATCGTCACGAGCCAGCTTCTGATCAATATTTTTGAACACAATACGCCTCTTCACGACGGCGCGATCATTATCCGTGGAAACCGCGTGACCTCTGCGACCTGTTATCTGCCGCTTTCTGATAACCTGAGCATCAGCAAAGACCTGGGAACAAGACACCGTGCGGCTCTCGGAATCAGTGAGAGCACGGACAGCCTGACCGTTGTAGTCTCCGAGGAGACTGGACGGGTATCCCTGGCGGAGGGCGGAAGTCTCAGAAGGATCAACAGTCCGGAAGAGTTAAAGCTTGCGATCGCTGCAAAGCCGGAGGAGGAGACGGTATCCGGCCCGTTCAAACTCTTGAAGGGATGGCATAAAAATGAAAGAAAAGCAGAATAGACGATGGGGACTTTTGCTGATTTCCTTCCTGTGTGCCTTTTTAGTCTGGCTGGGGGTCGTCAATGTGGCGGATCCGGTCATGACGGATACTGTGGAGGTGCCGGTAGAGATCATCAACAGCGACGTCCTCACGAAGAACAACCTGACATATGCGGTTGTCGGAAAATCGACGACCACAGTTCAGTATGAGGTAAAGACGACAAATGCGTATCGGATCCGTTCCTCAGATTTCCGGGCGTACGCGGATATGACAGACATGTGGTCCGTGACAGGCGCGATCCCGATCAAGGTCGAGGTCCTAAACCACTCCGAATACCTGGTCTCAATGCCGGTGAGCCGGACGGGAACGATCAAGATCGAGACGGAGCCGCTTCAGAGGAAGACATTTACCATCGGCGTCACGACGACGGGAATGCTTGAGGACGGCTACCAGACTGGCAAGGTGACACTGTCACCGGAGACACTTACGGTCGAAGGTCCGGAATCCCTGATTGGACAGATCAGCAGCGTCGGAATCGAGATTAACTTAGACGGAAAGAACGCGGATTGGAGCGATTCGGAGGAACCGAAGTTCTATGACGCGAACAAAAACAGCATTACGATCAGCGATCGTCTGATCAGCAACTGCAAGAGTGTCGATTATACCATGGAGATCCTGAAGGTGAAGAATCTGAGCCTGGATTTCGATGTCACCGGTGAGGTGGCGAGCGGTTATCGCTACACAGGTGTGGAGTGCGGACTTAAGAGTGTCCCGGTGGTCGGATTAAAGAGTGCTCTGGCATCCTTAAATACGATCACGATCCCGAAGGAAGAGCTTGATGTTTCCGGCGCGAGGGCAAATATCGTGAAGACCATCGATCTGAATGATTATCTGCCGGAGGGAGTTTCCCTGGCTGGTATGGACAGTTCCGAGATCACGGTGACACTTACGGTAGAGCAGTTGAAGGAACGGGAATATACGGTCCGCATCAGCTCTGACAGTTATGTTGGGGCGAACAGTTCCTATAGCTATCGGGCAGACCCGGGAACGGTCACAGTCCGGATCCGTGCGCTTCAGGAAGAACTTGACAGCCTGCAGCTTACGGCTGAGGACCTGAGTCTGAATGTCTCTGGAATGGGAGAGGGAAGTCACCAGGTTCAGCCGACGCTTAACAGGGAGCTTGATTCTGCCTATGATCTGCTGGGAATTTCCAGCTGTACGGTAACTGTCGCAAAGGAACAGGAGTCTGCTGCGGAGACAGAGCCTGAGACAACTGAGAAAGAGACAACAAAAACGTCGGAAACTGCCGCTGAGAGCAGCAGGGAGGCGGAGACAGAGGAGGAGATCACTGCGTCTGCGACAAGACATGCGGTGATCGTCCCGCCGGAGACGACGGAAGCCCGTCAGGCGACAGGTCTTCAGACCATATTTCGAAATTAGGAGTTAAAAATACTTATGGTAAAGCAAAAAGTTACGATTGGAAACCCAACCGGTCTTCATCTGAGGCCGGCAGGGCTTCTGTGCAAGGAGGCATTGCGGTTCCAGAGTTCAATCAAATTTGAATATGGAAACACGACAGCAAATGCGAAAAGTGTACTGAGTGTGCTGGGGGCATGCGTAAAGTGCGGAGATGAGATCGAGCTGATCTGTGAGGGAGCGGACGAAAAGGAAGCTCTGGAAACAATCACAGAACTGATCAATGGCGGTCTCGGAGAGTAGGCTGATATGCTGGTTTATGTGATCTGTTACGGCGCTGCCATGCTTTTTGCATTCAGCGCCCATTTTACCTTATCGGGAATGTCGCTGATGTTTGCGGCGTTATATCTTTATCTGTGGGAATATAAAAAGAGTGGGAATCCGCTCCACCTGAGAGGTCTTTTTTCCCTGTTTTATGTGGGGGGAGAGGGAATCTCCTGTTTGAAGCTCTCGAGTCTTCAGAAGGATTGGAGCTTAGAGACATGGGCATGCTTCTTTGTCGCATTCGCAGCGTTCTGGAATGTGTATGCGCTGGCGGAAAAGAAGTTTGGACATGGGGAAGAGAAGAAGACAGAAGATGATTTTTCCCAGGAGTTTACAGGGGAGACCACAGAGAAATATGGGATGAGGGTTTTTATTGCCCTTACAGGGCTGACATTCCTGTCCCTTGCGGCCTTTTTGTTTGAGGCATTCAGACTGGGATATGTTCCGTTCCTGCTCCGTGGAGTGCCGCATGCGTACTCCTATTTCCATATTTCCGGTGTCCACTATGTGACAGTGTCCTGTGTTCTGGTTCCGTCCATGGAAGTGCTGTTATGGTTCTATGACAGGGAGATGGGGAAGGCGAAAAGAATCGTTTCCCTCATTATGACAGGGATCGCGCTTTTGATTCCGGTGCTTTGTGTATCGAGATTTCAGCTGATCTTTGCGGTGATTCTCGCTGTGCTGACATTTATGATCGTCAGCGGACACAGGAAAATCAGGTATCTTTTCATGGCGGCGGCGGGACTTGTTCCACTCTATGTGATCTTAACGATTGCAAGAAGCCATGATGTGACGTATCTGAATGGGATCTTTGAGATGAAGAATGCGGCTACGCCGATCTTTATCACGCAGCCTTACATGTATATTGCAAACAATTACGACAATTTTGATTGTCTGGTACGGGAGCTTCCGGCCCACTCAATGGGACTTAAGGGAATGTTTCCGCTCTGGGCATTATCGGGGCTTAAGTTTATAAAGCCCGCATTAGTGGACTGGCCGATCTACGTGAATAAGGAGGAGCTGACCACGGTTACGCTGTTTTACGACGCGTACTATGATTTTGGGATCGCCGGTGTTTTCATGTTTTCATCGGTACTGGGAGCGGCTGCCGCATGGCTTTCCGCAAGGACGTACCCGGGAAGAAATCCGGCGTGGTATCTGTTCTATTCTCAGGGAGCGCTCTATTTTATGCTCTCGTTTTTTACAACCTGGTATTCCAATCCTACGACCTGGTTTTACTTTGTGGTGACCGGTGCCTTTGGAATTTTTTTAGAGATTAAATACAACAGACGGAGGAGACAGCTATGATATCAGAAAAAATGAAACCATTTATGGCAAATAATTCCGCGATCCGCGCAATGTTCGAGGAAGGGAAAAGAATGGCTGCTGTTTACGGCAAGGAGAATGTATATGACTTCAGCCTTGGAAACCCGAACGTCCCGGTTCCGCAGGTGACAGAGGCGATTCTCGACGTGGTGAAGAGTGAGGATTTCATGACACTCCATGGATATATGAGCAATGCAGGCTATGAAGATGTCCGCCAGACCATCGCAGAGTCCTTAAATAAGCGGTTCGGAACGAACTTTTCTTTTAAGAACCTGATCATGACAGTTGGTGCTGCCAGTGGTTTAAATATTATCCTGAAGAGCATTTTAAACCCGGGAGATGAGGTTATTGTATTTGCTCCGTATTTCGTGGAATATAATGCATATGTGAGAAACTACGACGGAAAGGTTGTGATCATTTCTCCGGATACTGAGACATTTATGCCGAAGCTTGATGAGTTTGAGGCGAAGATCACTGCTAAGACGAAGGCTGTTATCATCAACAACCCGAACAATCCGACGGGTGTTGTGTATGATGAGGCGACGATCAAGGCTATGGCTGCGATCATGGAGAAGAAGGAGAAGGAGTTTGGTACTTCTATCGTGCTGATCTCTGATGAGCCGTACCGTGAGCTGGCCTACGGCGGAGTGGAGGTTCCGTTTGTGACGAAGTACTATCACAATGCGGTTGTAGGATACTCTTACAGTAAGTCCCTCTCTGTTCCGGGCGAGCGTATCGGATATGTGGTGATTCCGGATGAGGTGGATGATTCTGCGGCCCTGATCGGGGCGGCTACGATCGCGAACAGGGTGATCGGGTGTGTGAATGCGCCGTCACTGGTTCAGAAAGTGATCAAGTATTGCATTGAGCATGACGTTACAGTGGATCTGGAGACTTATGAGAAAAACAGAAATCTGATCTATGGTGCGCTGACGGAGTATGGATTTACTTGTGCGAAGCCGGACGGAGCATTTTATTTGTTTGTGAAGTCTCCGGTGGAGAACGAGAAGGAATTTTGCGAGGTGGCGAAGAAACATCACGTGCTGGTGGTTCCGGGCAGTTCGTTTGCTTGTCCGGGGTACGTGAGACTGGCTTACTGTGTGTCATATGAGCAGATCGAGAGGTCTCTGCCGGCATTTAAGGAGATTGCAGAGGAGTACGGGCTTTGTAAGTAGTGTTGGCGGGAAAACCGGTGAAAAGAGTACAGATCATTAGCCGGAATCGGTTTGAAAGTATGTCAAACCGCATGATATCATGTGGAGTACTAAAAAAGGGGGATCGACTGAGTAAAATACTGTGGATGGAATGAAGCAGGATTTTTACAGGATTAGGAGGTCCATGGAATGAATTTCAGAAAGTATGCCGGGATTATTTTGAATATTCTGGTCCCTTTGCTCACAGTTTATCTGGTCTGTGTCTGGGGACTGAGGCTGGTGGTGTTTTTTCTTCCGTTTGTGATCGGATGGATCGTGGCAGCGATCGCAAATCCGGTGGTGCGCTTTTTTGAAAAGCGGCTGAAGATCGTCCGCAGGCACGGCTCGATGGTTCTGATCGCGGGTGTGCTGGCACTGGTGATTTTTGGCATCTATGCGCTGTTTTCCTGGGTGTTCCGGGAAATGACGGAGTTTGGGCAGGCACTGCCCGGAATTTATGCGTCGATCCGGGAGGAAGTCGATCTGGCCTGCGAGCGGATCGGGGGACTTTTGAAGTATCTTCCTGCAGACACGGAGACGACGATCGTTTCCGAGCTGGAGAATGTGGGTGGATATATCGGCGATTTTGTTCAGAAGATCGCAGCTTCCGCAGGCAGCCGCGTAGTGCGGACGCTACCGGAGGTCTTTGTGAATACGATCATCGTATTCCTTTCTTCTTATCTGTTTCTGGCAGATCATGATAAGCTTGTGGAGACGGTGCGGAAGGTTATGCCGGAGCCTGTGATCAAGTATGGACGGATGATGAAGAGCGATATCAGGACTTTGATCGGCGGGTATTTTCTGGCGCAGTTTAAGATCATGTTCGTGGTCGCAGTGGTGTTGGTGATTGGAATGTTATTCCTCAGGGTTCCATATGGGATCTTTCTTGGAATCGCGATCGCGATTCTGGATTTCCTGCCGATGTTCGGTACAGGAACGGCATTGATTCCCTGGGCAGTGGTGAGGCTCTTTACCGGGGAGTACGGTTATGCGCTCAGTCTTATCATTCTCTATGTTTTAACACAGGGCATCCGTCAGGTGATCCAGCCGAAGATCGTCGGTGACAGCATGGGACTTCCGCCGCTTGCAACACTGTTTTTCCTATACCTTGGCTTTAAGTTCCGCGGTATTGCGGGAATGATCATCGCTGTACCGGTCGGCATCCTGTTTATCCGGTTTTACGGATATGGGGCATTTGATGGCTTGATCAGGAATGTGAAGCTTCTTGCGGAGGAGATCAAGAAGCTGATGGAAGGATAGAAAATAAGAAAAAGAGACAGGCATTCAGAAGCTTATATAGGTTTCCGGATGCCTGTTTTGATATAAGAAAACAAAATTTATTCAGCAGATAGGCCATCGGCCGGGACTATAACGATAGTGATGTCCGGGATATTATAAGTGTAGGAATGTATCATGCGTGCATTCGCTGCATAAAATAGAACGATATTCAATTGAGCGAGGAAATTATGGCACAGGGATATTTGCAGGTAGATGTTGTGTCGGACGCGAACAGTTTTCCGGTGCAGGATGCGGATATTGTGGTTGCAAGGACGGAGGAACCAGATGAAATTATTGAGGAGACGAGAACGAACAGTTCCGGACAGACGGAGAATCTCCCATTAGATGCACCGCCATTAGAGCTTTCGTTATCACCGGAGGAGACGGAACGTCCATATGCAGAATACACGATCCGAATCACAGCACCGGGATTTGAGCCATTTGTTGTTTCAGGAACGGAGGTCCTGGCGGACGTGACGGCGATCCAGGGGATTCGTTTGCGGCCTCTTTCGAATGTCCCGGCCGGAGAGCAGACAGAGATCGTGAAGATTCCGGATCACACACTTTATGGTAATTACCTTCCAAAAATCGCGGAGAGCGAGATCAAACCTGTTATAGAGACAGGAGAGATTGTTCTATCCAGAGTGGTCGTCCCCCAGACGGTTGTGGTACATGACGGAGTGCCAACGAACGCGTCCGCGGCCAACTATTATGTCCCATATCGGGATTATATCAAAAATGTAGCCTCCAGTGAGATATACGCGACCTGGCCCCGCTCCGCGATCGTCGCGAATGTGCTGGCGATCATGTCCTTTACGTTAAACCGTGTTTATACGGAATGGTACCGCAATCAGGGATATGATTTTACGATCACATCATCAACGGCGTATGATCATAAATGGATTTATGGGCGGAATATTTTTGAGTCCATCTCTGTTGTGGTGGATGATATTTTTGATAATTATCTTTCGCGCCCGGGAGTGAAACAGCCGATCCTGACCCAGTATTGCGATGGACGGAAGGTTCGGTGTCCGGGGTGGATGACGCAATGGGGCAGCTGCGAGCTCGGAGAAGCGGGGTATAGTCCGATCGAGATCCTGCGGAATTTTTATGGAGATGATATGTATATCAATACGGCGGAACAGATCTCCGGTATCCCAGCATCGTGGCCGGGGTATGATCTGAAAATTGGTGCCACCGGTGATAAGGTGCGGCAACTGCAGGAGCAGCTAGACGCAATCGCCAGCGTGTATACCGCAATTCCGGATATTACCCCTGACGGGATCTATGGTCCGGCTACCGCGGAAGCTGTCCGGAAATTTCAGTCGATCTTTGGACTGCCCCAGACCGGAGTGGTAGATTTTGCTACATGGTATAAAATTTCTCATATTTATGTGGGAATTACCAGGATCGCGGAATTGTCATAACGCAGATAAAAATTCGGGCTGAAATGTTAAACATGGTGGCAGGAAATGTTTAACGGTCCTGTCACCATGATTTTAAAACATGTTTTGCAGAGCGGAAAATGCAGGAATCAGCTGATGCTGTAAAAGATTGGAATGCAAGGGACAGATATAGATAAATGATTTGTATATGTTGTCGGAAAAACAAGAACGATTTCTTCCGATTTACCAGAAAAATCCTTGTAGAATCCATGAAAATGTGCTATGATACGAGTATCAGAAAAAGAAACGCAGATATGGTTCATCGGTAGAACGCTAGCTTCCCAAGCTGGAAAGGCGGGTTCGATTCCCGTTATCTGCTTCCTTTAGGGAATCCTTAGAAATTAAGGATTCCCTTATTTTATGCGGGCTTGCGGGATTTCTGGAACAAACTTATCCTTTCAAATAAGAGGGTAAAAGTGCATATTTCCGGGGAAAGTATCACACGAAGTATCAGACGGGAAAACTGATTTCGTGTAATCCTACTGATAGCGATATAGTGAGGCGATTACAATGAAGGAAATGGAAAGAAAATTTGAACTGACAAAAGAGCAGATTGAATCTTTAAAGAAAATGTATCCGGGTAATCTGCTTGTGCAGCGAGTGCTTGGTGCTGAAAACAATGGTTATTTATCAGAAGTGGTTAAGCTCCTGAAAAAATGAGAAAGCATTCCAATAGAAAAAAATTCAATAATGACCCATAGATGAAATTGCTGTGCAAAGTAAACATTGAAACTGCCGGATTCTTCGAAAAAAAGAAGATCCGGCAATTTCGCTGTTTACAGACCGATTTTATTAAATGATATCATGGAGAACAATGGAAAATTGCCTATCGTGCACTGATAAAACTTCCGCATGACGCTCCTGGAATCATGGAAATATTCCCGGATGTCAGGCAGTTCCCGCCAGTGCAGGAATTTAAACCGCAGTTTGTTCCGGAAGAGCAGCTGCCTCCATTGAAGCCGTTTGCGCAGCTGGTACCGCAATTATTTCCAGTTCCCCAACATGGATATCCCTTCCCAGATAACGTATAAAGATCAATAGCATTTCCAGTGGAAATCACGCATCCGCCCTGCGTCCGAACCATAGAAATGGCGTTGGTGCCAGTTGTGTATCCACAGTTGTTTCCCGGACGGAAGCCGGTCTGGCAAGAGCGGGACGCAGCGAAGGACGCGAAAGGCATTGCGAGTGTCATCATGGCGGAAACTGCGAGAGCAGTCATTATCTGTTTTTTCATGGTAAAACCTCCTGTTATGTAAAAATATTACAAAAATGTTACAAGAAGGATTCTACCATAAAATTCCGCGCATAGAACTGGGAATGAATGGCAATATATGTTGCGATAAGAGCCGTATGATGAGAGACAAAGCGCTTATTTCGCAGCAAGTGCCTCCCGATCTTTTTTAATCAGCTTCCTCATCGCCTCCACCGCTGTAACAACAGCGGCTTCCGTATCATAGACCTGCGGATCCTCAAGCCCGAGTTCCCGTCTTGTCTGGTTTGCGATCACGAGCATCACAGAGCCGGTGCGGACTTTGCGGACGCTGCCGACGATGAAGAGGGCAGCGGACTCCATCTCGGAGGCGAGGGCACCACAGGCGATCCAGGCCTTCCATTTGGAGTTTAATTCATCGGCCACCGGCATGGATTCCGGGGAGTGCTGGCCATAGAAGTTATCCTTGCACTGGACGACGCCGAGGTGATGGCGGTAGCCGAGTTCCTCAGAAGCGTCTTTTAACGCGGCAGTGACATCGAAATCCGGAACTGCCGGGTACTCAATGGGCGCGTATTCCTTTGTGGTCCCCTCAAAGCGGATCGCGCCGGTGGCGATCACGAGATCTCCGCCAAGAACGTCCTTCTGCATGCCGCCGGATGTCCCAACACGGATGAAGGTGTCCGCACCGCAGTGGATCAGCTCTTCGACCGCAATGGAGGCGGACGGACCGCCGATTCCGGTGGAGACAACGCTGACTTTTTCTCCGTCGAGATAGCCGGTGTAGGTGGTGTATTCCCGGTTCTGGGCGATCTTTACCGGGTTATCGAAATGTTTCGCAATCTTTTCACAACGCCCCGGATCGCCCGGCAGGATCACGTAGCGTCCCACATCCCCGGCGCCGACGCCGATGTGATATTCTTTTCCCTTTGTATAGACAAGTTTACTCATAAGCTGCCTCCTTACATAAGAAGTTCATAAGCAGGAAAAAATCATTCACAGCCGATTTCCAGAACAAGAAAGGCGCCTTCTGTCTGTGTCAGGGCTGTTTTCAAATCTTTCCTTTATTAATATTCATTTTACCATTTTTCCTCAATAGAGACAACTCTTTATAACATCTGAACAGATACTTCCAACAAAAAATAAATCCACTATCAGAAGTCAGAAAAGTATCAGATACCGGTCGCTGATATTTATCCGGAAGAAAGACATCACAAAAAATACAGAATATATTTTTGCTTCGCGGCAAGAAATACGCCAATCAGTCGAGTTAACATAATTCAAAATTTCACTCCCAGACAACACTGGTTAGCACGTCATAACTTTCACAAACAATTTCTTGAAAAATTTCAAAAAAACCAGTTGAAAAATCTCTCACCGCATGATAGAATAGTGAAAATTTGGGCTGAAATAAATTTTCAATCCCAGATAGGAAACGAACACGAACACAGAAGAAAGGGTGGCGTCATGAAAGCATATTTAATACTGGAAGACGGAACCGTGTTTGAAGGAACAAGCATCGGCTCTACCAGGGAAGTAATCAGTGAAATTGT
>Ga0129311_1000066_pt1 | contig 103274 bp, 154 predicted proteins | sample Go1ome_FD_94435 | JGI IMG/M metagenome (GOLD analysis project Ga0129311, IMG submission 94435) | Western lowland gorrila individual fecal microbial communities from Wisconsin, USA - Go1022B metagenome | ecosystem: Host-associated > Mammals > Digestive system > Large intestine > Fecal | place... | reverse complement strand
TTGCCGATACAGATTCCGTATAATTATTATCCGGATGATGATCCGCAGCAGAGACCTCTGTTACAGTGGAGATCCCACTGCAACAACCTCTACAGCAACTGGCTGAATTACTATGTATATCAGACCACACCATACGACCTGACGCAGATCCGTTGAAAACAGAGGGTTTCGCAAAAACGTGGCATTCTGAGTATAAAACGTAACTTTTTATAATTCTTTATATTTTTTTATAAGAATATTATTCAAAGGAGCCAAAAAAGGAGCCAAAAAATATAAAGGAGCCAAATATATAGGAAACACCCATAAATAATAATTTGAGAGGAAAAGAGAGTTGAAATTCAACTCTTTTTTTATTTTGTCTATTTTTACGATTTTTTTCTACATATATAAATATAGATAGGAGGATATAAAATGACACTAAAAGAAATATTAGAAAATACAAAACAGGCAATTGATTCAGGGAAAGATAATCTGGAAGATTATGTATTTGATCTTATTCAGATTGCTTCAAAATTTGTTTATGATCATGACATTATCACACCGGATATTTTAAAATGTATCGATGAATTACTTTGCACAATAAATAATTGTAAAGAAGATTATAAAAGTAAATATGCTTACCTTTTTGACCATTACTTATTTGGACAAATGGATAGTATCTTACGAATGCTAAAACAAATCGGAGAATATCAGAAAGAGGATTTCACGATTCGTGATATTTTGCCACTGCCGGTATCGAATGATATGATCTGTTGTTTAAATACAATAAGAGATAATAGTATCGAGGTACATAAGCTTCCGATATCTTGGCAGAATTATATCGAATGGCTTGAAAAAAGAGATGCCAGATTCTTTATCAAGAGGACTGCCGGACAATCTGTTTACTATCATCTAAGCTCATTTGGAAAACGATTATTAGAAAAAGCGAAAGAGGAACAACAAAATGCTATTGATGCATGAAAATACACCTGTTGCTGAAGTAGTTATGCAATTAGGTCATATTATCCGTGTTACAAAAATATATAATGAGATTTTATTACCACCGGGCACTAGAAAGGCAAATCGTGGAAATCTATCTATTTTTATGGAAAACTGGCAAAAGGAAAGAGCAATTCCGTTTAATAGACAATGTTTAGACCAATATACTTCCTATTTCCAAACCAGTATTTTAGAAGCAGCACAAATATTTGGCAGCTTATCTCTAACAGATCATTATTGGTTTAAGGAAGAAACCGATAACGAGAAATGGGAAGATATCTGTTTTCAGAAAAATGGATTTAGTAATCAGCTTGCAGATTATATTTTGTTAGAGAAAAAAGCAGGAAAACCTATGCCTGTTCCAGATGTAAACACAGATGGTGTATTACAGAAAATATGGATACATACATCAGATGGACCTGTATTATATAAATATGGCGATTTTGGAAATGACTGTAATTGCAATTTATTATCAGCAAATGAAGTAGTTGGTTCAAGAGTCGGAAATCTTATGGAAGTTCCGGTAGTACAATATAAAATCGCAAGATTACCGGATGAAGATATTCCTGTATGTGCCTGTGAATCTTTTGTACCGGATAGTAGCGAATTTATTACTGCTGCACAATTACAAAAGGATCATATGGGAGAACCCTTTGATCTGTATACGCAGATGAGTAAAATGGGATTTAAGGAAAATTTAGACCAAATGATCCTTTTTGACTTCATTTTACATAATAAAGACAGACATCTGAAAAATTTTGGATTTGAAAGAGATGCGAAGAGTCTGGAAATCACCAGATTTTCTCCATTATTCGATCAGGGATCCTGCCTTGCATTTGATGGAATATTAAATGACGCCTCTACAAAGCCGTTTAAAGCTTCCAGAAGCGAACAGATTGCAATGCTCGATAAAATACCTGATATACCATTACAAAGCGAAATAGAGGCGATTATAGAAGATGTCTATGCAGAATTTTCAGTACCGGCAAGACAATTACGCATTGCAAAAGAGGATTTAAAAACGACTTATCGGGAATTACAACGGATTCGCACAGAGATGTTATATCTAAATCAAGGGACACAAAAAAAACACCCCGCGCAGGAAAAGGACTGGAAGACGACTCAGGTGATAGAGGAGGACGTGAAATATGAAATGTAAAATGCTGTATCATGACACCTGTGTATGTGAATTAGAGTTGGAAGTCTGTCTCTATTCCTGTCTGGTGCGCCATGTTTTTCCTCTGCAAGGTGGAACTGCATTATTAAAAAATGTGGTACCGGAAGAATTTCAGGAAACAGAAGAGAGTGTTTGTAATTATCTAACAGGATTTCTATCAAATAGGATACCGCAGCATTTGTTAGAATTATCCGATGCAGAAATATTAGAAAAGTTAAATCTAACACACCATACCCATCAATTTGGACGTATGCAGTCGTATTTGTTTATTCCTGCATTTATGGAACATCTGAATATGGAAGATGGATATTTAGTATATCCCACACAAATAGAGTATTTATATTTTGTGGACCAGGATCCAAGATTTGATAGGGTATATCGAATCGAAAACAAATAAGGAGATAATTATGCCTGAATATTTACAAAAAGTAATTGTCGATATCTATCAGGATTTTAAGTTAGATAGAGTCAATGCATATCGGCACATCGAATTACAAAACGCAGTAGTAAGATATTTGCGGGAAAATCAAGATATGACGGAATTTCCGGAAGACCTGAAAAAACTAAAAGATTTTTTGGATGCAAATCTTCTAAATACAAAGGATAGTAAAAATACGGTCTATTATAGGGACCGATTGGATAGTGTTTTGCATAGTGCTGAATTTGCATTGCAGGTTCGACAAAAACAATTTGATCATGAAAACGAAATGTAGGAGAAAATAATGTTTGAGTTTATTTGTGTAATTATTTTTCTAAGTGTACCTATTCTCATTTTACTAGGTTCCATAAAAAACAAATTTACGAATGACTATAACCCATGTAAATGGAATAATAGCAATAACAGGCATATCGAAGTCAAAAATATAAAGACACGAAACATTTTTTAAAAAAATAAAAATATTTTTCTATTTTTTGATATTTTTACGGTTTTTTTTGACATAAGTATATGTAACAAAAAAGGCTATAAAGAATCTTCCTTCTAATTACAAATAATAGATAAGATGATTGACAGATTCTTTTCTTTCCTTTTGAGTCAATAAGTAACTTAAGGCTATGATATTAGTTCCTTCCATTCTTAAAAATATAAATTATTTTGGTTCACTAATATCAATCACATTAAGGAGATTATGATATGTTAAATGAAATTGTATTACGCAGAAGAAATAAACTGACCATTTCTAATGGAGAGGCAACTCAGCCTAATATTCCCTTTATCTCTACCATGTTAAAGAACATCGAAAATCTCGGATATACTTTTTCCGCAGATGTAATTGATGTGCTAAAAACTTTACCTAAAAAGAGTCTGGAAAATTTTTATCTGGAATTAGTTCCTATGCTCAAAAATATGGTGGGAGCTGATGTAAAGTATCATCCGATGTATCCTAACTTTCCAAAGTCTGTTATGGAAAAAGAGGAAGCGGAGCTTTATTTGAATGCAATCATTCATTATATTTCCGGTGGTACTTTATATCCAGCAGAGAAGAAAAGTGAGAGACTGCCTTTATTCGAGGATGGAAAGGTAAAGGTATTGCATCTGGCAGCAGAGGATGAATTACAGGATATCTTTACCCTGTTATGTGCCTCCAAGACTTCTATCTCTGACAGTGATAAAACAGATTTGAAGCAAATTATGGAATATGGTAATGTTACTATGCCGGATGAGATTCCCTTAAAGGAGAACGTTGCAGTTATCTGCAAGGTTTATTTAGAGAACGCTGCAATTCCTGCTGCACGGGATATCCAGAAGTATTTTAAGACAGCTACCGATGTTTTACGTCTGATCACTGCTATGTCTGATGGTGATGTAAGTTTGGCAACCAACTGCAAGTTCCGTAGTTTTAAGCGTAAAGAGAGACGAATCATTATGGAACTGCTGGAAAATTGCGGCAATCTGGAAGAAGATATGCTGCGGTATAAGAATCGTTGGCTGAGAGTAGGAGAAAGACTGCATCCTGCTGAATATAGCAAGGAACAGTTTCCGAAAACTACCAAAGCGTTCGAGAAACTGCGTACTGGCGAGAAGATTGAAACCTTTGGTGGTAAAGTAAACAAAGCTATGGATGCAGAGAACTATGAAGCTGCACTTGCTTTATTAAAGAAGAGACCGGGTGAACTGGCTAGAAAGTTAGATTACCTGTTAAGAACTGCAAAAACTCCGAATATGGTAGTAAATACCTTTAAGGATATTGCAGGTGATGTATCTACCCCTGTACTTTTGCAGGTAAAGGAACATTTTGCACATAGAAACGAGGAGAATGAGAACAGAGTCTTTTTCCCCAAGGGAAATCTGTCCAGATGTCATTCCATTAAGAATACTCTTCCGGAAATCGAAGAGTCTTATTGTAATGCGATTGTATCTATTTGCGAGAATGCTCTGATTGAGGCTTATCGTAAAAAAGATTTTATAGGCAAAGTCTATCTTTCTCCCGAATTTAAGAATTATCTTGTACCTTTTTCTCAAAGAAGTGCAAGTAAGTCTTTAAAAACCATTGTGCGTGGATCCAGACTGCACATTGCGAAGGATATTAAGACGCTGCGTGCATTCATTTGGTGGACGAACACAATCGACAAAAGCAATGATTGGGATGATTATCGTGTAGATATTGACTTATCTGCTGCCATTTTTGATGAAAATTGGAATTATATGGAGCACATTTCCTATACCAATTTAAGAAGTATGGAATATCAGGCTTGTCATTCCGGAGATATTACAAACGGTGGTCCCGTAAATGGTGATGGTGTAAGCGAATTCCTGGACGTAGATATTGACTCCGTAGTAAAATATGGTGCAAGATATGTCGTATATCAGGTATATAGCTTTACAAATCAGACATTCAAGGATTTACCACATGCAATGTTTGGCTGGATGGGAAGAGAATCTGCGAACAGTGGAGAGATTTATGAGCCTAAGACCGTAGAGCAGAAGATGGACCTTACTGCGAACAGTACGATTGCCATCCCTGTAATCTTCGACTGTGTAAACAGAGAGATTATTTGGTGTGACATGAATCAGACCTTAGATAGTGCCAGATGTAACCATTTTGGAAACAATCTGGAAAGTAACTTAAGCGGTGTAGCTGCTACCTGTTATGGTGTAGTTAATATCCGGAAACCAAATCTTTTCGATTTGATCAGCTTACATATTAAGGCGAGAGGTATTCCTGTCGATACAAAAGAAGAGGCAGATGTCATCTTTGATGTAAACGATGGTATTACCCCATTTGATACTGAGGTATTTATGGGCGAATACCTGTAAATACCTTGGTAATTGATATAATTTACGGCTATATTTGCAGTTCCTTCTATTTTGATGGAAACCCTAGTAAGGTTTAAATACACTGCAAATGCTTTCCGTATTTATAAAATATAAGGCTATATGGAATCTTCCTTCTTAATTCTAACAATATAGGCTATATATCAAATGCGGTATATGAGCCTATACTACTAAAAGCTTCAGATTTCATTTTCTCCTTATAATGAAAAATTATAAAAACTGTAAAATTCTGCGGAGTTTTACGGTTTTTTTATACATATAAGAGTAGATGACAAAAGAGGTTGAATATGGATAAGAAAGAAAAGATATTAAAAAGGATTATCATAACCGGATTCATTACACTTGGATATAGCATAGTTTGGATGTTACTGGAATTACTGATAGATGGACAAATCAGAGATAGCATCGTAGATAATATCATCATGGGATTATTTATTCCAGTAATCTACATAGCTACCAAAACCTATGAGGATAAAAGATGATTTTAGCAGCAGCAATTAAATATCATATTAAAAAAACGGGAAAAGATGTCATCTTATGTGGTGCAAGACATGGAGATATTTTCACCCAGTTAGAGCAATTAGGCTTTGGACCACGAGATGGATATGAGGAAATTGAACAGGGTTTTATTGACAATCATAATAATTTTCTCACAAGGGAAGAGGCTTATGAGCATGCAAAAATGTGTGGTCAGCTTTGTGCAAAAATTATATACGAAAGAGAAAGAGAAGACGCATTCGGCAAGAAAATGATATCGGAGGATTTGTGGTAATATGAAAAAGATAAGATGCTTTCAATGTGGTAATGTTTCTGAAGATTTAATCTTAAAAAAATCCATAAGAAAATATCAAGGGGATGGATATTCTTTTGAATTAGAAGTCGAAACGCCATATTGCGAAAAATGTGGGTCTCCGATTTATGACAGAAAAATTGAGCAAGAAATTCGGGAAAAAGCACATAAAATGATACAAAAATCGAGGAAAATAAAATGATAACATTAACTCTTAACAAAAACGATATTAAAGATCTTAAGAATGGAAAAGAAATCCAGATGCTCGCATACAGTGAGGAAATAGATGATGATTGTGAAGACGTAAGAATCCGTATTACAGCAATCCCTTCAAAGAAAGAGGAATCATGAAATGGAAAAAGATGAGAAACTAAAAATGTTAATCATATTGGCTGCCTGTTGTGCATTTTGTGGGATATACATGATCATAAAGCGCAGTTATATGATTGCTGCATTTAATATCTTTGCATGTACTATGGATTTGTATGCAGCATGGATACATTATAAATCATAAACACATAGAGGAGATTACAAATGAAAAATCTTACAGTTTCAAACGCACTGGCTTACGCAAATAAATATTATGATGAAAAAGGTTTACGTCATGCTTTAAGAGTAGCTGATTATGTCGGACAGGATAATCTAATTAATGAAAAAAATAAAAACGATGCGATTGTGCTGGCTATTATGCATGATTTAGCCGAAGATACAAAATTTGTTGATGAAAATCCAGATGTTTTATCATCTGATTTTATATATGCTTTAAATTTATTGACAAAGCCTTCTGATATGGATTACGATGACTATTGTAAGCGTATTCGTTTGGCTGCTGGGGATATGTCTTTTGGGTATATAGCTTATCGGGTAAAGATTGCAGATATGAAAGATCACTTAATGCAGACAGAAACATTGACAGAAAAACTGAAAGCAAAATATCTGAGTGGATTGAGATATTTACTGTAAAAGGAGAAAAACCATGAAACATATCCTTAAAATGTATCACTTTAAAAATAGCAGATTGTATGATGCCTTAAACAGTGAAGAGAGTGATAAAGTTAGAACAGAAGTAGAGAGGACTTATCAGAATTTGCAAAATGGAGATATTCAGGATAATTCCTTATTTGTAAGAGCATTTCAAAACTCGTTGGAGACAGAACAGGAACGCATTATTTTTGCAATGGGACGACTTGCCGGGTACCTAAGTCCTTATGAAATGACACAAAGAGAATCTATATATATCAAAGTATTCAATGCAGGTGTAGATCTTGTTGATTTTGAAAAACTGGTTTCCGCCTTTATTAAATACACACCAATGACAGTAGATCAGTTAGCAAAGACAATTCACAAACCTTTTGAGGAAACCCTGGATATGATACAAAAACTTGTAAAAGCTGACATTATATGTTCCCCAGAAACAAAACCAGAACAATATGCTCATTATTTGTTAAAAAACGCAGCATGTTATGTCAATATTGAGGAACAGATAAAATATACACCGGAAGCAACTGTACAGGAAAATGGTATATCAAAAGATACCGGTGCAGACTTTTTTGAGGAGAGATAGAATGCATAAGACAGAAGCTAAAATCGGAGATAAAGTAATCATTTTACGAGATCGATGGGAAAATATCTTATTAGACCGGAATGAACTGCCTATTATTTATGGCACAGTCGTAAAAAAATATGAGAGTGAAGATATCAGCTATCATGGCAGTATTGAGACAGAAACCATTACAGTAGCCAAAGACGAAGAAGGCGACTTACATTATGACAAATACTCTTGGAGAGATCGACCGGAAGAATTCTATACAAGGGAAGAATTCGAGGAAAAATTTGGCTGTATTTTACGAGATATTGATGATGAAATCAAAAAATGGAATGAGAAAAAACAAAAGGTAAAACAACTGTTCGCAGCAATAAAAGACACAGAAAAGGGTGCAGATCATGAACGCTAGAAAACGTAAGAAATGGCAAAAAAAACATGGAACTTATATAAATCCAAAAGAATGTTGGGACCTTTATCGGACAATGGCTGAATTTATCCTGCCAAGGCTAAAGCAGTTCAAAAAAGATACAATGGGTTATCCGGGTTTTGGTGAAATGGATACAGAAGAAAAATGGGATATCGCCTTAGATAAAATGATTCAGGCATTCGAGTATATTATAGCCGGTGATGACTGGTGGCTCTACAATCCAAAATATGATTATACGAATGGATTACATGTCGAATTCGAACCACTTGAGGATGGATTAAGCAATAAAGTAATTATGAAAGAAGAAGACTGGGTAGCAGGAATTCGAGAAAATCATAGAAAAGAAGAAATGAGACGTAATCAAGTAATTGAAGAAGGCTTACAGCTTTTTGCAAAATGGTATATGCATTTATGGTGGTAAATATGGATTGTAGAGAATGTATTTATGGAAAAGATGACTTTGAGAGACGCATGGCTTGTTATGACAACTATGTTGCAAAATATGGTATTCCAAACGAAATCTATGGCAATATGACCAGAGAGGATGCCGAAAAAGAAGCATTACAATTTATGTGGTGTGAAAAAACAGGGGGCAAAGTATACATTTTTGGAAAATGCTCCCTGGCAGACAAGGATACTTCGACTCACAATAAGGAAGGAGATAATATTATGCCTGATTTGACCGCAACAGATTATCAGAAAAAAGCTATGAGAAAAAGACGCAGAGCGAATGCGATTCATAAGTTACGAATGAAACGATGCAGCAAAGCAGGCGGAAATTATTTACCATGTAATAAAACAAGAGAATATGATACCGAAAATCCGGTATATTATGAAAAATTTAGTGGCTGGAATAAGGAAACATTAAAAAAGGTAACGAATTCCAGAATCAGGAATCATGCATTCGATTTCCAGAAAGGCTCTGCTTATAAAAAAGTCCATGACAGATGGAATTATGATTAAGGTGGCACCATATTTTTCTGCTTTTTTGACATATATAAATATAAAAATATACATAGGAGCGAAAGAATATGGTCAACTTAAATAATATGGAATTAAACGAACTCTTGGAAAAATATCATGGATATATGCATTATGTAGAAAACGATACTAAAGCAGAAGAATGGATGAAAGCATCTACTTATGCAAAAATGCAGGATATCCGGAGAGAACTACAAGAAAGATTTCAAAAGTGGAAATATTGTCTGGAAGAAGAAATGGAATCTGCACTTACTTATTTATTAAGTTATTGCGAACAGAATCATCTGGATTTCGTTTCAACGACAACAGAGTTTTTACAAGAAAACAGTTGCGACATCTATGAGTTTATAGATACAAAAAACGAAAGGGATTTATAAAATGGTAAGTACGAGATAGAAATAAGTAAAAGAGATAGTGAAATACTGTCTCTTTTGTTTACATTTACGGTTTTTTTATACATAATATAGTAGAAACTTAAAACATATAGTTTATAAAAGAGAGAGGTATAAAGATATGAAAGAGATGAAAGTATTTGATATAGATGGTATTAAAGTAAGTATTCCTATGGATATGTACAAGGAGGCTTGCCGAGTATTTGTTTTAGAAGAAGAGACTTCAGAGGAAGAGATTAGAGGAAACTATACTCACATTAAGCATTTAGTAATAGTAAATTATAGAAAATCACTGGATGATATTGGAAAAATTACATTTGAATATATAAAAAACAATCATACCGAGAAAGAAATTTCTGAAGGAGTACAGAAATTACTTGTTGATGATATTGAATTAAATGGAGGAAATTATGATTCTACCAAATAATACTTCTATACTAAGGAATATTAAAGATTCCTTTTATTATAATGGAATCGAAATATCGAAAGAAAATTTTAGTATAGAAGAATTTGCCTTAGTATGTAGTAAAATAAATGATTTCAAACATCAACTAAGACAAGAAACATGCTTAATGAATGTAAGACAAAAAAGCGTGATAATCAGCGCAACAAGATTATTAAGCAATGACAATATTAGATTACTATGCAAAATAAATAGAAAAAACGTCTATTTCGGATTATATAACATCTCTAATAATAAAATTATACCATTCATAAAAGAAATTTTTAAATCGCTGATAGATGATGATATGTATAACATCGCATTTGAATTAAATAAAACATCAAAACTTATTTCAAAAGGAATTATCCAAATCACTACGATTAAAAATCCAACGGTTCTTTATACTTTTGGGATAAATATTTAGATGCGGATAATTTGGCAATGCGTTTACTTATGAAAAATATTTGTGATTATAGCCGTAGCAAAGATTTTTGCAAACAACTGCGTAAAACAGACGAAACTCATAATAAAATAATGGAACTTTTATATGAGCATATAAAGGAATCTGATGATTTCGAAAGATAAAACTGTAATATTATGTGGTATATTATGCATTTGTGAGGTCAGAAGTAATATGCTATAATAATTCAGAGGTGATAATATGCTTGAATTCATTAACTATGATTGGAAACCCTATCAGGATTTACGTAGAGATAATAAAAGAAAGTATCAGCAAATAGATAACCTGTATGCTACCGGACTTGCAGAAGGAACAGATGGACTAGAATATACTTTTGTACCTACGAAGAAAATGCAGGAACTTGAAATAGAAATTCTAAATATGTACGATCAGATTATTGTGGAAAATCATGAGACCCAAGTTTGTGATGAAATTTTCTATACTACGAAGATTGAAGGCGCAAAAACCACAAAAAAAAGAACTATGGAATTACACAATGGTGCCAAGGTAGATCATAACAATTATTTTAGCGAAATGATGGTATTGGGCGGATTTCATGCTACAAAATTTCTTAATTTGCATAGCAACAAAATAGATGAAAATATATTGCGCAAAATGTGGGAAATACTTACAGACGGTGCCTGTGATAATTCCGATATTGCTGGAAATTTATATAGAATAGGAAATGTAAGTGTTGGCAGCCATATGGGACTGAATTATATATTGTTAAAGCCAGCAATGGATAATTGGATTACCTTTTACAATTCCAAAGATATGGATGACAACCCATTTATCAAAGCAGCTATTTTGCATTTTACTTTTGAGTTCATCCACCCATTTTGTGATGGAAATGGTCGTGCCGGTAGATTACTGATGCTAAATTATTTAATAAGTCGTGGATATGAAAAATACAAAGCAATATCTATCAGTAAGGAAATCGCAGAAAATGCAAATGGTTATTATAATGCTTTCGATTTGTCAGACAATCCTTATACAGATTGTACTCCATTTATAGAGTATATGCTAAATGTTTTTGCAAACACGGAATTTGATTTATTACAGGAATTAGATAAGGAAATAGAGAAAGATACGTAAAAACAAAATAAATGGCTAAATGAAGCTTATACAAGCTTACAGGGGTATCTCTGTAAGCTTTCTTTATGCACAGCAGTTTATCTACCAATATTTATTGGACCTCGGGGAAACCCCGAACCCCACCCACGCAGGAAAGGGACGGACTCTTTGGTAACGTACTAAATATGGATTCCAAACAACTAATCTATTTGATGTTTGTTGATTCTTTGGCTGCCAGGGGATTGCACCCAGGTCCAAGGGCGCGCATTATTTAGCCTCACAGAGGAAGACTAAAAACACGTATTAAAATACATCAAGAAATATAACGAAAAATAGGCATTTACAGGCGGAACTAGATTAAAAAAAGAGGTTCATTTTTTTTCGCCTGTATGTAAAGGTATATTATAGTCATGTCGTTTGGGATTACCAACGCTGTTTCAACTTACTTAGGAGCTCCAAATGCATAACATATAAATAGCATACAGTGGAACAGCAGATGAGTCGTATGAGCAATCGAAATGATAGGCATACATAAAAAAGAAAGAGTCGGAGTGATGTATTTAAAAAACCATGAGATGATATATTGACGACTATGGAAATAGTCGGTAATAGTTTGTAATCCCAAACGGTATGACCCTATGCGCAAAAATTTCCAACGAAAACGAACCATCTTTTGAAAAGTTTTTGACATATATAAATAGTGAATAAAGTTTTTGACGAAAGAAAGGACATAATAGAATGGAAAAAGATAATATAACAATGGAACGCACTACAGTTTCACAAAACGATGATTATGAAAAATATATTAATGCAACAAAAAATTTTTCAGACGAATTGTTACGTGCTTCTGTAGCTGTTAGTAATTTACAAGCTTCTCAATTCAATGAACATAGAAATAATATTTCAAAATTGATGTCAGATGCATCCAAGGCAATTAATATGATGCTTAAAAGCTTTGAGGAGGAATACGCTATGGTTGACAAGTTAATGGAAGACCGATATCAATTAGAAGCATGTCTAAAAGAACACGGAATCATAAAAAACGAGAATACTCAGGAAGCAGAAAATGAAGCTCACGACCTGGATCTTTAAGATCTATACTGCTTCCAGAATTCGGTGAAACACATAGCATGAACCCGAATGGATTTTATTGTTTCGGTGAATTTGCAGAAGGTTTTTCTGGAACACCGGAAGATTTTATCGAAACTGTCGGAGAAGAAGACATCTGTAAAGATATTACGGAAACAATCATGGATATGGTTAAAAATGAGCCATTCCAAGAGGAAGCATATATATATTTGTTAGATATAAAATCTCTTTGCGAGTATAAGGGGACGAACGTATTCCGACCGGTATTATTACAATGGATGGAAAACGAAAAAGAAAATGCAGACATTGAAAGATAAATTGGAGGCAAAATAAAATGAAAGCAATGTTAATTTGGTCAGATGGCACAGAAATAAACACCACAATCTTTGAAGATAAAGATGGAATCAGTGGAGTCGATAGGGCAAAAGCACAAATGCAAAAAGAGTATCATAAGCATGGGGATACTCCAGATGACGAGTATGGTTCTTATGAAGGAGAAAGAAGTTGCAGTTATTGCAATGACGGCGAAGATATGTGTCAGTGGCAGGTAGTAGAATTACCGGAAGATAAAACAGTTGCATATTTACCAATACAGAATTATCCGGATGCCTGTGAACTTTTAGGTGGCATGGTGGATGTAGTCGAAAATTTTCTGGAAGATAAAGGTATTACTACTGAGATGTTACCAAATACAGATAGAGAAGAGGACCCGGATGGAGCTTTGATCTATGGCAGTGATTATGACGCCTTAGCAGATGAATTTGCGAGAAGTCTTGGCATCAGTAGAAATTATGAAGATTACGAAAATGATGATGTAAGAATTTCCCAGATGATAGAAAACTTGCCTACCGATCTATTAAATGCTATTTATAGACACCAGAATCTTATGAATCGTATTCAGGATGCAAAAGATCATGCTGAGGATATGGGAATTGATATTTCCGAAGCAGATGCAAAAGAAATCGCAGAAGAGTTTATTGATAACCATGATTGTAATCAGGCAGAAAATGACCAATTCGAAGGCATTATCAATGAGTTTGTGAAAAATCGAGAGACTGATAGGGACTATTGATAAAAATAAAATTACCTCTCTCTTTTGTTTACATTTACGGTTTTTTTATACATAATATAGTAGGAACCTAAAATATATAGCTTATAAAAAGAGAGAGGTATAAAGATTATGAAAGAGATGAAAGTATTTGATATAGATGGTATTAAAGTAAGTATTCCTATGGATATGTATAAGGAAGCTATTCGAGTTTATGCATTAGAAGAAGAAACTTCCGAAGAAGAAAAATATGGTAATTATATCTGCTTAAGTCAAATGATTCTTGCGGGCTTTAGAGAAACTTTAAGTGATTTAGGAAAGATTACATTTGAATGGATAAAAAATAACCATACAGAAGAAGAAATCTCTAAAAGAGTGCAGGAAGTACTCGTTGATAAAATTAAATTATATGGAGGAACTTATGATTCTACCAAATAATACCACTATACTAAGGAATATTAAAAATTCCTTTTATTATAATGGAATAGAAATATCCAAAGAAAACTTTGATATTAATGAATTTGCAAAAGTATGTAGTAAAGTTAATGATATAAAAGGACAATTAAGACAGGAAAAGGCATTAAACAATATAAGAAAAAATCATATTGTAATTGGATATATAAAATTATCACATTATAGTTATATTTATTTACTATGTAAAGTAAATAAAGAAAATATTTATTTCGGATTATATGATAATAATAAAAAACAGATTATTCCATTACAAAAAGAAATTATTTCTAATACAAACGATAGGGATATGTATTCATTAGCCTTTGAATTAAATAAAACGGCAAGGCTCATTTCAAAAAGTATAATAAATTATACTTTAATCAAAGATACAATTATGTTACATACTTTTGAAAATTACATAGAAACAATAGAGAAATCTGGAAATAGTTTCCAATATACATATGAATTGGAATTTATCAATGGATATAAAGAATATATCCTAACAGATGAAGAACTTAAAAAATCCATTATAGAAAGATAAGAAATAAATACACTACAAAAACGATTATAATCAGCTTCGCTGTTTATGATAAATATAAAATACTGAAGGAGATACTCAAAAATGAAAAAAGTATATGCATTAATTTTAACAGGTATAATGGTAGTAGCTATGGCAATTCCGGCAGTGGCAGCAAATAGCCCGGAAGCTATCCCAGTGGTAAAGACAGAGAGTGGGATTGATATTATTTCCTCTGCCAGGGAAGTGAATACTACTGTAAAAGATGTTACCGTAAATGTACCTTCGGAACAGCTTGCAAAACAGGTAGTATCTGTAACCTCCACCGCATCTGTATTAAAAGACTTAAACGTACCAGCAGATGCAAAACTGGTGGCAGCCGTAGATGTATCTTATAATGGAGAAATTTCAGCAGGTGGTGTCCAGATTCCTTTTAAGGTATCGAATGCAAAGAAGGGCGATATGGTATACGTATTGCATAGACAGCCCAATGCACCTTATACTTGGGAAGTTGTTGGTGCTGGAGTGCTTGGAGATGACCTCACTGTAACCGGTACCTTCACCAGTTTTTCTCCTGTTGCATTCATGGTAACATCTACTGTTTCCACTGCTAAGGCGCCTTTAACCGGAGAGTTTTAAATCAGATGGGGATTACTTTTTTGTAATCCCCGTTTTCCGTTGACAAAAGAGAAAAAACAATATAGAGTAAAAGAAAAAAGGAATTAAAAATATGTCAGTTTTAGATCGTTATAAAGTACCATATAATGAATTAAATAAAATAAATCCAGCTTGGAAAAATGAGATGGATCATATTTCTTCTTATGGCCTTCCTGACCTCGCTTTGTTTATAGAAAATGGAATTGTGCCTGCCGTTAATCGTGATTATTTTCTACAATTTATTCCAGAAATAGATAAAGAACGTAAAATGTATGCAACGATTAAAAAATGGAATGAAGAGAAAAATGACCCAAATATAGAATTTGTTCCTGGTGGCGGCATGTATGAAGGACAAAATCCAAATACCTATTTCCCAACTTTTAGTATAAAAGGTTATTTTTCCAGCGAAGAAAGCTTAGAACATTGTATTCAAATGATGTGGGAACATGTGGAACATGCAAATATATATCTTTATACTATCAAAGATAAAAAACCGATTACTGAATCCGTAGTGGTTATACAAAATTTATCATTAACCATGTATGATAATCATAGAAAAGCCGCAGAAGAGTATTACAAAATCCCATTTGCGAAAAGACAAACAGAAGATATTTTATTAGAAGGTAGACATTCTGATTATCCTCGTCTGGATTTTGGACCATGTGCTATTGTCGAGCGTCCCTTTAAATTTCCATTTAAAGAGATTAAGACCGAAGAAGAATTTGGCACGAGGATGTGGATGACATTAGTAAATCATTTACCGGAAGTCGGGAAAGAAAACGATTATGATGCTTTGAAAAAAGAAATGTATAGACAGCATTCCATTGAAGTAATGCTACAACAGGCATTTAGACAATTGGACCGGTATTTATCCAGAGAACACATGGATCCATTAGGAGAGTGGCGAAATGAGTTGGATGAACAATTGACAAATGGTACTGCGGGAAGCGGAGCATTAATGCAGCTTTTTACGTATTATGGAAAAAACAAAGATAAAAATTTATCCGATGAAGCAAATTGGGATAAAGCGATTGCACATTTCCTACTGGAACGAGAACGTGCAGCCGCAGAGTTAAAAAACAGAGACGAATTTTAAAAATAGCCCACAGATATTTTTTCTGTGGGTTTTTGTCCATATTTACGGAATTTTTTGACATATATAAATGTAATCAAATATTATGGGAGCTATGTGAAATGACAATAGAAGAAAGAAAACAAAAAACGTATGAAGATTTACATTTACTCGAAAAGGATATTACCAGATTACAGAATAATATCAGTGAGTTAAAACAGATTCTTGAAGATATCCATACAGAAGAAGATATTGAAAAATATAGTGATTTCGATTTGGAAAAAGGATTAGATATTATCGAATTATTTTAAAAATATAGGAGAGATATTATTATGAATTTATATATGACAGAAAATCAGAAAAGAAAAATAACAGAAGTAGTTACACTTATTCCGGAAAACGTGAAGAATCTTTTACAGGAAATTCGTATTCCTACTTACAATATTGAAAATGGTGGCGTTACAAAGAAATTTGATATGTATCTCATCTTTTCCAACGAAACAGAATTGACGGAATCTGTAATTACATTTTTATCTGATTATGAAATGACATGGGAAAAGACTATAAATATTGAATTAATTGCGGAGTTTGATGGACCGGACACACCTGCTGGAGAAACCGTATGGAAGGCAGGTACTTTACTATGATTTTGCCGGAAAGTGCCCCCACGCAGAAGATAAATGATAATCATTATTTAAAGCATGCAAGAGATATGTGGAAACGTCTTGGATTTGTACGAGATGGAAGCTTAGAATATTGTTTCGATGATTATGCATCACTTGTAAATACTTTGGAACGATTCTATAAGGGATTTTTACAGATACAATTAGATAATAATCCGGATTATGTATTACCAAAGGGATATCTAACAAATGACCATGATTTGGTGAAGTTAGTAAAGAAAATCAGTGCATTTGTACCATTATATAAAACAGAGACACAGGAAGATTATAAAATCAGAAATGCTTTTTTGCTTGATTTGCGAAAAGCATATACTCAGGCACGATATACTGTAGAAATTCCATATGCGCAGTTTTGTCAGGTATATGATTTAGTGGCGGAACAAAAGAAGATACTTGATGATTACCTTTCTGCCAGGGAACGCCAGCTCGAAGAGATGGCATTAGATTTGTAAGGATAAAAATTATGTAAAATTATAAGTTTTACAGATATGCTTGCATATTACCCCAGATTACACACGATCGAAACTACTAATGCAATAGATATTATAAAAAAAGATTACAATTTGTAATAAGGAGTCTTATTTATGAGCATCATAAAAGTTTACCATAATGATGATTTGGTTACTACCATTCATTATACTGTTCCATCTGCTCCGATTCAAATTGAGAACTATACAGATGATATTTTCACCAGAGCTTTTGGTGCAAATGAACATCCCACATGGAAAGATTTGGAAGATTTTTTAGAGAGTAGATGTATTCCAAAAACACGCACAAATATCAAAGAGATTTTGGATTATATGGAAATTTCCTATTATGATCCTTGGCAAATATCCAAAAAGACACATGGATATATGGCAGGCGACAAAATCTCATTAGAATTTGAGGATACAGAAAGAGACGTATAATTATGGTTACAATTCCAGAAAATATCCGGGAAGAAATTTTAAATTCTTCTGGTGGAAATCAAATCAAATGGTTCAATGCGCAAAATAATAGATGGTATAAAATGGACGCAAATGGTTATGAGGGATTGGCAGAAGTCATGTCTTCTCAATTCATAAGAAATACAAATTGCGAGTCTTTTGTAACATATAAGGAAGAGGTCTTTTTGTATCATAATAAAGATAGGAATGGGTGTTCCAGTGAAAATTTCCTGCCACAAGATGCAGAATTAATGACCGCAGCGAAGTTGTTTAAACTGGCTTATGGAAAATCGCCAAATGAAATCTGTAATGATACATCACATGAGGGAAAAATTTTAAAGTTTATCGAATTGCTTTCAAAATTGACTGGATTATCCGTAGCAGAGGTTGGACAGTATCTAACCATGATGTTCGAAATAGACGCAGTTATCTTAAATAAGGATAGACATTTTAATAATATTGCTTTCATTCGAAAGGATAATATTTTCTATCCGGCACCATTATTTGATCATGGCGATTCATTACTTTCAACAGATTATACCGCCGGAGATTTAGAAACGAGGATAAGCAAAGTTATTTCAAAACCGTTTCTATTATCGTTTGATGAACAGATAGAAATTGTAGAAAATAATTTTGGGAAACAACTAATCATGTATCCATATGAGATACAGTTACCAAATACCTTTTATCCGGATGAAATCTATCAGGAAATGAAAGCGGTATTGGAAATACAGAGAGAAAAGTATAAATATCTATCACATAAAATAGATTATCAAAAATAATTTCAAAAAAAATAAAAAAAGTTTTCGATTTTTGATATTTTTACGGTTTTTTTGACATAAGCATATGTAACCAAGATATGTGTGTATAAAACGATAAGAGGAGTGTATGAATATGGCAAAGACTACAACTATGACTGAGATGTTAGTTACAGAAGCACTGAATGAGTTAAAGACTCTGGATTCCAGAATTGACCGTGCGATTAAGACCGCAAAGTTTATTGCGGATGCAAAGACTGCAGATAATAAGGTAACCCCGTCTAAGACGAAGGAAGATTTTAAGACAGAGGCACAGTCTTCGTATGATACCATCGATAGTCTGATCAAGAGACGCGATAATATCAAGGCGGCGATTGTAGCTTCCAATGCAGCAACCACAGTAGATATCTGTGGTGAAACCATGACAGTAGCAAAGGCTATCGATACCAAGGCTTCCCTGGCATACAAGAAGACATTACTGCGTGCCATGAAGAATCAGAGAGACATTGCTGTTGGCAGTATGAATAGCAAGAATGCCGATCTGGAAAAGAAGATCGATAATGTAGTTATGACTTCCTTTGCTGCAAAGGATAAGTCTGCGGTAAAGCCGGAGGATTATGATTCTATCGCAGTACCGATGCGTAAGAGTGGAGAGGTATCCTTAGTAGATCCTCTGGAACTTGATAAGAAGATCGCAGAGTTGGAACAGTATATCGAGGAATTCGATGCAACTGTGGATGCGAAGCTGCAGATTAGTAATTGTATTACTAAGATTAAGGTACCTGCATAATAGGTGATCGCCGTATTGATTACGGTGGCGGGACTGGATTTTGTCCAGTCCTGCGATAAATAAAAATAAAATATGGATGATGATACGAAAACTTAAAGTTACATACCTCCATTTGATTCTTTGGGATAGGATAAATAATTAAAGAATAAAACAAGCATTCGTGAAAAATGCAATAGCCTTTTAAACTATTAAAGAAAATTATGTTTATCGAAGATATCGATAAAAGCTTTAAATGCTCAATGGTGAATGGTTAATTTACAATGCTTAATTTTGAATCATCTTCTGGGTATAATGATAAACCCATCAATCGTCTTGGCAATAATATATTATTCTTTTTATTATAAAAATACCATGCTACTGTAAATGTGTATGCTAATAAAAAAGAAAATATATGCCGGTTAATCTTCGAATCATCGATAAAATCCTACATTGATGCATTATGCATTTGGTTTGTGGAGTGATATGTAAGTATCCCAAGATATCCAGTAGGCTGTATCAGCATCCATTATATTACAAGTATAATGATATTTTCTGAAAATGTGATATAATAAAAGTAAAGATAAAGAAAAAACGCATAGTAAATGTGGGAAAGGATAAGACAATGTTTAATCGACTTTATGAGCATTATGAATACGAACACGAATTATTGCTGCATGAAAACAGTGTTATTTGTAATGCCAAGAATAAGGTAGATATTATACATTGGAATTGATCAATTTAGGAAAAATAGATCATAATCAAACCCAAGTAACCACTTACCTAATTCTGGCAGGTGGTGTTTTTTTATGGAAAGGATTATGACAATGCCTACAATTGATATGCAAAGTACAGGACAAAATATTATAACAATGAGAAAAGCGGTTGGCATGACGGTAAAGGATTTGCAGGATATATTTGGATTTTCTACTCCACAGGCGATATACAAATGGCAACAGGGAGTAGCAATGCCAACAATCGATAATCTGGTTGTATTAGCTAAAATCTTTCAAACAACAATAGATAATATTATTGTGATAAAAAATGGCTCCATAGTCTAAAGGTTAGGACACTGGCCTTTCAAGCCAGGGATACCGGGTTCAAGTCCCGTTGGAGTCATATGCATCTTTTGGCTAATAATTAGTATGGAAATTCCACAATAGGTATTGTAGTTGTATATGCACCCGTGGTGAAATTAGGCATACACATCGGATTTAAGATCCGACGCTTTAAGCATGAGGGTTCGATTCCCTCCGGGTGTACTTTGCATCCGTGCCGCAACTGGCAGACGGAATCGGCTCAGACCCGATTATTTTGAGGGTTCAAATCCCTCCGGATGCATTAATTAAAATATGGTGTCGGTGGCGAAATTGGTAGACGCAGCGGATTGTGATTCCGCCGGGAGAAATCTCATGTGAGTTCAAATCTCATCCTTCACCCTCAATATGCCCGTATGGTGGAAATGGTAGACACGGCTGCCTTAGGAACAGTTGCGAAAGCGTGAGAGTTCGAGTCTCTCTATGGGTACTGATAATGCAATTCATTGTATGTAAAATATACATTGTCATAAATTTACTATCGGCAGGTATGCAAAAGGCTGAAGCAAGCGGTCTGTAAAATCGTGACGTAAGATACATTGTGAGTTCAAATCTCACCCTGCCGACTTTTATTAATAAATAATCCAAATAAAATAGATTTATAAAATTAGAAAAACCGTAAGAAAAATATCTATTCTTACGGTTTTTTTGTACATATATAAATAGAGAAAAACGATAGGCATTAAAAAGGAAGATAAATGATAGTGAAGTAAAAGTAGAAATTACAGCATGGAAGAAAATTGCGAACCATATAAGACAAAGTAAGAAATTCGCATTTTATTAAAAGATTGGAGTAATTAACATGAAAATATATGTTTTATTAAAACAAGGTTATGAAGGCAGTGAAACAATTTGTGTAAGTGAAGACATAAACAAAATTCGTAAAAGTATTTGTGAAGATTTCAATCCAAACGAAGATTATCCAGAATTAGAAATTTGGAAAAATGGAAAAGAAATTTTAAACACGAGTGGAAGCGATGTATTAAAAGTCATTGCGAAAGAATTAGCACAGTAAATACGTGTTTCATTGGAAGATAGGAGGATATTATGAATCTATATGACGGTTGTGAATCAAATAAGGAAATCATTTATGGTTTTACTTCACTTGATTTTTACAATAAATTAGAAAAGAGACAAAATGAAATTTTATCACAGGGAAAGAAAGTTGTGTTTGTAGAATCAAATACAAGTGTTCATTCGGGTGCAAGAGTTGTTATATATTCTGATAAAATTCCCAAAATAATGCAGAACTATAAATACAGATACGTCAAAATCAATGGAAAATGGACAAGAAGTAGTCTTCTTGGATATTGCGATTGCTGTGGAAAATATAGAGAACTTATTTGTTTGAGTAACAAAGGCAATACATGTGTAGATTGCTGTGATATAGAATTTTAACATAAAACTAAGATTTCTTGAAACAGGATTCGATAGTATTGGTTAAAACTATAATCTTTTATGGAGTAAAGCATATGGATGAAATTCATTATGAGGATGAGAGAGAATATGAAGTAAAACATTATAAAGGGAAAGAAATCCTATATAATTTTTACTGTGAAGACGAGTACTCAGTGGATGGACGTTGGTTTATGACATTAGAAGCTGCAATGGATGCCATAGATCACAATTAAATATTAGGAGGACAATATGATTTATAACGTAACCTTACATAAGAAAGACTATCCGACAATTCTTTATAGCTTAGGCATTATGGCTGATACAGAGGAAGCGGCAAAGGAAACCGCAAAACAAATGATTGCAGAAAAAGCTTATTGGGATAATGCTGTACTTACAACGGAAGATAAGTTAAACACATTGATTATCGATAAAATTGCGGTTCTAAGTAATTAATTTTACAAATGCAAAAAAAAATCGCTTGACATAGTAGTAAAAAACTACTATATAGTAGGTAAAAGATAGTAGTAAAAAACTACTATGTTAGGGAGGATAAAGAAATGGAGCGAAATGCTGCGGGACTTACCGAGGCAGAATTCTTGGCAAATTATAATCCGGGAGATTATGAGAGACCATCTGTAACAGTAGATATGATGGTGCTTCGTATAAAACAGGATTTTAGTTGTTTGCAGATATTACTGATTAAGAGAAAAGACCATCCATTTATCAACTGTTTTGCTCTGCCAGGGGGATTCATCAATATGCAGGAGTCGGCATATGAGGCTGCTTGTCGAGAACTGCAGGAGGAGACAGGTCTTACCAATATCTATTTGGAACAGATTTATACAATGAGCAAACCGGACAGAGATCCTAGAATGCGGGTAATCGATATTGCTTATGCTGCTTTGTTACCATTTGGATATCAGGCAAATGTAAAAGCCGGAGATGATGCAAAGGATGCACTTTGGTTTGATATTGATATTTCAGATGATCATTTGAGATTTTATAATGAAGAGAAAGATATTCATATCAAATATCAGTTAGAAACAAAGACTTTTAAAAATGGGATACTAACGATTGAAAACAAAATCCCCGTGCAGGATGGAAATGTACTGGCATTTGATCATGCAGATATCATTTTAGAAGAGTTAATCCGGCTGAAAAATAAAGTTATGTATACCGATATTGCTTTTAATCTGGTACCCAAAAAATTCACTTTGCCGGACTTGCAAAGAGTATATGAGATTTTATCACAAAAATCTTTATATAAATCAAATTTTAGGGATTTAGTACAGGAGAAAATAGAAGCACTGGATATTACAGCAAAACCATTTACGAGTACGAGAACTTCCAAAGTTTTTCAATATAAACAAAGAGGGTAAATTATGAAATATGGAGTAATCATTACCAGAGCACAGCCATTACATGTTGGTCATGTAAAAGTAATTAAAAAAGCCTTGGAAGAAAATGACAGAGTATTATTGATCATTGGAAGTGCTGATAAATCTATGACCGAAAGAAATCCTTTTTCCATTGATTTGAGGTGGCAACAATATCTGCAAATGCTTTGTTATTACAAATGGAATTTCGACCAAATAAAAGCAATAAAACTACCGGATTGGAGTGCGGATAAGAACATTCCATATGATAGTAATGTAGGTAGCAATAACCAAAATTATGAAACAGTAGCAAAAGAGTGGGGGTTATATCTTTATTATAATATCGTAGGAGCCATTGGACAAAAGGATTTTACATTATATTATAACGATGATCCAGCAATTATCAAAGAATGGTTCCCGGACTATATTTGGAATCGGATTACATTAAAGTCAATGGAAAGAGATGATATTTCTTCCAGTAAAGTAAGAGCAGCAATAGTAACCAACAATATGACATACCTAAAAGAAACCGTACCATATTTAAGTAGTTCTGATATAAAAATATGTCGTAGGATTTTACAGACAATGCAGGAAGAGAGGAAATAATTTATGAGAATTTTGATGGTAATTGACGCACAGAATGATTTTATTACAGGAGCTTTGGGCAATAAGGAATGTGAAGCTGCGGTACCAAAGATTGTAGAAATAATCAATAGTAAGAAATATGATGAGATTATTCTTACGATGGATTCCCATGATGAAAATTATATGGAAACCAAAGAAGGCAAAAATTTACCGGTACCACACTGTATCGAACCTACTGGTGTTTGGGCACCTACGGATGGCTGGATGATTCATCCTGATGTTTATTTTGCCATTAAAAAAAATTATGATCCGGATAAAATGGAAGTCTTTAAAAAGCCCACTTTTGGTGCTATTTCTATAATTCCAAAGTATCAAAAACTTTGGGAGGCATATGGTCCGAATTTGGAAATTGATTTTGTTGGCTTCTGCACGGGCATCTGCGTACTAAGTAACGTAGCAATCGCAAAGGCAACCTTACCGGAAGCAAATATCTGTGTTATTGAAGACGCATGTGCATGTGTTACACCAGAAACTCATAAGACAGCAATCGAAGCGATGAAACTGATTCAGGTAGATATGTTGCAGACAAAGGATCTGTAAGAGGAGGAGAAAAATGAGATTACCGCAGATTATTACCAGCTTACTGGAAACAGACGCTTATAAATTTTCTATGGGGCAGACAATTTTCCACCAGTTTAGCTCCTATAAGACGACATGGACGTTTAAATGTAGAAACAAAGACGTGTTTTTTACTCCTGCTATGGTAGAGGAAATTAAAGAGCAGATCAAAGCTTATTGTGAATTACGATTTACAGAAGATGAGCTGCTGTATCTGGAAAATATCAAATGGATTAAGGGGTCTTATGTAGATTTCTTAAGACTATGGCAGCCTAGATATGAGGATTTTACAATTACAACCGATGCAGAATGTGGATTGTCTATCGAAGCTGCTGGCACCTGGTTAAATACTTCCATGTATGAAATCCCTACACTGGCGATTGTCAATGAAGTATTTTTCCGTATGAATTATGATTATGATACACTGTATGTTTCCTTCCATAAGAGACTACTGGATAAGGTACAGAAACTTACAGATGGTACTTATGAACTCGGTAATTTCAGCGAATTCGGATTAAGACGTAGATTATCAGCAGAAGCACAGGAGTTGGCAGTTAAAACACTGGCGGATGCAAAGATTACTGCACCGTCTAAATTTGTAGGAACTTCTAACGTATATCTGGCAAAGAAGTATAATCTTACACCCGTAGGCACAATGGCTCACGAATGGATTATGTGTACCGGACAAGGAAATCACAAGCATAACCCTGCATATTCTAACTGGTATGCATTGGATGCTTGGGTAAAGGAATATGGTGTTTTAAATGGTATTGCCCTGACAGATACCATCACAACCGATTGTTTCTTACGAGATTTCCAGCTTACTTATGCAACCTTATTTTCCGGCGTAAGACATGATAGTGGAGACCCTTATGAATGGGGCGAGAAGATGCTTGCGCATTATAAAGCTCTGGGAATCAATCCCAAAACAAAGACATTACTGTTTAGTGATAGTCTGGACTTTGAAAGAGCAGATAAGCTTTATAGATATTTTAACGAAAAGGCAAATGTAGCATTTGGTATTGGTACCTATATCAGTAATGACACCGATGTGCCTGCGCTAAATATTGTAATGAAAACGACAAAATGTAATGGCATGGATGTAGCAAAAATCTCCGATACTCCGGGCAAGGGTATGTGTAAGAATGCAGATTATGTAGACTATTTAAACAGATGTATTGCATGGAGATTGGAAAACGACAGATAAAACACATGGTAAAGGGCGCCCTGGCAGCAGAGAAACCAAACGTTTCTCTATCCACGAACACAAAAAGAGCTGGGGTGCCTATGGGAGGAAACTATGAATAGTAAACCAAATCTTGGATATGGATTTTATAAGGTAGCAGCAGTTACATTTCCTATTGTTCTGGGAGATGTTTTTGAAAATGCAAGACGTATCTGCGATTATATTAAAAAAGCAGAGAAAGAACATGTGCAGCTCTTAGTATTCCCGGAATTAAGCTTGACGGGATATACCTGTGGCGATATGTTCCTTAGAAAGGAATTATCAGAACAGACAGAATATGCCTTACGAGATATAAAGACTGCAACAAGTGGAAACCGTGTTTTAGTCTGCGTGGGAATGCCTGTGGAAGATCATGGAAAATTATTTAACTGCGCAGTATATATACAGAGTGGTGAAATCAAAGGTGTCGTGCCCAAAACGTATATTCCCAATTATGGAGAGTTTTATGAAAAGCGATGGTTTGTATCTGCCACCTGCCGTACATCGAATACGATTTGCCTGCTAGGGGATACCGTTCCTTTTTCTGAAAAGTTATTATTAAGAGGTGAAAGCGATGTAGTGATTGCAACTGAAATCTGTGAAGATTTATGGGTAGATAGTCCGCCCAGTGGATTGTTAAGCAGGGCTGGTGCAACCATTATCGTGAATCCTTCTGCAAGTAATGATCTCATTGGAAAAAGAAAATACCGTAGAGATTTGGTAAAAATGCAGTCCGGCAGATGTCGTGCAGGATATGTGTATGCATCCAGTGGTGCAGGAGAGAGTTCTACAGATTTGGTATTTTCCGGGCATTGTATAATTGCAGAAAATGGAAAAATTTTAGCAGAAACCACAGATATTATGCAGGATGAAGCTATGATTGTGAATGTCATTGATATTGAAAAATGTGTAAATGACAGACGCAAATACAATAGTGATGTCTGGGTAAATGTGCCTGATATTGTAACGAATCGAATTTTTGTGTCAGGATTTCCATATGATTTGCCGGATAAAGTAGAACCTTATCCTTTTGTACCGAAGAATAAAGAGGAACGAAAACAGCGTTGTGCGGAAATCTTAAATTTACAGGCAAAAGGACTGATGCAGAGAATAAAAGCAACAGGGTTAGAGAATGCAGTCATCGGTATTTCCGGGGGATTAGATTCTACTTTGGCATTACTTGTCACCTGTATCGCTTTTGATACACTTGGAATTTCCAGAAAACATATCTATACTTTTACAATGCCGGGATTTGGCACCACAAATAAGACAAAAGGATTAGCAGATGAGTTAATGGAACATTTAGGTACTACCTATGCATCCATTGATATTAAAGCTGCTTGCACGCAACATTTAAAAGACATTGGACATCCTTTAAATGTATATGATGTCACTTATGAAAATGTGCAGGCAAGAGAACGCACACAGATTTTATTCGATAAGGCAAATATGTTGAATGCTTTGGTAATTGGTACTGGTGATTTATCAGAATTAGCACTCGGATGGTGCACTTATAATGGTGACCACATGAGTAATTATGCTGTAAATGTTGGTGTGCCTAAGACACTGGTAAAATATCTGGTAGATACTTATGCCGACATCTATGCAGAAGATAATGGCACGAGATCTACAAAAGGTATTTTAAAGGATATTGTGGATTTACCGATTTCTCCGGAATTGCTGCCTACGGATAAAAATGGAAATATGGTACAGAAAACAGAAGAGAGTATTGGAAAGTATGATTTGCATGACTTCTTCTTATATCATTATTTGAGAAATGGATTTGGGAAAGAAAAAATTTTAGAACTTGCCAAAATCGCATTTCCAAAAGTAAAAAAAGAGGAAATTTCAAATACCTTAGATATTTTCTATCATAGATTCCGCACCCAGCAGTTCAAGAGGTCTTGTATTCCGGATGGACCTAAAGTAGGCAGTGTATCCTTATCTCCCAGAGGTGATTTGAGGTTGCCAAGTGATTTAATGAAAATGTATTAAAAATTAGCAGACAGGTGCAAAATCCTGTCTGTTTTTTTATAAAAATCAAAAATTTTTTGACATATATAAATAGAATAATTATTTATATCATGTGAAAAAAGGAGATATTAAAATGATTGAAAAGACAAAAGTGTTTAAAAATCACAGTGAAAATGAAAAGGACATTATCACGCAGGTAATCAATGGACTTACCGGCACAGATGCAGGAGTAGATTTCCGTAAGAATTTGGTAAATGATACCGAAGAGGAAGCTATGACACTCTGCGCAAAATTATATGATGGAACTCCCATTGCAGTAAAGATTAAGAACCCCACCATTGCAGAAACAGGAAAGTTAAAGCAGGCGAAAAAGAATCTGGAGTCCGTAATTGCAAAGAAAGAGGCACAGAACAGCAAATCTTATCTGGAAGGCAGAAAGACTGCGGTTTGTACCTGTGAAAATTGTAAGAGTAAGCTGGTAATTGCGAAGTATCTGGAGATTGCAAAGAAAAAGGTTGGTGTTGTAGAAGGCTTTGATATTAACCGCTGCCCTGTTTGCGAGGAAGATATGCGTCCACAGAGTATTAAGGATAAGATTGCAAAGTATGATACAGAGATTGCAGCTTGCAGAGAAAAGGTAGAAACCATTGAAAAAGAGCTGTTTGACAGAGCTGTAAATGCAAAGAACTGCCCGACTGCATGGTTTGTTTATTGGCAGGAAGCAGAAAACGAGGAAAATACGGAAGAATAAATAGAAAAAGGACTCTGAAAAGGAGTCCTTTTTTTATGTGTAAAAACAGCCTATTTTTTTGATTTTTTTTGACATATATAAATATAGAAAAGTAACAAATAGAAAGGTACCCCATGCAGAGAAAAATATTACAGTTTGACCATCATAATATTGTTTGCCAGATGGAAATATACAGGACCTATACCTTTTATGGAAATTATGAAATTACACAGGATTCTTTGCCTATATTTAAAAATTTACAGATGTCTGTGGAAATACATGATTTACACCCTGAATATAAAACAAAATGGGACGAGAAAAAATATAATCCGGAAAATTTGATCGATAAATATATTATTAAAGAAATCAAACATAGTAATATGGATAATTTCGATGTCACATTTATAGAACCGGAGTTACAAGCTTTTATCGACAAATACAAAAATGATTATGTGAAAGTAATGAATGGAAAAATTCCAAAATGTATGTTTACCGCAGATACGAAGCGATGGGATTTGAAAGTAGCAACTCCAACAACCGCTATATATCAAAACAAAGATGTAGGATATTGTGTAATTAACACCATGAGAAATACAGTAGAAACTGTAAAGGAATATAATATCGCATTTTTGTTACAATTTATAGAAAATGACACTTTATTATATGGTAGTAAAAAGGATATTGCAGAGATAAGAGACAAAATTTCAAAGGAGATAGATAGATAATATGGGAAGACTGATTGATACGGAGAAATTAAAAGCGGATTTAGAAAAAGTAATTTCAAAGAACGAAGATATGGATTGCTTAGACTTTTTACGCGTTGCTTCTGTTATTGATGCGCAACCAACTGCCTACGACCCGGATAAGGTTGTTAAACAGTTGAAAGCGGAATTTAAAAAATACCTAATTAGGACAATCGAGATAGTAAAAGCAGGACAAATCGATGAAAACAAAGCGTTGGATGAAAAACACACGTCAACTTTAGATACGGAAGATATGGAGAGATAAAATATGGAAGAATTTGTTATTTCTATGGATGGACAAAATTATTTACCACAAGATAAAGAATATATCAAAGGAAAAGGTATTTTGGTGGGATGTTTTAATGAGCAGCAAATAAATAATAGAGATGATAAAATAGCTACTCAAAAAATGATGGATGCCACAGGATACAAATATACAAATACAGAATTTGTAAAGAAAAATGGAAAGCTAACAGGCATCAAGGTTTATGTATGTGACCTGGACGATATGGAACTTTAGGAGGGAAATATTATGAAAATATATGATATTAAATGGGACGTAACAGATGGCACAAATATTTCAACACCGGAAGAAATCGAAGAAATCTTAGCTATTTTACCAAAAGAAATCGAATTGCCGGAAGAGTTTGATAAGGCAAATTATATGGAAGACGGGGAATTCGATGAGGGTGCATGGCTTGATGCCATATCTGATTGGTTATCTGAAGATTATGGATTTTGCCACGATGGTTTCAAAATAAGTGAAGAAGAAATCAAGCAGGAGATGTTCGAAGAAAGAGAATAATAAAATTATGACATATCAATTAAGTAATCCAGATATTGAAACAATTATAAATTATTGCAATAATCTTAAAACGAATGATGATATAGAAATTTCTGATTTTGGAATAAATGGAGATTTAGTTTTACATATTTGCAGAAACGAGGACCTTAATTCTGGAACAGTAGATTATAATCCAGTAACGATTCATGTCGCACAAAATGGGGAATGGATCTATGATTCCTCAAGAATACTTTACCCAGATACTCGTATAACAGATAACATTCTACATAAAGAATTGAATAAAATTTATAATTGCGAAGATTTTGACATCGAAAGAGAATAAAAAAGACCACTATAAAAAAATAGTGGTTTTTCTTATTTTTAGCGGTTTTTTTTGACATATATAAATATAAAGATTAGATCGGAGCGATAAAGAATAACATCTTATGAGGTAATTAAATATGGCATGGTATGCAGAGCTTGTCAGAAAGCGTTGGTATTGTATCTGTGGTATAGATATGATTCATGAGTATAAAAAGAAACTTTATGATGACTGGTACAATTCTCTTACGGAAGAAGAAAAAGAGCGCCTGGCAGAAATCAAAAAGCAAAAGCAGGAGAAAGCAGACAAGGAACTTAAAATGATTATGTCGCAATTATCTGCTATGAAAGCTCTTTTGTCACTTTATGAATACAGAGGTTTATAAAAAAGGAGATAATGGTATGAAAAAATTTTATGATGCATTAGATATCATTAAAGAATATCTTGGCATGGAAGTGTATGAAGTTTGCCTGTTAGGGAAAGGAACCAATGGCTGCATGGGGGAGCATTGTAAAAACTGTCGCAACCTTTGGAAAACAAGATTAAGTTATAATAATTTGAGTGAAATCGGAAAAAGCATCTTTTTCACCAAAGAGGAAGCAAAAAAGACATTGGAAGACGCTGGAATCAAAATTTATGAGTAGTAGGAGTAATATATGAAAACATTAGATGACGCTATCAGATTTGTTTGTAATTCAAACTTGGATTATGGCACACTTTCCCAAACAGAGGAATATAAAATAGCCCTTGCAAATAGTCCAATGTTACAGTCTTTTACGGATACCTTTAAAGGATTGCAAATCACTTTGACAGGCGATTTATACCAAATGATTTTTAGCGGCGTAGATAATGTAAAGCTTGTCATTCTTTATAAAGTAATTGATACAGAATGCTATTATGCCACCGTAGAAGTAAAGGACCAGAAATTAAAACAGAAGCTCAGAGAAAATGCAAAGACAATGAAAGGCGTCAAATTTACAGTAAAATGTGTCGCCGGTGGGGTCGATTATTTTGAGTTAATCGACATTATGGAATTGGATAATCCTTGTACGTTTGGCAGATGGATTTGTACGAATTGCCATCATGATTACGGCTTTGATGATCCACAGGGTTATGGATGTGACATCTGTGAAAGTAAAATAGAACAGGTATTTGATTTCTATAAGGTTTAAAAAGGAGAAAAGTCTGTTAATGATTTCAGAGTATCGTAATAAAATCGTTATAGAAATACATACAGGTAGGTATAAATATGGCAAAAATACAAATAGGAATTGAAAAATGTGATAAGTGCCCATTTCATTATACAGAAAGAACAATAACGGCAGATTCCTTTGAATGTGCTTTGGACTATTATTGTGGTGTCAATAAAAAGAAAATTGCCGGATATGTGGAACGGGATAAGGAATTACCGCAAGTACCCAAGTGGTGCCCATATCGTGTAAAAGAGGAATAATCAATAAAAAAGAAAAAGACCATCCCTGGCAGGCAAAGGATGGGAGCAATAATTCAACGAAAGAAAGAGGTGTAGTATGAAAGACGAAAAATATTTTAAGACAAAAATACAAAATACGATTGAAAATCTGGAACAGACACAAGAAAATTTAGAGACAGATATGTACGCCATAGAATGTAACAACTGGTATGGAGAACGTTGTAATGGTATGTCAGACGGCATTGAGATTGCTATTGAGATGCTGAGAGAAATTATTAAGGAGTAGACAAATGAGCAAAAAATATAAAAAGGATAGCTTAGGAGATCGAATGAAACAGTACGAAGCTGTTACAGAACATTATTTAGTACCCAAACTACCATTTATTATCCGTGTGGATGGAAAGGCATTTCATACCTTTACCAAAAAATTTGAAAAACCTTTTGATGCAGTTATAGAACAGACTATGCGGGACACAATGGAAAGCTTATGTAAGGATATCCCCGGATGTGTACTTGGATATACGCAGAGTGACGAAATTACATTAGTATGCACCTACACAGACAGAATTGTAAGTGAAGCTTGGTTTCATGGGCGTATTGAAAAGATTGTTGCTATTTCTGCTGCTAAGGCTACGAAGTACTTTAACAAACATTTCAGAGAAAACATTCCTATGGATGTAGAAAAGTATGTAAAAAAATTAGATGAGGCAGAATTCGATGCTCGTGTATTTAACTTACCTGAGTGGGACTGTATCAACAATGTGATTTGGAGACAGCAGGACGCTATTAGAAATAGTATAGAGATGGTAGGTCACTGTTTCTATTCTGCCAGGGAGTTAAATCATGTAAATACCACGCAGATTAAAGAAAAGCTGCGGGTAGAACATGATATTGTTTGGGAACATTATCCAGATTATAACAAACAGGGCGTTTTCTGTTATAAAACACAGGTAGAAAAAGAGACACATGGAAAAGTGGTGGTAAGAAATGTCTGGGTACAGGACTTTGTAGTATTGCAGGACAATCGGGAATGGTTTGCTAAGATTACTGGATTAAGTGAAGAGTGCGAGTGATAAGCATACATAAAAATACTGGGAGACTCGCACCAAAATAAAAAAGAAGTTGAGGCGATTTTAAATATGATTGTATAGGATGATAATATGTAAATACAAAATATAGTATATATGGCAAGATACTACCTAAATCTTGCAGTTGCGCCCATCGCGGGCGCATGAATTGAAATAAAATATACCTCACTTCCGATATTATCCCGTTGCGCCCATCGCGGGCGCATGAATTGAAATCCCTCTACTTTAACTAGTAGAATTTTTTGCTCATGTTGCGCCCATCGCGGGGCGCATGAATTGAAACAGTATTAACCCCAGCAGTAAAAATACTTGTAGCTGTTGCACTTCCAACGGAGTGCATGAATTGAAATTGACCTATTTCTGCATCATTTCTATTATCATAACTGTTGCGCCCGCAATGGGCGCATGAATTGAAATAAACCTCAAAGCAGCACCGATTATACGTTGCGCCCATCGCGGGGCGCATGAAAACACACCGTAGCCAAAGCTACGGTGTGCCCTGTAATATTATGTGGTGTTTCACATAATATTATGAATTAAAATAAACAAATAAAACAAAAAACGAAAAAAGATTACAGAAATTACCCATTTTTGTAGTCTTTTTTTACATATATAAATAGAAAGTTTAATGGAGGAAATATTATGAACGCTGGAGAATTATTTAAAGTAAACATAGAAGGTCAAGAACATACAAAGTGTATTGTACAGGATATGCATGCTTTTACAAGAAAATTAACAAAAAGCTATGGCATCGTAGATATTACAAATGGAACTATGTCTGCACAACGTTTCTCGTCTGTTTCATCAGCCATTAATTTTATAGAAAAATATTGGGGAAATATAGAAACAGAGAAAGATGAAATGGAGCTGGAGTAATTATGAAACGTAATTTCTTATTTGTAGATACTTATTCAGCTATGGATTGGCACGATTGGGATAGAACATTTGAATATATCGAAAATGAGACATTCGAAGATTTTATCAAAAAGGAATTAAATCGATTACATGAAAACAAACAGATAAGAGAATTTGATATAGATAAGGCGCTTCTTGCTATCAAAGGATTAGATAAAAGACCCTATGAAATTCCATACAAATCTGACCCAGAGGAAGAATATTACGATAGTCTTATTTTTGAAGAAAGTTCGATTACATATAGCGGTCAATTTGAAACGAAGATAAAACTAAAAACAATAACATTTGATGATAATGATTTGTGCTGGATGCCAATAGAAGAATTTCATACAATTCCTAAAATTGCACCTGTGGTACATCGTTTTTATTCGGAACCTTTTGCGACAAAAGCAGGAGCAGAAAAATTCGGAGAAAAGATAAAAGCAATGGGACATGGCGGAGATGATATTTTGATTATGCCAATGTCAAGAAAAGAATACGAATCAAAAAGCAAAGACAATGAAAAGAACTGGTACAACATCAATATAAAAGCGGCTCAATTGATGAAAAAACATCCAGAATGTGAATTTGTTCCTGTAATCAATTTACATCTGATAAAACTCGAAGAAGCAGAGCGAAACAGTAATAAACATCACAATAAGGATTTTGAGGAAGAGGTTAGCTATGATTTATAACTATAAAGATCCGGATGAATTACATATGGATATGGATATTTGGGAAGATGCCAGACAACAGGCTTTAAGAAATCATGATTATAAAAAAGCTTATCAGGCAAAAGAACAAATGAGTAATATCCAAAAAGCAGAAATTTTAGAGGAGGAGGAACTACTATTATGATTACCATAAAAGAACTGTACGAAAAAGCAAAAGCAAATGGTAGTGAAAACTATAAAATTCAGTTACAGTGTCAAGATCAGGGAGGTACTTATCCCGGAACCGTAGAGATGGATGGTTTCGATATTGATAATGAAACAGAAGAAATTACATTATTTTAACAATGGAGGAAAAATGAAAACTATGATTCAGAACAATTTTACAGACAAAGAATTAGCACAGGCAATTTGTTACGCATGGAAGGAAGATAAATGCATTTCTTCCGGATGGCATGATTTTGTATCTACCATGAATCAATTGTTAAGAGATTATCTGGCATCACCGGTAGATGATCGAAAAGTAATGGACGATACCTTTAAAATGCTGACAGGCTATGATTTATCCGCTACGGTAGTATCTTATGGTGGATTATATAAAGCCACTCAGGAAGAATCTGAATTTGCAACAAAAGTAGAGGAAATCTGGGAATCCGATAAAGAAGAGAATGGTATCGATGAAGTAGCACGAGGTATCAGCTATTTAAAAGATACTTATCCGGATGCACACTCCAAGGCAATTATCAATAATGTATTTATTGCCACAATGGGTCATTCCTTAAGCAATATCGAAGCAGTATTAGCCGGTGCAAAAGAAAATGCAATTTATGACTTAAAAGAAGCCATTTCAGACGCTTTAGAATCCGGAGAATTAGAAGACGAAAGAGACTAAGAATAATATACACTGTGAGTTTTACAAAGCTCACGGTGTATCTATTTTTCAAAAGGAGTTATAGATATGTATAAGATTGGAGAAAATATTCCAGTTAATTTGGGTGGTGTCACACATAATATGTGTGTTTTAAAAGATATGAAATCGAAGATAAAGCATGGTACGGAAAGCTATTGTGTAGCGAATCTTACAGCAGGTACCTTACAAGCAAACCGTTTTCCTACTGTTAGAGCAGCCATTGACTTTATCGAAAGAAACTGGAAAATCGAAAATGAAAATACACCGGAGGAAAGAGAATTATGATCAGACAGGGTGTTCCATTTATAGCAAATAAAAATATGCTGTTTTGTATTGTAGAAGACACCGCAGACGGAACTTATCGTACTATTAACTTATCTATGGGCAGTATACATGGATGTAATTATCCAACAATTGGTGATGCTTTAGAAGATTTACAAAAAAGTTGGAAAATAGAAGAACTCACAGATCCAAGTGAACTCAAAAATTTATTTGGGAATAAATTATCTTATTTACCAAATTATAATAATTATGAAGTGTCACTTGCCGGTTTAATTCAACTTGAAAAATTTTCTTCAAAACATATTTGTATAGATGAAAAGCCATTAGAATTGGCAAGATATCGAATGGGTATGCTAGAGGTAAAAATAGAGTTCCTTGGAGGAGATGTGTCTGCAAATTTAGTATATAAGGATAATGAAAACGAAGTGTTATGTACAAAATCTCTTGGATTTTTAGATACGCTTCCCAAGACAGAAGAGGAATTTATCAATCTGGTAAAAGAAACCGCAATGGAATTATCAAATGAATTCGAAAAAAACTACGTTATGAATGATGAGGAAATATATTATGGATGATAAAGAAAGGAATTTGTAAATGTTACTACAAAATGAAAAGTATGATTACAAATATTGCGATACGACATATAGTATCAATGAAAATGCTATATTTGCGAATATAATAAAAGAAGATGAGTTCAGATATCTCATTGAACGTGCGATAGAGTATGGCAGATTCAAAATAAAAGAGGAATGGATTTTAAAGTCTGATTTTAAAGAACGGTATAAACCGGTAGAGGATGCCAAGAAGTGGATTTTACGTGGCAACCAATTTGGTTCTAAAGTATATTTGGGGGAAAATGGATTAACGCAGAATTTACCGGAAAGTAAATTATTTGCTACCAAAAATATTGCGATGGAAATTGCAAAAACACTTACTTTTGGTGACCATTGGGTAGCAATTCCCTGTGGATTTTAAAAAAATAAAAAAATTTTTAAAAAATTTTCTATTTTTGACCATTTTTCAAATTTTTTTTGACATATATAGATGTGTGAAACACTTTTGTCTCATGCAAACCCCTCTTACACCGGGGGAGTGACGAGAGTATGGTTCCCAGCCAAAGCTCCGTTGCTCCCTTGGATAGTAAAGAAACACGAAAGGACAGGAAACAGAGATGTTGAAGACAATATTAAAAAAACAATATAATCTTTATCTCGGAAATTTAAGACAATCGAATATTTCCTGTTTTTGTAGTGTGTAAAAATAACCGTTTACGTAATATCATATACGCCAGTTAGGTTACTCTCTGCAGGAAATAAAAATTTTCAGTAGAGAGTATTTTTTTTAAAGAAAATATCATTTCTTACGGTTTTTTTAGACATATATAAATAGAAAGTTTAAAGCGTATTTGATTCCTGATAGGGGAACTAAAAAAATAAATATTTTTTCCAAAAAACATAACGTTTTGCGGTTTTTTTATACATATATAGATGTAAGATGAAAAACTATTTGGGCCTTTAGCTCAGTTGGTTAGAGCATCCGGCTCATAACCGGACGGTCTGGGGTTCGAGTCCCCAAGGGCCCACGATTTACATAGGGCTATCGTCAAGCGGTAAGACACAGCACTTTGACTGCTGCATTCCCGGGTTCGAATCCCGGTAGCCCCGCTAACTGAAATTTATTATTTCAGTAATACAAAAAAAGAGGAGATAACAGTATGGGAGTAAGTTGTAAACCTTGTGGAAAGATGAAGTCATTTTTCGAGACCATTCATGTGGTAGAGGGTACTGAGAAAAAGGATAAGAAAAAGCGCCCCCAGCAGGCAAAGAAAGAGGAAGCTCCTGCAAAGGGTAAGAAAAAGTAATAAATTACATCCCCATATGGGATGTACATACGTGCCATTAGCTCAGTAGGTAGAGCACCGGACTTTTAATCCGGGTGTCATGGGTTCGAGTCCCATATGGCACATTGTATCTTTTGCAAGTAAGATACATGAAGTTGCATTTTTTATGGGATGCATGAATTGAAACGAACCATGCATGTGTTGGACAAAGTAAAATAGGATATCAAAAGATTTTTTTGCATGTGTGGTCCAGTGGTTTTGGACACCTGCCTTCCAAGCAGGAAATCGCGGGTTCGAATCCCGTCACATGCTCTACATCTCCTAAGATGTATGAATTGAAATGTACAAATATGCTTAAAACCAGATAAATAATGATATAATAATAGGAAATAAACATAGTTTGAATGGAGGTTAAATATGTTTTATCCGATTATGACAATTTATGGCAAAAATGATATTGAAGTTACTGCATCTAAACTGCAAAATGATGGAACCGTAGTTATTGCAGTTGAAAAATGGAATCCAGATATTAAAGATTTCGCCCATTTCAAAATTATAATGCCACAAAAGGAAGTAATTAATGTAAATTATCCAGAGCAAGAGTTTCAGAAATTGTCACAAAAGATATTAGCTTTTTCAGATGATATTTTAGAATATGTTGTGGATAAAGAAAGATAAAGGAATATACGATGCCAAAATTTATGGAACTGTTCGGGTATTATATTTATTTTTGGAGTAATGAAGGTAATCCAGTGGAACCAATCCATGTACATATATCTCAAAATCCACACAAAAATGCAACAAAAGTTTGGATTTTATCAGATGGTACCACGGAACTATGTAACAATAATGATCAAATACCATCAAAAACTTTAAAAAGAATTTTAAAATCAATATCTATATTTTCAGATGATATTATAGAATTATGGGAATCAAACTTCTAAGAAATTACTTTCTATGATTCTAAAAATATGGATATAGAAAGATAATCACATGAGGGGCAATTATGAAAACAAAAACACCAGTAATTGAAAACAGAAAAGCCAGATATGACTATTTTGTAGAAGATACACTGGAATGTGGAATTTCCCTACGTGGAAATGAAGTAAAAAGTCTTTTAGATGGACAGTGTTCTATTAAAGAAGCATGGTGTCAGATTCAGAATAGAGAATTAGTGATCCGTGGAATGCATATCAGCAAATGGAATACTGCAAATACCTTTGATGTAGATGAAGACAGAGAGAGAGTACTGTTAGCACATAAGCAGGAAATCAGAAAGTTAGAATCAAAGGTTTTACAGGATGGAATTACTTTGGTCCCTTTGAAGGTATATTTTGCAGAAGATACCGGAAGGTGCAAAGTACTGGTTGGCATCTGTAAAGGAAAAAAGAATTATGACAAGAGAGATTCTTTGAAGACTGCACAGGTAAAAAGAGATATTTCCAGAGCAATCCGAAATTTTTAAAAAATATCTCAAAAAATATAAGATTTTACGGTTTTTTTAGACATATATAGATGTAAGAAATATTGGAATGTAGCTCAGTAGGTTAGAGCAGTGGCCTTATAAGCCATGTGTCGCGGGTTCAAGTCCCCTCATTCCAACTTCAATTAGAACATAAAAATGAGATACATAATTATGTTTCCTTTGTTCTAATTATCATTTATAAACAAATACATATTCTGAAAAAATATGGGTAGGTATGCCTAGCGGCGAGGGCAAGGGACTGTAAATCCCCCACAGAGAAACACCGGAGGTTCGAATCCTCCTCTACCCACGCACCATTTTAGATTGGTATATATTTTTGGTTTGTAGCTCAATGGTAGAGCATGCGCCTGTTAAGCGTAGGGTTGTGGGTTCGAATCCCACCATTCCAGTTGCATTCGGTAGGATGCATGAATTGAAACGCAATAGTCTGTAACATAATAATATGTCGCGGGATGACGAGCAATTGGAAGCTCACTTGGCTCATAACCAAGGGTATGCAGGTTCGAGTCCTGTTCCCGCAATTATGCTGGTATGGTGGAAATGGCAGACACATCGGATTTAAGCTCCGATTCGAGAGAGTGAGGGTTCAAGTCCCTCTACCAGTACTGCCCTTAGGGGCTTACGTTAAGCGGGATTCCGCAGTGTTAAATCAATGAAATCCAACGTAATTCTTGGGGTTAGTGTGGTGTGGTTAAAGTACCGTTCGATACGGTTGTCAAACGTTGGGAGCATTATTAGACCACATGAACGATAATGCATATAAATATATAAATTTGGCTCAATGGTCAAGCGACTAAGACATTGCCCTTTCACGGCGGTAACACGGGTGCACAAATATTAACAAATTTGCTCTGCAAATACTATGCGATTCCCCCTTGAGTCACTGTATTTTATTTTGAATACATGAATTGAAATAATCGGGAGAACCGGCATATTTCGAAATTAAGCGGTAGTGTCGGAATGGCAGACGAGGCAGACTCAAACTCTGTTGGTGGTAATACCGTGTGGGTTCAAGTCCCACTTACCGCATTTCTCCGGTAATTATAGAAACCCTAATTTCTGTAATTACGAAAACAAAATATATTTTTCAGAGTGTTAGGGCATTCCGCGAAGTATATCGGCACATTGAAGTTGGTTTGTGTGCAGAGGCTCATTAGTTCAGCGGATAGAACGCTTGCGGGAAGCAGGAAACGGTGGTTCGAATCCAACATGAGTCTATTTGTTTCCGAAGAGAGATAAACACAGATATCTACAATGCTGGCAGTAGATGAAACCAAATAACCTCTGTACAATAAGACTCGGAAGGAACAAAACATAAGGCGTAATTAACCATATGTTTGCAATGTAGACTAATAGGAATAAGTCGCCCGCAAAACATGAATGTGGGAGATGCAGGTTCGAGTCCTGTCGTTGCCATTGCTGTAAAAAATAAAAATATTTTTCAATTTTTATCACTTTTTACGGTTTTTTTGTACATATATAAATATAAGATAACGGAATGTGGGCTAATGGTAAGCCGCCACATTTGGGATGTGGACATCATCAGGGTTCGAATCCCTGTATTCCGATTAGGGGTGTCTCGCTATTTATTATCGTTAGTACTGATAAGATAAATAGTGGATGAGATGGGAGATACATGGCAGTAAAGAAGGGAAGGCGGCAAGCGATGTCAGACGTCACATTGCGAATCGGGATGGGTATCCGTAGAAAATGAAGTCCACGCTATCCGCTAAAGCGGTAGTGGACGGATATGTGAAACATACACTAATCTTTAGATTAGGGAATGTTTAATGCGGGTACCCAATATCCAAGATAATATAATATGGGCTTGACAGGTTTCGACAGGTCACACAGAGAAAAAACAGCATGCAGAGGATGGTGGACACCTCTTTAATCAGACACCAAACAATTAAACGCAGACAATAGCGAACTTTTAGCTGTAGCGTAAGCTACTCCTAATGCTAACTGGTAGTTCCGCAGTATCCGGTTAGTAAAAAATTGCGGATATGTATGTAGGGAATGTTGGTCCAAATACTACATATGAAATGATTTGGCTACCCGATGATACAAGGTTTGTTCATTTAGACAGTATCTGGAGACAAAATGAAATAAGCATGTAGAACAGTTTCGATGTATGGGCTGGATTTGGGTTCAATTCCCAACAGGTCCACTTGAGCTTTGATTGCGCTCATTAGTTAAAATTTTTGTTCATCATAATTACCTTCGAACACGAAATAACCATTTGTCCTGATTTTGCAGCGCTCCGAGGACAGCAAGTAATTTATGATATTTTGTTGACGGGTATCATAAATGAATTAATGGCGGAGAAGCCTCCTTTCTAAAGTTTTGTGTCTTTTTTAAACGACAAGATTTCTTGCCTGTTAGGGGAGACGCATTACAAATACATCGGTTATTACCAATTTCGCCGTATAAAAGTAATTGGGGACTACCTATCCGTATGATAGGGTGAACTGGTAATCAATAGGATTATCCCTTCCGACTCAGGTGATATCGGTATCCGGCTTGCGGAGAATAGAGGAGAGGTTTGAAAAGCGGGCAAGTACGTGACTCCTCGAGATGAAAATCTATGGAATGGTGGAATCCCTTCCGACAGCACATAAATAAACCAATAGTGATGCTGGAATAGCTAATCTTTAGATTAGGGGATGTTTAATATATAGTGAAATGGGCGCGAAGCATTAGGCAGTTCTTGTGACGGTTAATTTTACGAAACAGAGATAGGAACAAAGACGAACACGCCTCCTACGGTAGCTATATATTATTTGCCGGTATAGCATAGTTGGTAATGCACCTGCCTTGTAATCAGGAGACCGGGGGTTCGAGTCCCTCTACCGGCTCTTTGACCTAATTCCTAAGCATATAAATAATAATTTGTGTGTTTAGGTGTTCGGTCAAATGAATTGAAATAGAGCCGAGGGTTCGAGTCCCTCCTCCGCAATTTCCAAGGCATCAAAGTACAAGATGCTGAGGCCATAAGAATGTCAAGCTTTATGGCTATGCTGCTGAAGATGCAGTCGAGTGTTCAAATAGCGAAAGTGACTAGCAAGGTGGTGTCGTGGTTTCGAAAGAGCCACATAAGCTAATGAAACACACATGAGTTTGAGATGTAGATCGGGCTGACGACCTTATTATTATGCGCAAGATATGGATATGTCAGAAAACTGAGAAGGCAACACTCATACAAATGCAGAAACATCTTAGGGTTGCAACCTTGTGACAAAAATAGCTGTTATAGGCGTGATCTGGGGTTAAAATCCTCGTGCCGGTGCGTCCGGTTTGGCTGGCTAGTTACCAGCTTAAAGGCTTGTTGCGGATCACGCATATGCTCTCTTGGTGGAAATGGTAGACATGCTTGACTTAGGATCAAGTGCCTTTGGCGTAAGAGTTCGAGTCTCTTAGGGAGCATTACATTGATAGTTACAATAGAGGGGTAATTATGTATTTTACAAATCTTACATATCATATGGTACCAAAATATACAAAAGATAATCTGGTAAAAGATTATCTTTTTAGTGATAGTAGAGATAAAAAGTGGTTTTTAACAGAAAGTCAGGCAAATGCTGCAGTTAGAGAATATCTTAATAAGATACCAACAGCCATTTTAAATGCGTTTCAAAAAGAAGGTTGGCACATCATTGTAACAAATGAGAATTTAGAACAAAGATATGGATACAACTTTGAAATTTATGGTGTTACCGATAGAGACAAGAAAACAATCTATATCTATTCACACCAAGATGCATTGAGTTACGGTTTAGGTCATGAAATTGGTCATTTTTTGGATGAGTATTTAGGCTTCATTTCTGATACAGAGGAATGGAAAGGACTACATACAGGTCATAAAAAATTACCTAAAATACCGGTTTTCTATTTTTCTGAACCAGAAGAAACCGATTATGAATATTTCGCGGACTGTTTTCTGCTGTATTTGAATGAACCAACACTTTTATATGATTGTAATAAACATGTCTATGAAATGTTTGAAAAGATTTTTACAAATATCGAGGCTATTGTAGAAATTGTATCAGGTATAACAATATATTAAGATATAACAAAAACATCACAAAATAAAAATTGTGGTGTTTTTTATTGCTCATTTGCGGTTTTTTTCTACATATATAAATAGGAGGAAAAAACTATGATGCCATATTGTAATCCAATGTTAGCAAAAAGGAAACGAGAGATGGATACCTCAGCTATTTATGTCAATCGGGCATCTCATATTTTTGATGAGAAAAATACCACCAATCATGTAGAAAAAGGAGAGAAAACGGCTATGAAAACCAAAGAACTGAAAGAAATTTTGAATGAAATGTGTGATGTAGCGAGAGAGGCTACAAGTGATAGCGAAGAAATCTACATTCAGGCAACTGAGGAAATCCGTAAGATTCTGGATGAATATAAGAAGCTGAAAAAGAAAAATAAGAAACTGAAGGCACAGCTTGAAGAAGCAAAAGAAGATTTGGAAAGAGAAAAAAATTCCGAATTTGAGTGTATGTAAAGGAGAAAAATGGATAATTCTTGTGATCTAAATCATGCAATGGCATATTATGCATTATCTATGCAAAGCAAATGGCTAGAAAAGGAGAAAAACAATGGAACAGAAGTTAAGAGCACTGATCAAGGAAGCAATGATCGAGAAGAAGGAAACCGGGAAGACGAATAAGTACCAGACCTATAAGAACATTTTGGAAACTGCACAAAAACTGGCAAAGGCGTCCCTGGCAACAGTAAATGATGGTTTCATCTATGATGCGGCAAAAAAGGAAATGAAGCAGCTTGCAGATTTGCAGGCATTTTGTAAGCCTGGTACCAGTAGATATGATGATATTGCAGAGTGTATGGAAATTGCACAGAGCATCTTACCGAAAATGGCAACACCGGAAGAGATCCTTTCTTTTCTGCGCGGGGAGCACTTGGAAAAGAATATGGGTGCTTGTATGAAGGCAGTAAAAGCAAAGTTTGGAGATGCTTTGGATGGTAAGGTTGCATCTATGGTGGTAAAACAGTATATTTCATAAATAATGCGGGAGTGATTTTTACGTCATTTCTAAATTATAGGAGGTAAAATGAAAGTATTATTAAAAAATGAAAGCGCTTTGTTTGCAGTAGAAATTGTTGAAGCATCAGCAAAGGATGAAGACTTTTTTGATTATTCTTTACCGGAAAACACAAATATTCTTTCTCTTATTTCCGCACAAACGGATAAGGAAAGTGAAGAAGATCATGTTAATTTTGAAATTTTTTGTAAATCAAAAGAGCAGGCAGAAAGTATAGTCCGTGAATTATATTTGACCGGAATGGCTGATTTGACAGCCTATGAAAAATATACATTTGTAAATATTGCTGATGAGATTACAGATGAGGAATGGGACCGAATTAATGAAATTCATAAAGAATTCACTTCCGAAAAGAAAACTGCTCATTCTATGGATAAACAAAATGAGGAGTTTAAACCGGACTGGGAAAGAGATAATCGTGAAAAGTACGCATGGGAAGAGTAAAAATAACTAATATTTAAAAGACCCTTTTTTGGGTCTTTTTTATATTTTTTAGACATATATAAATAGGATATGATATGATATACGAAGAGGTGATTTTTATGGAACAGGATATGATGGAAGCACTCATAATGCAAAAAGAGAAATGTAAAGAGAAGAAAAGAGAGACCTTTTTTCATTATGCAGAAAAACAGATTCGTGTGGATAAAGAGAATTCCATAGATCAGGAAAAGGAAATATAGAAAATGAACTATACACTCAAGCATAAAAATAGAAATATCGCAATATTCAGTATACAAACAAAAAGTGTAGATCAATGTATTATAAACAAACATACCATTTCTGAACTACCTTTGCCATTAAAACGACTGGTAAAGGAAGGCTACAAAGAAGAATTTGTGGATTTTGAAACAGATGATTATTTTTGTCTGAATGAAGATGGATGTTTTTTATTTGATAATTGGATTGCTGATAGACAAATTCCGGTAAATCGCTTCAATTATCAACATTATATATCTGGAGATAAAACAGCAAGACAATGGCTATTTGAAAATAATGGCTATTCTTTTGATGATGCCTATTGGTTTGAATCAGAAGAAGAACAATTAACCTGGAATGATATAAAACAAAGAATAGAAAACTTGGATGTTTATATAGCTGTTCAAGATGAACATCATAGATATAAAGGACAAAATAATACGTTAGGTGGACAGTTAGAAAAATTTTGGTATCGGTTAAATGATAAAATTATGTTGTGCAAGAAACATCCGGTAAACTATGATGTTCTGGCTGCCAGGGAAGTAATAGCATCTCTTATTTACCAAAAACAAGGTTATCCAAATTATTGTCCTTACACATTTATTTTTCGTAAGAATGGGGATATCGTTGGTGTTATCTGTAAATGCTTTACAAAGGAAAATATAGAGGCGGTATCTGCATATGACTTACTAGAAGAGTGGAATATGACGCAGCATCCGGATGTATGGGAAAAGATAATTGAGCTATCATCAAACTATGGAGCGGATCCAGAAATAGTAAGAAAACAAATGGATTTACAATGTTTGGTGGATTATATCATCACAAATAGAGACAGACACGAAAATAATATCGTCTTTTTACGAGATATAGAAACTATGCGTATTTTTGACATTGCCCCGATTTTTGATAGTGGCAGCTCCGAACAGCTAGAAGGTGTTTTACCGGAAGGAGTATTAGATACAAAAGTAAATGGATTATACGCAACAGAATTAGAGTGCTTGCAGCATGTTCAGGATTTCTCGGTGTTAGATGTTTCAAAATTGCCATCTATAACAGAAATACAGGCTATTTTATACAAATGTAAGGCTATCACTCCGCAAAGAAAAGCAACACTTATCCAGTTATATGAGAAAAAGATTGCTTTTGTAAAAGAGTTACAAGCACAGTACGTAAAAGGTACCAATATGCCGGGATTTATAAATCAAAAAATATGCGAAAAAAAGCAGGAAATTACGGAATTTTTTGACATAATAAAATAAAGCACAAGAAAAGGAGAGAATAAAAATGGATATTGCAGGATTATCAATGAATATGGCACAGAATGATATTAACAGCGCAGTCGGTGTCAAAATGTTAGACAAAACAATGGAGACAACCGAAAACTTAGCAGCCGGTCAGGTAAAAATGATTAGCGAAGCTTCTGTAAATGGTGTTGGCGCCAACTTCGATATGAGAGTGTAAAAAGATATCCGGGTAAAAACCCCGGATATTTTTATGTTTTCCTTTCTGATTTTCAAAATATCCAATTATTTTTGACATAATATAATATAAAAATCTATGAGGAGGATTTATAGATGAAGAAGAAGCTATTTGCTTTATTGCTATGTACGATAATTGGTCTTTCCGGATGTGGAAGAGATGTATCTTCACGAAAAACGGAAATTGCAGAGACAGAAACATCCGTACCGACACAAACAATCAGTGTGAGAATCTGGAATAAGGATTCCTTTGATACCCTTTATGAATATGCTGGCTCTAGTATGGTCAATGATGTTTACCAGCTCATTATGACGAACAAAGATGGATCTGTGACTTATAATACCACAGAAGAAATTTATGATCAGGTGAAGAACATATCCAGCCAGTTCTCGAATCTCTACCGATTTGATATTACGGCAAAACCTTTAAGTGATGAAGCCATAAAAACATATAAAGAGACTTTACTAAATAATTTAGTTTCCAGTTATTTAATGGTTGATATGATGTCTAATAATGGATTTGAAGACCAGGAAGCTTATCTTGTAAAATTATGCGATAAACTTGGCTTTTCAGAAGAAGATATAAATCATCTTATGGAAGATACTTTATCAGATGATGAAGAAGCTGATTTGAACTGGAAAGTGATAGATAAGCTTGGTCCGGAGTATTGTGAAAATACAGAAGCAGAGTGGATTCAAGAAATTTCATCCGCTAAGAAAACACTGGAAGAAAAGAGAGCTTATTTTGAATAGTTGGATATTTCAAAGCTTATGATAAATGAAGCTGCCCCTCCACAGGAAATAGAAAAGGTAGAAGTCTATGACAAAGATGGGAACCTCATTGGTACGCTGCCAGGGGAAGACATTCAAAAAATGTTAGATGATAATACTGCAGAGTATGAAAATGCAATTCCAATATCTCAATCTGAATATGCAGAGCCTTTAAATGTGAGTACATTGGAATTAGATCAGATGTATCGTTATGAACTAAAAGCGGAAACAAAGGAAAATGAAGAAGATTCTGCATATCATTATACATGTCACTTTATAAATGACCGTAAAGATAGCTATATCTTTAAAGTGAATTCCAAAGATCCTGATGAGTTAAGTTTTTCTTATTCACAGGAAAATAAACCGGTATATTCGGTAAGTCTCGAAAATCATAAAACACTATTAAGAGGAGATACATATGGTTCTACAGATACCCCACAATATTTTTATATCAAATTGGAAAGTTTTCCAAATGACAAAGCATTGTTAGACCGTACAGATAAAGAAATCGTTGTATATGCTTCTAGGTTACCCAAAGATGGAGATGTATTTAACTATGGATATCTTTACAACGATACTTCTACAAATTTGCAGGTATATGCAGATGATGAATTTGTAAACGTCCCCATTAATTGTGGCTTGAACCTGTTTGGTGTGCGACAATTATCATTTAATACGGAAGATACAACAGAAGAGGAAAGTGGTGGATTTTCCATTTTCAACTTCCTAAAAAAAGAGGAGTAAAATCCTCTTTTTTCTGCTAAAATAAGAGTATATTTACGGTTTTTTTATACATATATAAGTAGAAAAATAAGTGAGGCTTAAAACATGCAAATTGCGAATTATTTTACGGATAAAGAAAAAGAAGGTATCGAGCTGATTAAAAATACTTTTTTGGATAAAATTGACAAAATATATGTTGTTTCAAAAAAAAGAAATGTAGGTGGCGGATTCGATTCGTATACAAGTATTCGTTATCATATTGCTTTTAAAAATGATGTGGCACTTACAAGAGAAGACTATCATAAAATCGATAGTTTATTTCCTGTAAATGAAAATAATGGATTTTTAATTTCCGCTTATGAATACAATCCATATGATATTTTCTCAAAAGAGGAGGTAAAAGTATGGCTTCCTTAGAATTATGTTCTCAGTATGATTATGCTAAAAAAGCATTAACATTATATAGAAAAAATGAAAAGAGTCAAAACCCATTTCTTTTGTCTTTAGGCGTAAATGCAATTGAAATGCTATTAAAATCAATTATTGAACAGGAAAGTGGAATTATCCCAGAAGAACTTGACACGCATTATTTACTTGAAATTTGCACAGAAATAAATAAAATGAGGATTCCACATTTTCAAATCAATTATAAATTCCAACAAATGTGCAAAGAAATTCAAAGATATTATAATGGGGCAAGGTATTATAATCCTAATAATCGCAGATCTAATATCTTTGATGACTTTGATTATAAAATTGTAAAGGAAACTGTGGATGCGACAGAAGAACTTTTAAAAGAATACGAACAAATTCATATAAAAAACTTAGAAGATTTAGCGAAAGATTTATAATCCTAAAAGACACCATAAAAAGGTGTCTTTTTTATATCAATTTTGCGGTTTTTTTGTACATATAATAATAGGAAAACACATGGTTTAATATAAAGGAGAAAAATATGGCACAGAAAGCAAAATGTTCTGTATGTAATAAGGAACTTACGGAAAATAATTATGGCGTACAGTGTGCAGATGGAACATATCTTTGTAAAACATGCTTCCAGTCTTACGTTTCTGCACTTCAGGAGGCATTTGAAAATGAAACTACCGAAGAAGAGACAATCCCTATTATGACTCCAAGCCAGATGAAAGCAGAACTGGACCGTCATGTAATTGGTCAGGAGGAAGCAAAAAAGGTACTTTCTGTTGGTATCTATAATCATTATAAACGAATCATCAGTGGCAGAACAGATATTCAGAAAAGCAATATCATGATGGTAGGACCTACCGGTGTTGGAAAGACAGAGCTTGCAAGGACTGTGGCAAATATTTTGCAGGTGCCTTTTGCAATCACAGATGCGACTACGGTAACAGAAGCCGGATATGTAGGTGATGATGTAGAAAATATTCTATTAAAACTGATTCAGGCTGCAGATTATGATGTAGAACGTGCCCAGTATGGCATTATCTATATTGATGAAATTGATAAAATCGCAAGAAAAGGAGAAAGTGCCTCTATTACCAGAGATGTATCTGGGGAAGGAGTGCAGCAGGCATTATTAAAGATTGTAGAGGGATCTGTTGTAAATGTCCCGCCAAAGGGTGGTAGAAAACATCCACAGGCAGAAAATATCCAGTTTGATACTTCGAATGTATTATTCATCTGTGGTGGAGCTTTTGAAAATCTTACCATGAAAGAAGAAACACATAAAAAGACATTGGGTTTTGCGACAGATATTCCCGCAGCTCCCCAGGCAGCAAAGGAACATCAGGCAATTGATGCAAAGACTTTGGTAAAACAGGGTATGATTCCGGAACTTATCGGTAGATTTCCAATTTTAGTAGAATTACAGGAACTTACTGAAAACGATTTAAAACGCATTTTGGTGGAGCCTGAAAATAGTATTATTAAACAGTATACCGATTTAATTGAGCTGGATGGTGTAAAACTCAACTTTACAGAGGAAGCTATTTCGTTCGTTGCCGGGGAAGCTTTTAAAAATAAAACCGGAGCAAGAGGATTAAAGACCATCTTAGAAAAAACGATGATGGATTTAATGTTTACTTTACCGGATGAAGAAAACATCACAGAAGTAGATGTAATCATCAAAAATGGCCAGATTGATTTCACTTGCAAAAGAAAGGAAATTGCCTAAGAAAGGAATTATGCGATGAATTATGCGATGAAAAAAGATGAGCTGAAGCAGTATCTTAATAAAACGAAATCTGAGATTTACATGGTTAAGTTTTACGACAAAGATCAGAAAAAGACAGTTACTATACCGGTACATTTCCAACGGTATGAAGGTTATGCGTTTGAATGCTACGTAGAAGTGAGCCGACGCGCAATAACAGAACAGGAACTTTTGGAAGATATTCACGACCAGTACGATCCTGAATATTGGGAAGAAGCGTTTGAAAGGGAGAAGCAAAATTTGATTGATGGTTATTGGTATGAAGTAGATTACCCACAATGTCTTCCATTTTTACCGAATAAGATTATTTCCATCAAGCCGATTTCAGAACGTGATTATTTATTACAGTGTATTGAAAAATGGAAATAGAGAGATAGGTTTTATGCCTATCTCTTTTTATGTCCGAATGTATAAAAGCAAACGTATGTTTTCTGCCTGCTTAGGGAGGTGTGTAAAAACGCACATTAAAATACATCAAGTAAAGAAACGAAAAATAGGCATTTACAGGCGGATTTAGATTAAAAAAAGACGCTCATTTTTTTCCGCCTGTATGTAAAGGTATATTATAGTCATGCTATTGGGGATTACCTAATGTTTTACCAACTTCCGTAGGCAAACAAAATGAGCTTATATTTTGTTTTATGCAGCGATAGCAAACTATAATCAGGTATTCCATGTCCTTTTCTTTTAGATAAAATGATTCGATATTACTTTCCCCCAATAGCACCATAAGAGGATATATTTAACGACTGTGGCAGCAGTCGGGTAGAATATTGTAATCCCCAATCGTATGACCATAAGCGCAAAAAATAATTTGTGAATTTTCCAAGAATTACGGTTTTTTTATACATATATAAATAAGAGAAAAATATGTTTGAACGGAAAGGAATATATATTATGGATTCACGAGATTTATATGACGATAGAAAAGAATACTCTTTGGAAACAGGATGTGCTATTGCAGCTCCGGAGAATGAAATAGATGGAATAATAGAAAAGATTACCGAAGCATATCCTATGGTGCAGATTGATGATAAAGAATATTGGTGTACCATCAAAGTATCCGCAGATAAACTTGATGATGCATTTTATGAGGTAAACAAAATCATCGATACTATAAACGAGACATATCCCGAAATATATATTGATTCGATAAATCCTTGGGATAATTAGGAGTTTGGTATGACAGAAAAACAAATCAAAGAATGGTGTTTGCATCATTATTGTAACAGTTGCCCATATAAACAAAATGGAAAATGTATCATTTCTGAAAAGGATTAAAACAAAAAATGAAAACACAAATTATCGAAAAGAGTAATCCCATTTACATTCTTGCTCGCAGTGATGAGAACAACGATATTACTTATTTTCATGGTGCGGTGTTATATGGACGAGATAAAGAGGATGTATTAAGAATTTCCAAAGTAAAATGGTCCAAAGAATTACATCCTACTTATGCAACAAATTTGAATCGTGTAAAGGACTATATGACTGGGATGGAAAAATATCATGAGATAGAAGAGGGGTATTCCTATTTCATCGTAAAAATACAGCCCTGTCTTATATTGGAAAAAATGGAGATATAATAAATGGAAACAGTAATAGAGTTTTTAAAGAAACGTTTCCCGAATGGTATCCAGATGTTCCATACAAACGGATGGATGGGAGATACATCATGCACGATTTATGATGAGCATGGAATCACAATAAATTACTGTGGAGACCAAAATTATATCGAAATTTTTGGTTTAACAGAAGATGAATTTAAAACGATAGATAGTGAGATAAACAAAGAATGACTCAAGGATTACAATTAATTAAAGGAAGAACTGTAAAAGGGAAATGGTATGTTCGTCCTGTGGGTTGGGCTGGTGTGTGGAACTGCAAAGGGGAGCTAATTTCCGGTGCAACATTACGTGAATTCGATAATGAAACAGAGTGTAATAAATATATGAATGATCCACAAAAAGTGATGGAAGAAATCGCGGGACAGAATGAAAATGATAAACTTATGATTTCGGAGGTAGTGGAATGTTCGACTGTAAAGGAAACGAGTTGCACGTTGGAGATCATGTAGTGTATGTACGTGGAAAGAACGCTGCTGCCGTACTAGAAACGGGTCATATTACAAAAATCTATGCAAATGATTTTGAATGTAGTGTAGATGGATACGCACATGTCTATGGTTTCAGAGTTATGAAATTAGACTAAATCAGGGAGGTAAAACTATGTATATTATTTACAGAGTAGATAAAGATGAGGACGGCTTCAATAAATCCGTAGCAGGCGTAGTAAATGGAGACGAGGCAGAAGCTCTTACATGGATTCGTCAAAATGATAAACATTTAATTCCGGAAAGAACAGAAGGTAATATTATATATCCTTATTATAAACAAGAATATGCAAAAGAATTGAAACCGGAAAAAGAACGAATACAAGAAGATGAAATCACATTGGAGTAAAATAAAAATGAAAAAGTATTTGGCTGGATATTATTATAATCCACATGAAGATAAGGAACATAGATATTATACTGATGATTATGAACGCTTTTATGATGAAAATGATAATTTGCTGGATAATGACACTTTAAAAGAATGGGCGATTTGGAATAATAGTCCGTGGTCACTAACTTGCGAACAGTATGAAATAAAGTATAACTGTAAAAATTATTCAGATATTCCAGAAGGTGAACCGAAATGGGTATGTTCCTATCATATTGTTGGCTACGATGGAATCACAACAATGATTAGACAGTATGGGAATACTCCGGAAGAAGTATTGGAAAAAACAAAAACATTTTTTCAGTATTTACAGAAAAATTACAATACAGAAAATATAAGTATCTAAAAGGATAAGAGGAAGATGGATAAGCTTACAACATTATTGAATGATGAACACATTTCAGATATCCGCATCGCAAGTCATGATTGTATCTATGTAAAACGTGACGGAGAAAAGGAAAATATTTCGGCTCTTTTTGACTCCAAAGAGGAATATCTGCAATTCATAAAAGATGTTATAAAGCAAAATCATGTGGTAATAAATGATTCTAATATCCTTCGGAAATTCACAGATACTGAAAGCTTTCCAAATTTTAATTTATATTATGTATTGGGAATGCCACTTGTTAATACAAAAAATGAACCGTATTTATTTATCCGGAAACTACCGAAAGAAAAGAGGGTATAACTATGGCATATATCGAAAACATTGTGATTGGAACTCCTACTGTTGAACCATGTTTGATGTTCGCAAAAGATGAAATAGATTGGAAGAGAGTAGAGCAGGAAAAAACTTACTTCACCGAAGAAAGATATTTACCTAAGATTTTGGTGGCTTTGGGAATCTATCCGTCCATTAATGAAATCAGACGAAACAAACCGGAACTTATGATAACGCTTGACAAAGTAGATTTTGTCGATGCCCTAAAAGTAAGTAAAAAGCGTAAAGTTTGGATCCAGGTAGGAGAATAGAAAATAAATGTATAAACAGATTATTATTGTAAGAAGAGATTTGGATTTATCTCCGGGAAAACTATCAGGACAGGTATCTCATGCATCTATGGCATTTCTAACGAATATGCTAAAAGAACATGTTTTACCTGCTGCGGGGGAATATAAAGTAGAGTCCTTTACAATAGAAAAAGGATTATACGAAAACTGGATTAACGATATTTTTACCAAGGTAGTATTAAAAGCGAAGAATAAAAATCAACTTATGAAAGCAGTAAAAATGGCAGAAAATCTTGGAATGGAAGAGGGAAAAGATTTCTTTCTAATTAAGGATTGCTGCCTAACAGAACTTACTCCGGAAGAAGTTGATGAAAATGGGATCGGAAGAACCTTAACCTGTATTGGCTTTCGACCAATGGAAGATACCGTAATTGATCAGATTGGAAGAAAGTATCAATTATACAAATAAATGAGTTTGGGAATAGGATATACAGATAAGAGCGAGTGGGAAGTATATCGAGACATAGGATTGATATTTTTTGTGGGGTATCCCAAGTGGACTACAAAAAATAAGGGTTGCCTATGACATTGGGAGAGAAAATAATGCATTTTTGGAAAAAGGACATTGCCCTGGCAGGAGAAGATCAGTTTGATGGGTCCATTTATATACCGGAACAAAAAGAAATCACAGAAGAAATCTTATCGTTTCAAGAAAAGCTGCCTATTGTTATAAAAGGATGTGCTTTGGGAGATTATGCCGGACAACCATATGAATTTTCGCTATTATCGGATTGCAGAGATATGCCACGAAGCATGATATATAAAAAATCATTGGATTGTACAGATGATACCATACTTACTTGTGCTACGGCAAAAGTATTATTATCAGGGAAATACGATTACGAAGATGCTTATCGGAAGTATGCTAAAAAGTATAATCATCCATTAGGTGGATACGGCGCAAGATTTTTAGCATGGGTATATAGTGAAATTGACCCGAATAGCTGTGGTAATGGTAGTGCTATGAGAGTAGGACCCTGTGGATGTCTTTCTAATGTTGAGGATGTCATCAATGAGGCTTATAAGAGTGCTGTTTGTACGCATAGTCATCCAGAAGGAATCAAAGGAGCTATCGTTACTGCAGTCTGCATCTGGATGGCATTTCATGACTATACAAAGAAAGAGATAGGAGAGTATGCCGATAAGTTCTATCCAAATAGTCCTTATGCGCCGAAAGTATCATGGAAGAAAATGACTTCTTATGAAAAGATAAAAGGAAATCCTGCAGTTTGTCAGACAACAGTACCTATGGCAGTAAGTTGTTTTGTAAATAGTAATACTTTCGAAGATTGTATTTGGAAAGCAGTACAATTTGGATGGGACGCTGATACACAAGCTGCAATCGCAGGTAGCATTGCCGGACCTTATTATATGATGCATTGCTTGTTTTCCGATGATAGCAATAATGCTTGGAAAACCTTAAAAGAGAACAAATATATCAAAGAAATTATAACGTAGTATATATCGTACTACGTTATTCTTATTTTACAAAAAGATATATATATATAATTGGGCCTAAAAAATAAAAAAGGTGTAATAAGTAACAAATACACTTAGGAATTCCCGCCCTTTTCTTTTTGCGGAAATTTCTATACGTAATTTACTGCCTTTTTCTGTCATCCTATACAATTACGACTTACATTTCGCGCAAATTTTAGTGATTTTATAATTATCAATATTTTTAAAAATTTCCCATCAATTACGGTTTTTTTATACATATATAAATAGGTTAGATGGAGAAATATCTTATTCCTACGTTGGAAATATAAATGAACAGATTAAGATTTTAAACAAAGGAATAAAATATGCAATGAAAATAAAATATATGAGAAAAAGATTTTCTAAAAACTTTTAATGTCTTTAAAGAGAGGAAGAAATATACAAAATGAAAATTATTGAAACGGGAACAACATATAAAATTTATGGTGAGGATTTAATTGTACTCGAAAATCTTCCTGCACAGACCTATAAAGTAGGTTTTTCTAAATTTACCGGATTCTTTCTGGAAAAACAGGCGGATTTGGAAATTAAAGAAGAAAAGATTTATGGTGTACATGAATCCAAAGTAAAAAAAGTTGTAAATAGATTCAACAATACAAATAAGAATCTCGGTGTTATTTTGAGCGGAGATAAGGGAATTGGAAAATCTCTGTTCGCTAGATTGCTTTCCAAGACAGCAATCGAAAATGGAATGCCTGTGATTTTGGTAAATGAATATATCCCGGGAATTAGTGATTTCATTAATAGTATCGAAAATGAAGTGCTGGTACTATTTGATGAATTTGATAAGACCTTTACTGCAGGAGATGGAGAAGATCCGCAGGCACAAATGCTTTCTCTGTTTGATGGGACCAGTCATGGAAAGAAATTATTTGTAATTACCTGTAATAGGTATCGGTCTTTAAATGAGTATCTGATCAATAGACCTGGCAGATTCCATTATCATTTTAGATTTAACTATCCGACTGTAGAGGAAGTAAAAGAGTATTTGCAGGATAAGTTAGTACCGGAATACTATTCTGAGATTCATAAGGTTGCAGCATTTTCCAAAAAGATCAAACTCAATTATGATTGCCTTTCTGCAATTGCTTTGGAATTAAATGATGGAGAAACTTTTGAGGATGCAATTATAGACTTAAATATTGTAAATACCGAAGAAAGAGATACCACTTATTCTGTAACCGTTTATACAAAAGAAGGATTTATCTTCCGTAATGAATCCGTTAATCTCAATCTGTTTGGGACAAATAGAAATAAGTTTTGGGTAGATGATGATGCGGAAAATAGTATAAATATTACATTTTATGGAAAAGATGCGATTTATGAAAATAAAACAAATAATTTTATTGTTTCCAAAGATGTAATCAAAATAGAGTTTGATGAAGATTACATTGATAAGAAATTTATAGATTCATATAAAAATATGCATATTACCTATGCAGAAATTACATTAAATTATGAACCGAATATTCATTATGTAGTATAAATTAAATTTTGGAATAGGGTATGTATTATAACCAGAGCAAGTTGGAAGCATACCAAATCATAATATTGATGTATTTGATGGGATATTCCCATTTTTATACGTCAAAATATACGATACTTTCATTATTTTTGTAACAATTTTCGGCAAAAATTATTTGTCAATGTTTTTTTTAAAATTTCCCATCCATTTTTTTAAATTTACGGTTTTTTTTGACATATAAAAATATGAAATAAAAACTATAACAACAAGGATGGGCAAAATTATGGAAGATTATAAGGATAATACAGAACTCGATTTGGATATCGATGAGTCTATATATAATATGGAAGACGATGAATTCGAAAAACTCGCAAATGACAGAGATATTTCGGATGCTTTAAAAGAGTATTTAAGATCGATTGGTGGATTTAAGAAGTATACACTGGAAGAGGAGTTGGAATTAGGAAAACGAATTTCAGAAGGTGATCAGGAAGCGAAAAAAGCACTGATCGATGCAAATTTGAAATTAGTGGTTAGTATTGCAAAAAAATTTAATGGTATTTCTGATTTTGATATGCTCGATTTAATTCAGGAGGGAAATCTTGGATTATTGAGAGCAGTGGAAAAGTTTGATTACCGTAAGGGCTATAAGTTTTCTACCTATGCTACCTGGTGGATTAAACAATCTATTTCCAGAGCACTTTCAGATAAAGGTAGCTTTATTCGAGTTCCGGTACATATGGCGGAAAGGATATATACCGTAAAAAAAGCAAAAGAGAAGTATACGAATGAACATCATGAGCAGCCTACAATCGCAGAATTAGCGAAATTAACAAAGCTGACAAAAGAAGAAGTAAAACAGGCACTTAATTTTACTTATACAAAAGTATCCTTAGATGCACCGGCGTCCAAAGAGAGTGAAGACCCTGATGATACTGCATTAGGTGATTTTATGGAAAACCCTGCACCAACTCCGGAAGATATGTATATGGATACTGAACTGCGAGAACTGGCCATCAAAGCATTGGATACCTTACCGCAGCGGGATAAAGAGATTATGTATGCCAGATTCGGATTTGAAACAGGAACTCCGATGACTTTGGAAGCGATTGCAGTAAGATATGGTGTTACCAGAGAACGTATCAGACAGATTGAATCAAAATCTATCAGACGGTTAAGAAACTGGAAAGTAAAACAAATCTTTGATAGTTACTATGATCCCAATAAAATTCCACGGACTACCACGCATACAGGACGGGATTATAATTTAATATCAAATAACAGATATGCAGGGAGGACGAGCTATTATGGATAAAATCTCACCTCGAATGATGCGTGCATTACAAAAAACCGGAGAGCATATTTCTGGATATATCGATCGAAAAGATATGATAGCTTTTCAGAATGCACAATCAGATAGTTTCATTAAGCAAGAAAAAAGTATTTTTGTGACACCGGTATATTACATCCGATTAGACGATGGCAGATATATTGGAGTAATTTCGAAATATCCCATCATTACTGCAGGATTGAGTGTTCTTTTCCTGCTAGGGATGGTCTTTTCTTTTAACTAACAGATAGGAGGGTAAATATGAGCAAATATTTAGATATTCAAACACCAGACGAATATTTTCAAGGGAAATATACAGAGGCATCAATGGGAAAAGATTTCGCATATGTACAAGAAACTTTTTATGATTTTGTAAAAAATATGGAAGTAAAATATTTTATACCAATACCTTGGAATCTTAATAAATGTTTTAATGGATTCCGAGATTTTGTTGATCATGCCAGTTGTATATTAACAGCAGATAATAAATATTACCTGATATTGCAACCTTATAGTCATGTGCGTCCAAGGCTTTTTTATGAAAAATATTATTTAAAAAATCAGATGGCATATTATCCGCATGGATTTCAGAATGCAAGTACATATATGATTATTTTTACAAAGGATTTTATGGAATTTATGAATGATATGTATAAAGAATACAGAACAACGACTGATTCAGAATATCTATATCATTTACATGAGTATTGTGAAAATGTGCTACCGGATTCTGTTAGAGATTTAGCTATTGAATTTTAATATTGGAGGGTAAATATATGAGCAAAAGGATTATTTCGGTAGGTTTGGTTTGTTTGATGTTAGCATTTGCTGTGTGGGGTGGCAATCAGGAAACACAGTTAAAATCTGGAAGACAGATAACATTAACTAAATATGATGTAAACATGTAAATAATGTCAGTCGGAGGCAGAGAGAGATAGATATCCTCCACTGATAGGTACTAAATAAGTTCTGTCAGGCTCTGTGAAAATATCTACTGTGAATTGAAATTGCACAGGATGCATCTCGGGCGTGTAATTAAAACAGCCCGAAAGTCCATTTCAGAGATGAGGTGGGCTTTTTGCATTATAATTCAAAAAAAATCATCAAAAAGCTTTACTTTTACGGTTTTTTTACACATAATATATATGTAAGGAACAAGAGATTATATCTCCCTATCCTTACCCCGGCAATGCACATGATGTATCTGGGGCGTGGAGAGATTGGGGCAGTAGGAGCTGCTAATCCAGCAGGTTTGATAAAAAATAGGTCAGACACATGCAAAGTTGGCTGTGAGCTTTGCCCTACAATTAAAACAGCCCGAAAGTCCATTTCAGAAATGAGATGGGCTTTTTTGTATCCATTTTTCTATTCTTTTTTTACATATAAGAATAGGAGGATGGCTATGAAAAATCTAATCCAATCGAATGCAAATTTTTATCAAACGAATATATTGAATCAATTATTATCTTACCATTTGTATCTTGGTAATGGAAAAAAGATAAATCTTATTTTTACGGCGGATGAATTTCAACACTTAACTGGACTTGGACAATATTTAAAAGAAACAGTAAATGAAACGAAAAAATCATCTAATGTATTCCGAGATGCAAAACGTGGAAATTATGATATAAATACGTTTGATGAAACTATATGTGACAAACATTTTGTAAAAGAGAAAATGGAAAATTTTCAAGATTTAACGGCTGCACTCGATATTGATTTTGACATTTATAGTTATCATAAAAATAAATCATTCCCAAACGAAGAGGCAAAATATGTTACGATATCAAAATTCAAAAATCTAAATGGAAAAGATACTACTATATTATTATTTATAGATACGAAAAAATATGGTGAATATTTTATAAGATCATTTGTTGCAAATCCAGATAAAGAAAAAATCAAAGATATGACAGCCTTATTAAAACCAGTTAAAATTTTATGTAAAGAAAAGAATCAAAAAGGTATGACTCCTATGGTTTTACAAATAGGAAAATCTGGATTTAAGAAAGAGGATTTCATCGAAAAATTTACACCACAGGAGCAAAAAGAGCAAGAAAAGATAAATAAAGAAATTCAAAACAAGCAAAAAGTAAAAGAAATGATAAAACAACAAATGCAGCAAGCACAAAGACAAGCCTTGGCAGAAAAGAAAAATCAACTCGACACTTTAAAATTAGAAATTTCTAAACATCATATCATAAGAAACAATTATACAGACATGGGATTGGAAATACATGTTGATAAAAATATAGTAATTGCATTTGATGATACGAATATCACAGAAATACAAAAAGCCATAAAAGAACTCACCACTATATTAGATAAAGATAAAACACAAACGATACAAAAAACACAGCCGACAATAGACAAAGATGAAATTGAAATAGATTTACCTTGATTTCTCATAATACAAAAGCGTTGCATCTTTTTTCTGCTAAGGGGAATTTTCTTTTATACTTTACTTTTACGGTTTTTTTGCGCATAATATATATGTAAGAGGCAAGGAACTTTAGTTCCCCTACTTTTACCCTGGCTCTGCGCAAGACGCATCTGGGGCGTGTAGTGATGGGGGTGTGTTGGACAGTGCCCATCCAGCGGGTCTGATAAACAATAGGTCGGACATATGCCGAGTTTGCGATAGCTACGGTCTCCAACAACAAAAATCGATGCCCTATCACTCAAAAAGAGGATAGGGTATTTTTTTGCTATTTTTATACATAAATTAAAAACAGATGACTATGAACGCTGATTTTCCTGCCTGTTAGGGGAGTTTTTTATAAAAAATGGCATAATTTTAAAATTTTTTCAAAAAAAAATAAAAGTTTTTTTCAATTTTGACCATTTTTACGGATTTTTTTTACATATATAGATGTAAGCAAGTGGTGATTAAAAATTATCACCTACAAAAAATAACGAAGTGGTAACCGGCACCCGAAAAAAGACCGGAAAAAATTAGAAAGGAATTATTTCATTATGCAGAACATTATGATGAGTAGAAGTTCACAGCGAGATATGGAAATCAGACATTTTGAACATGAATGTTTCTGGTTTAGTTGTGATGACAAAAAACTGCATAGCGAGATAAAACCTTAATCTAAGATAGCGTGAAAGCTCCTTTCTTTTTATAAATATTAACGTGTGTTGATTTGTAGTGACAGAAGGAAAATGAGACTATCAGGATTTTGGTAGTCTCATTTTTCTATGTAAAAATATAATGCTGTAACGCTAGTGGAAGCGGGTATCCTTCATAATATTATGTGAAATACCACATAATATTACAGGACACTTCGTAGCAAAAACTACGGAGTGTTTTCATACGGATATTGTAATCAGTTCGAAAATGAAGTTCATGCTATCCGCTAAAGCGGTAGTAATAAACAGAATGTGAAATATTCTCTAATCTTTAGATTAGGGAATGTTTAACCTGATTGCAGCAATATGGCCCCGTGGTATAACGGTTATTATATCGGACTGTCTATCCGAAGATGAGGTTTCGACTACCTCCGGGGTCGCTTAAATAAAATTAATATGGAGGCAGTAGTGCAGTTGGTTAGCACACCAGATTGTGGCTCTGGAGGTCGTGAGTTCGAATCTCACCTGTCTCACTTATGCCCTTGTAGCTTACGAGGTCGGAGCGGCGGACTGAAAATCCACAGGATATTGGATCGTTACCAATCGGGGGCACTTAAAAATGAAAAAAAGGAAATATATTTGTTTAAATATCGGTGATTACTCGAGAGGTATCAGAGACTGCCCTTTCAAGGCAGAAACAGGGGTTCAAATCCCCTATCATCGACTTATGGAAGGTTAGCTCAACTGGTAGAGCACTAGGTTGAAGCCCTAGGTGTAGTTGGTTCGACTCCAACACCTTCCACTTAATTTAATTTATGCAAGCTTAGTTCAGTTGGAAGAGCACTCACCTGATATGCGAGAGGTCATTGGTGCATAAATATTAACTTTGTTAATATTTACAAAGTATTTGCTTTCACAAATACATGCAAGTCCAGTAGCTTGCATTTAATACCTTAAAATAAGGAGGGTATATGAAAAACAAAGATCGGATAACTTATACTTTGAAGCATAGAAAGGCTTTTAGACAAGTGGAAAAACAGTTATTAGGTCACAATACAATAAGAAGTCTGTTCCATGATTTGGATAAAGTAATACTTTATAATTTCTTCGATTATAAAGCAGTACATAATTTTCATCGGAAGCACACAAGACATCATGAATTAAAAGCACATACACATAATGATTATGTGCAAATGGTAATCGATTGGGAATGTGCAAGATTTACAAAGCCAGATAAACCATTAAATGCAAGAGAAACCTTAGATAAATATTATCCGAAACTAAAAGAAAAGGTATTACCAATCATAGAAGAATTAGGATTATAGGAGGATACGTTATGAGTAGTAGATATGACAGATATGACAGAGAAAATGAGAAATATGCTGAAAGAAGAAGTGAAAGCGAATATTATCTTAAAAGTAGAGGATATAAAGATAATGGAAATGGCTTTTATACGAATGATAATCCCTTTTCAGATACTGTTTGGATAGATAAAGATGGTAGGATTTCTCATAGTATGTAATAAAAATATGCAGTGTTGGCAGAGTTGGTAATGCACCAGATTGCTAATCTGAGATTATCTTAACGGATACAGGGGTTCGAGTCCCTTACACTGCGTTATAGCTATATAGCTCAATTGGATAGAGCAACGGTCTTAAACAAACGTTTCACATTCCGTCAACTAACGTAGACTGCATTCCCTAAGCCGTTGGTTGGGAGTTAAATATCAACTAATCTAACGATTAGCGGATCTTTCACATTTCATCCACTAATGTGGACTACATTCCCGAGTCTCTCATGCCACACTTATAAGCTCTCATACGCTAATGGATAGACGACAGGGCTACGGACTCTGGGATTGGCGTTCGAATCGCCATGAGAGCATTTATAAATGCCTGTGTAGCTCTAATTGGCATTAAAAATCTCGAAAGGAGGATGATGGTGATGAAAAATAATCAAACTTGGATATCTCCAACACATGGAAAATTGACATTAGAAGAAATTCCACAATATATCCGTGATTATTATAACCGTATGAAACAATATGATACAAATATACGAATTACGATTGGCACGGACTCACAAAATTTCAGCTATACCAAAGAAGTAAATGTCATTGCTGTTATCTGCGAGGGGCATGGAGGCATATTCTTCTATAAAATCAATAATAGAGACCGTATTCTGGATGTAAGGACAAAATTACAGATGGAAACCGGAGATTCTTTGGAAATAGCAGATAAGCTGATTCGTTTGTTAGAAACAGAAGAGTACGAAGAAGTCTTTCTAAATACTACTTTTTCTATTCATATTGATGCAGGATATTCTGAAAAAGGAAAGACGAAAGATTTGATACCTGAACTTGTCGGATGGGTAAAAGGAAGTATTTCAAATTGTGAAGTATATGTAAAACCAGACAGCTATGTGGCATCTGGAATTGCAGATAAAATATCAAAATAACAGGGGTTGCAAAAGCCCCAAATGGAGCGATGCCTCAATTGGTACAGGACCTGGTTGGAAACCGGACATGTCGTGTAAATCCACGCTTTGAGGGTGCACAAATATTAACTCTGTTAATATTTGCAAGGTATTTGCTTTGCAAATACTATGCAAGTCCCTCTCGTTCCGTTATACACCTGTCTTTTGGCAAGAAATGGGTCTCCAAAACCCATAAACAAGGTTCGATGCCTTGCGGGTGTGCTAAATATTAAATATGCCGTGTGTCCGGTTGGTCGAGGGTGCTGTCTTGAAAACAGTCTGGATGTAAAAGTCTCTGGGGTTCGAATCCCTAACACGGCGCTTATGCCTCCGTAGTCTAATGGTTAGTGACATCGGTTTCTCAAGCCGAAGATGCGGGGTTCAAGTCCCCTCGGAGGTATTTATCTTATATACACCCTGTCGCCCAGTGGTCTAAGGCAATGGTCTGCAAAACCAACATCGTGGGTCCGAATCCCACCAGGGTGTCTAGTATTTAAGCATTATAAGTTAGATTAGTCACCTGATTTATAATGTGTATATACTAAAAACCTTATGCTAAACGACATTATGGTAGATTGACTAACTGCTCTGATGTAAGTGATAACAAGGACCCTTACTCCTTGGCATAAGGATTAAAAAATAAAGCCGTTTAGCTTAGTTGGTAAAGCGCCAGACTCTGACTCAAGAGATCATTGGTTAAACACCCCCTAATCTAAAGATTAGTGGGTATTTCACATATCCGTCCACTACCGCCTTAGCGGATAACGTGGACTCCATTCTCAAATCCAATAACGGTTGTTTCAATACACAATTGCTCTTATAAGCCTAATTGGTAAGGCAGCGGTTTCGAAAATCGCCAGTAGCCGAGATATCGGTGTCTCAGTTCGAGTCTGAGTAAGAGCGTTTCATCTTTTTCCTGCGCGGGGCAACAAAAAGACTACTGGTGTTTCGCCGGTAGTCTTTTGTTTGTGTCTAAATTAAATTGTTATCTGCCAGTATCCATAAGCAAAGTTTTCGATTTTACCAGCCTTTTTCAGATGTTGCTGTAAGCTGCGGATAAGATGCTTGGTACGGTCATCCGTGGCATTCAAAATCTGATAAACCTCTTGATTACTGTGCAGGAATCCATCCTCATAGATTTCTAAAAGCTTTTGAGTCATCATACTTTTTCCTCCATTTCATTTGCTATCTTTATTATACCATATTGCTTTTTGGCAAAATCCTCATGAAAAAGGAATACGTCTATCTACTTTTTTCATAATGTCTCTTATTTTTTATAACATGTCTATAAAAATAGCAAAGTCAAGTACTTTTTCAAATTTTTTTGACATAAATATATAGATTATTATTTATTGTAAAGAAAGGATATATTTTACTATGGCAACTAGAGAGAATGATACTAAAGAAATACTGAAAGAAATTGCGGAACTTTATGATTATGATTTAACTATATCAAAGGATGGAAAAGTGAATTTTGATGGGGGTTCATTAAAACATGAATTTGACTCCATGAATCAGGCAATGAAACACTGGTTACCAGATTTTGAAACCGCAGAATCAGGTGTTTTTGCAGAAGAGATTAAATTTATCAACAAATGTATGATGGAAGATTATCTTGTTTTATTTAACGATGGTCGTTTTCAGAGTTATTATATACAAGAAGATAGCGATCATTTTATTTTTTATGATGGAATTAAAGAAATTCCTTTTTATATTTTAAATGGACGTATTTATTGTTCTGGAATAGACTGCATTGAAAATGCAAAATCAGCTTTTGATAATGATCCAGAAATGTTAGCTAAAATTGCACACTTTGAAAATGATTGGTATATAGATGCAAAGGAAAAGACCGCCCCTAGCAGGCAGGGAATGACAGACGGACAGGATGATAAAAAACATACCTATCTGATCACGATGGCAGCAGTAGAGTCCGCCGATATGGAAATCGAATTAACAGATAAAGAATATGAGATTGTTGAACGGGTCTTCCATGAAATAGATTCCAAATGTCATGGGCTTTGTGGAAGTGTTTATATCGAAAGCAGAGAAAGAGATGATATGGATGAGATGGATTTGGAGGATAGAGAGGTATGACATACAAATACAAATGCAGGAAGGATATCATCAATGTTTTTGTATGGAGCGATAATTTTCACACAGATGTAGCAATTTATGATTCCAAAGCTGCAAAATCTTATGAACGCACCATCAGAGAAGATAAAGATGGAAAATTCTTTACGTGGAATCGTAATAAAATTTATCTGAATGATTGGATTAAAATTTCGATGCTGGAACTAAAAGATAAGATAGAAAGAGGAGAATGGATTACTTCTGAGGAACTATGTCAGGCAATTCTGACAGATGGCATTGATAACGCAAGATTTATTATTACATTAGATACAGCATATGCTATAAAAGATACTTTATGCAAGATAGAGGAAAGATTCAATTGGGAAGTTAAACAGGATTATAGACTTGTTTTAGTTCCGGTAATACCAAACGATGATACAGTACATGAAATGGATTATTATACAACAGATTTGGTAGGATTATTACGTGCGGGTATTATAAAAATAGCAGATAGTGTGAAAGAAAAGGAACCACAACAAGAAGAATACGAGTTGTAAATTTATAAAATAGAGGGTATTTGAAAAAAGTATCCTCTATTTTTTATTGTTTTTACGGTTTTTTTTAACATATATAGATAGGATATATTAAATGGGGGATAATTATGCATTTTCTATTAGAAAATACAAAAGAATTGGATATGGAAAGAATTCTTTTGGAAGAGCAATTAAAAAAATATAGATTTTTGCATACCTATGAAACCATAGATACACCGAGGATATGTCAGGAAAATGTTTATCCTGTGGGTACCATTCCTTTTGTAGAAGATTGTTTACAGTTGCATGAAAACCCCATTGAAATACCGAAATATTTACGGACCGATGAATTTTTAAAGCGGGATTATCAAATTGTCAAATGGGATGCGATTCCAAGACATGGGAATTACTTTTTAAAAGATGTTTCAAAACTGAAAAATTTTGGAAAAATTGTAAACGCAGACTATGAGATCAACGAAGAACTATTTGCAGAGGATACGTCTGGTGCTGCATTTACTTTAAGTAAGACATCAGATTATCTCGTAAGTAGTCTGTTTTCTATTGAAACCGAATATCGTGTGTATGTATTTCAGGGGGAAATAGAACAGATTTCTTATTATAATGGAGATTGTACTGTTTTTCCTGATATGAATCTAATCAAAAAGGCAGTCTCACTCATTAATTATCATGAAAAATGGCTGAGGTCCTATACCATAGATGTAATGGTAGGAAAAGCAGGTACCGCACTGATTGAAATACATAATTTCACTTCCTGTGGCTTATATAGCACACTTTGGGGAGAAAATCTGATACAAGCTTATGCAGATGGAATCCGTTATTTAAGAAACGACAATAAAAAATTAGAGAGGTAAATAAGAATATGAATAGATATATTTCAGATATGCACTTAGGACATGCAAATGTACTTCGATTTGACCACAGACCATTTGCGGATGTCGAAGAGATGGAACATTATATGATGAAGAAGTGGCAGGATACAGTACAAAAGGATGATGACGTATGGATCCTGGGAGATTTTGCTTATCATAACCAGAAGAATCCAGTAGAGTATTTGAGACAGTTGCCGGGACATAAGCATCTGATCATTGGAAATCATGATGGAGCATTATTAAAGAATGCTGCAGCAATGCGATATTTTGAGTCGGTGGATATGCTGACAAAGATTGTAGATACCTTAGATGGCGAAAAGAGACAGGTCATCCTTTGCCATTATCCCATTTACGAGTGGGATGGCTATCATAGAGGCACGCTGCATATATATGGACATGTCCATAATAGTAGTGGATATACAAAGGAAGATGAGACACAACTGCCTGACATTCCACATCTTTTTGCTGCCAGGGGGAACGCTTTTAACGCGGGTTGTATGATCAATGGATACGCTCCGGTAACCTTACGGGAGTTACGGGAAAATAACCAGAGGTTTTTGAAAAGCTTAGGCTAGGAGGAGTAAACAAATGACCATCGAAACCAGAAAGATTGTCAAAAAATGTACGCAATGTGAGAAAGAGTATAGTGAGGACCAAACAATTATAAATGGTGTTCCGAGCTATAAATTTGCTATTTGCCCTGAATGCTTAAAAAAATTACAGTTAGCTTTGGATAAAAAGTAAGGAGAAAAAATGATGCAGAAATTACAGAATGATACTTTGCAGCAATTTTTGGAGAATTTCATAGATGGTTTGAAAAACGAAAATCTGGATAGGGAATATAATGGTCTCACAAAATGGAATATCCCCTTCCTTGTTTCCATTGTATATCAAAGTTTTCAAAACGAAGTAGATATCTATAAGGATTTTATTGCAGATCTTCAAGCCTATCCGGAGTATCATATTAATTTCACAGACTCAAGTGGGGATACTTATGCTCTTGTTGATGTAGAAATCATACTGGCAAAATATGATGCGAAAGAAGAGCACATGATCTATCCGGAATTTGCCTATAAAATGTGTTTTGAAGAAGAGGAAAGACTATATGGATATTGCGAATGTACCCCTGATATGCCGGATTACAGAGCTGATAAACATTGCTGCGGACATGGATGTGATGCATCTTTTTGTAAATTCACATTATATAAGATTCTAAACATCCATAAAGCATCCTGGGCAGGCGATGAACATGACTATTGGGAATTCGAAGACGCTTTTTATGATGAAGACCATGCCCTGGCAGAGAAAAGGAAGCAGGAAGCTAAGGAACGGGAAATTCAGGAATTGCAGGAAACCATTGCAATCAGTAAGAAAAGATTGGCCGAGTTATTAAAGGATGCTGGTGATTTAGAGTAGGGGGTAAATGTCGTAACTAAAACAACGGGTACGCTGATCGGCTAATTACTTATTGCCGAGTAATTTTATTGGAGGTAAATTATGGAAAATATAACAGCAAAGAAAGTGGTAATTAATTATAACAAGGAATTATTAGATTCTATAGATAAAGAATGTTAGAAGAAACATAATATATTAGATACGATTATTACAATAGCAGCAATTCCGATAATTTTATATCTTGGATATTATTGTGTATCCTATTTCAACAATGAGAATGCTCCTACGGAAATGTTTACTTGTATTATTGTTCTAATTATAGCAGTATTGTTGATTATTTTTGACATTGCTATAGATAATTTGATTGATGTATCAAAACGTAACAATAAATTATATCGTATTAACAAAATTCTTTATCACACGTCACTCGATAAAATTGATGAGACATCTTTTCGAAAGATTAACGGCAAGTGGTATTGTAATTCAGCAGATATGCAAGATACAATTTCTTTTTTCTGCAATTATTGTGAGTATCCAATATATGTTGCGTTGGAAGATATCTTAAATTATGGATTAAATGATTTTACAGATAAAATCGAAATTCCTGATCAGTGGGATAGTTTGTCTATCTCTGCGAATGAAAAAACACAAAAGATTGATGTGATATTTACATAAATATATGATAATAAAAACAACGAAACCCATCCATAAAAGATGGGTTTTTTATTGCCGTAATATAAAAATAAATTTCAAAATCTCACGTTTTTCAAAATTTTTTATACATAAGTAAATAGTAAGACGAAGGAGTGAGAGATTTGTCCGGACAATAAATCATGATTTACTCCGAATAAAAAAATGAAAGAGAAATACAGAATTTACAATGATGATTGTTTTACTATTTTGCGGCAATTGGTAGAAGATGGAGTACAAGTAGACGCTATTATTTGTGATCCCCCTTATATCATCAATTATGCAGATTGGGATAAAGAATTCAATTTACCATTGGCGATTGATATGTGCTATCAATTATTAAAAGAAAATGGGAATTTGATTTTATTCCAAGGCTGGAGCAATGTATCGGAAACAAAAACATTATTGGATGAAAAATTCAAAATCCAAAATTGGATCATATGGGATAGGATAAAAGGAAGAGGAGCAAAGAAGAATTTTGTATCTACCAGAGAAGACATTCTTTGGTACTGCAAAGGGGCAAGTCCTGCTTACACAAAAATTTATTCCAATATCCCTAAGAAGACCGGTGGACTTGGTAAGAAAAATGGACAGGAAAATCGTGCACTTACGAATGTATGGTATGACATTTCACCCATTGTACCTTGGAGTCAGGAAAGAAATGGACATCCCACACAAAAACCATTGCAATTGATGGAACGCTGCGTAACCATTTGGACAAAGGAAGGAGATACCATTCTCGATTTCACAATGGGTAGTGGCACCACAGGAGAAGCTGCATTAAAACTTGGCAGAAAATTCATCGGTATCGAAAGAGAAAAACAATGGTTTGATATTGCAAGTCATAGATTAGAGAAATTCTTATAAACCAACATTCAGTAGCTCAAAATGCCAATATTTTGGGCTATTTTGTTGCGTTTCTTTAAAAATAAATTTCAAAAATCCGAGATTTTCAAGAATTTTTTGACATAAAAAAGTGACGGTTGCAAACGTCAAATCAAAGAAAGGTGTATGAGAATCCGGATTGTCTGAAATAGACAATATTGAAAAATTTAAGACTTGTAGAATTATGTAGTGGAATTGGTGCACAAGCAAAAGGATTGGAACATACTGGATTATTTCAGGTAGAATCCGTTGCAACAGCAGATCTCGATAAAGAAGTTGTAGTAAGCTATGCGGCAATTCATTGTGGATTAACAAATGAGTTGATCGAATCTTATGAAAATTATCCCAGCAAAGAAGAAATGGCAGCAGAACTCACTGCAAAAAGACTAGGATATGATTTCAAAAACGACAAACCATATGATTGGTATAAGCTTTCCCGTAAAAAGGATAAGACAAAAGGTATCGAAAAGTATTGGTTAGCAGATCATTTATCTCATAATCTGGGAGATATGATGCAGATTGATGCTTTACCGGATTGTGATTTTCTTACATATAGTTGTCCATGTACCGATCTTTCCATTGCCGGTCATCAGGAGGGACTAAAATGGACTTGTCAGGATTGTGGACATACTTATGACCCTGCTGCTTATTCTGTGGAGGAAAGGTATCTTTGTCCAGTATGTGGAAGCAAACATGTTAAATCCACCAGATCGGGATTACTATATGAAGTAGAGCGATTATTAGTAACCGTAAAACAAAATGGAAGTCTGCCCAAATATCTGTTAATGGAAAATGTAGATGCATTAGTATCTAAAAAGTATATTGATAGCTTTAATAATTGGTTGGAGAGATTGGAAAATCTCGGATATCATTCTTATTATCAGGTAATTGATGCCAAAAATGCTGGAGTTCCTCAGAATAGAAAGCGTATCTTTGTATTTTCTATTTTGAAAGAGATAGATACCGGAAAATTTACATTTCCTGTTCCCTTTGATAATGGTATCCGATTAAAAGATGTATTAGAAAATACCGTAGAGGAAAGATATTATTTATCCGATGAAAAGGTGGCAAGCTTCCTTGGAAATCTGATCAAAACGGAAGATGAGGACACTACTAATACAAATAAGGTTTTGCAGATCGGCAATATAGCTGAGGGAAAATCTGGATGGGATAATCCACAAGCAGGAAGAATTTATAGTGTAGAAGGTTGTAGTCCAACATTAAATACCTGTAATGGAGGAGGACATGAACCTAAAATAGTTACTACTACCAGAGGGTCTGAAATTGCATCTTGTGTCAGAGCATCCTATTTTAAAAATGGAAGCAGAAATATTGAAGAGAATATCAAATCCGGCAAAGGGTATGAGGGTATTATCGAAAAATATGGCTGCGATAAATCCAATAATTCTCCTCAAATCATAGAGCGTGCCAATTGTATCACTGCCAGGGAAGACAGAGGTATCTCGAATCATAAATCTGAGGGCACTGCCGTTATAGAAAAGCTTGGAAATATAAATCCATCCGGTAGAGGCATAAACGGAAATGTTTTTGGTGAGAATGGATTAGCTCCAACGCTTACTACAAACAAAGGAGAAGGACCTAAAATAGCGATTTCTTCTGATACATCATGTGTCATTCCATATATCCGAATCCGCAAGCTTACACCAAAGGAATGCCATAGACTGATGGGTTTTGATGATATTGATGTAGATCGCTGTAAGGCAGTCGGAATGTCAGATGCACAGGGATATCATCAGGCTGGAAATTCCATTGTTACAAATGTAATCTCACTGATCGCCGAGCATCTTTACAAAGCACAATATGATGAAACTTATGAATGCTTAGATGAAAAAATGACAAATTTTCAGAAACCACAGATGGAATAAAATCTGTCTGTGGTGAAATAGCAATCGGATGTGCAATGCGTGGTAGATATAATGCAGATGGCAGCACTTCTCAGCAGATAGAAGTTTTAGGAGAAGAAATCTCAAATGCCATTACCACAGTCCAAAAAGATACATTGGTGTTGATTGTAAAAGAAAAGTAGAGACTTTTAAAAGGTCTCTATTTTTTTGTTCAAAAAATATGATTTTACGGTTTTTTTTGACATAAGACAGTAGATCCATAAATCAAACATGGAAAGGGAAATTTATATGTATACGGAACAGAATAAAGGTTTTACGGTAATCACAAATTTTGGTTGTGATTGTCATTGTAAATATTGTATCACCAAATATCATCCGATTTTACAGAATGCAGTTACTGATAAAAGTAAAATAGACTGGGATTATTTGGAAAAGTGTATTGCTGCATCGGATGCTCCAACGGTAAATTTATCCGGTGGCGGAGATCCTTTTTATCATTGGCAGGAAAATATCGATTTTTATAACCGGATGTATGAACTGGCTACAAAATATGGAAAGCAACTGGATATCCATACCAGAATCCTGCCGAACGATATGGATTTGATTCGAAAATTCCGAAAGATTGCTTTAAGCATAGAGTCCTATGACACAAAAGCAATGGAACAGTTACGGATGATGCTACCTGAAATTGAAAAGACTGCGAAACTGAGAGTCATCAATGTATTAAATGAAAGGATGACCACAGAGGACTGTCTTGCATATATAAATAAGATGCACGAAATCGGGGTAAAACAGGTAACCTTCAGACAGATGTTTGGGAATCGGAACGCCTATCAGAACTTTTTAAAGGTGAAAGATACGATTGCTATTCCCGGCGTGATGTTTTTACCGGATGGAGAGTATCATAATTACTATTTCACAACAAATAACAAGCTTTATCCATATTTCTTCGGTTATACGGAAGAGGATAGAAAAACATGGATGAAGAAGTATGAAGAAATCGAAAGTACCTGTGGTTAAATCATAATGACTAAATAGTATTTAAAGTTAAAAGCTAACCTTTTTAAAAGTAATGGAGAAATTTATGAATAATAATAAAGTTTTTTATAAAGGAGATAATCACCTCGTACATAAGCTTACCTTTGGACTGCCCGGTTCAGGAATATCTGCAATTATAAAAAAGGAAATTATAAATGTTATTAATAATACCAAGGATGATAATATTGTTGTAATTGATATCTATGGTACTCAATTTAATGAAATTATTCAGAAATTTGGAGGAGTAACTATTACTGCAAAAGAGCTTTTCGGATGCTTTGACAAAATTGTATTTGAACCTTTGGAGATATCAAACTATAAAAATTACGATGAGACATTTAATATTATTGTTGCTATCTTAGAAGATTTGGGATTGGATTATATTTATCCAACTCAGCAAAGTATTTTGTATGAAACATTAGATGCTTTATTGGATGTGACTATTGAGTATACAAAAAAAATAAATTGGGAAAACTTTTAGGAACAGGTATTTATATAGCCATTGAATTATTATTACAACTACTTATTATTATTTTTAATAATGTAGATACAACGAATTTAGAAAGTGAAGTTAATTTTATTATTATGGTAAATGTTGTTTCTATTATTATCCTATTTATGCATACAATTTTACAATTAAAAGATATATTTAAAAATAATATAACTGAGAATATAATAAAAGAATTAATAGATAACAACAAACAAAATAATTAAAAAACAGAGAAACGTGATTCTGATAGAGAGTGACAAAATAAAATTGATAACTTACAAAATCAAATTGATAAATTAAAATCCAAATAACATAAAGGAGGAAACGATTATGTCAAGAGATTATGATGCTTATTTAGAAGCTTTAGATGAGGAAAACCATATGTCTGACGATCATTTCGGTTTTGATTCTCATCCAGATTATCGTGAAAAAAACCGGAGAAGAGTAGATAGGATTATCGAAAACTTTGATGGCCATGTATGGGAAAACCGTGAGAAAGCCCGCCGTAACAAAGGTTATTAAACCACAAAAAGAGACGACCCATTATAAAAGATGAGTCGTCTTTTTCTTATCTGTTTTCTACGTCAGGAGTGCCCTCTTTAGAAATAAAGAAGTCACGTTTCTTCTTTTTGACTGCGCGGGCGGCCCTTACATTTTCGGAAATCTTAAATTTGATCAGTATGTTTTCTAATAGTCCATTTAATGTCTTTCTGGGGACAGCTTGTTCTATCCGTTGATAGGTTTGTAATCTGTTCTTGATGAGAGGATAGTTATGTCCACAGTTTTCATCAATTTGGTCCTGTAATTTAATAGCTTCGGAATAATGCGCATACATTTGTGCTGTCTTTGTCTGTTGTAATTCCGCATATCGTTTCCACTTTTTCTTTTCATATAAAGTTTCCATTTCGATATCCTGAATATAACGATTTACTCGCTGCACATAGCTTTCTACGGGTTCATTTGCTTCCATAACTGGTGCATGGGCTTTTGCAGCTTTGTCTACCTGTGCATAAAATCTACCCAAATCTTCCTTTTTTGTCCTGGAATAACGTTCCCCACGAGATAATCCCAAAGGTTCCATTGCTTTTCCATAGGTATTATGCAGATGCTTCATTTTTGCTTTTCCACCGGTAAAGGTTTTTGCACATAACCTGTCACGTTCATCAATCGGTATCACTATCGTATGGATATGTGGAGTCGTTTCATCTAAATGTAATTGCATGGATAATACATTTTCTGCACCAAAAGTATCCTCCATCCATTTCTTATTTGCCTCTGCCCAGGCGTCCACATCTACATTAGCACCTCTGGTGAAAGTGGTAACGATTTCATAGGCTAATACCGCATTTTTTCTTGCAACTACGGGTTTTCCATGCTTTAATTCCAAATCTTTCATCCGGCGGTACCATAAATCCTTATAATCCATACCGGAATCATTGACTAATTCTCGGTTGTTATCTGATAGATCGCTATCGACATGTTTTAATTCGATTTCTCTAAAATTGTGCTCGTGTCTGATTTGTAAATTTGCCATCGAATGGACCTTTTCCAAAGTCATGACGCAATAACTTTTTTCCTGCATTTTGCTTCCACCTTTCTCTATATTTATTTATGTCAAAAAAAAATCAAAAAGTGTAAAAATACACAATTTATTTTTAACTGCAAAATTTCTTTCTGAAATCTGAGAAATTACGGATTTTTTTGACATATATAATTAGATAAAAGAAACGAGGGGTAAAAAATGAGAGAAGTAATCACAGTCCCATTTTCGAAAAAGAAAGAAGCTGTTGCACTTGGAGCAGAATTTGATATTACAGATAGACAATGGTATATCACAGATAATACAGAATTTGAAAATCATGAAGCCTTAAGACATCTGGCAGATGTAGAAGTACAGGAAATTGCAATCGAATTACCGGAAGAAGAACAGCCCCTAGCAGCACAAAGGCTGGAAGACTTTGTATCCACGAAAGAGGAATCTCCAATCGAAACCGAGGAAACAGAAGAGACTTTTTCCGATTGGTCTGCTATATTAGATAGTAGAGATTCATTAAAAATTGCAATGACGCTTCGGAATCATAAAGTACCTGCTGAGGAAAATGACAGAATACGTATGTTAGAGATTTTAAATCTTCGGACCCCTGGGAATTATCCGTTTACGTATGATGGCATGATAAACTTAAGTGAAAGCTTCGAAAAGGCATATCCACCGGAAAAGATTCAGGCTTTGGCAATGAAACTGACATCCCCCGGGAATTATCTGATGCGGATCCGAAATTCAGAGTTATCAGCAGAAGAAAAAGCGTTAATGTATTTCGTATTACCGTTCGGAGCAGAATAAGAGAGGGTTTTGTATGATATTAAATGTAATTCTTTTAGTATGCATGTTGGCTTATTTGGCAATCCAGTCCTTTTTTGATGTATTTAATCAATGTAGAACGCCTGCATTTTTAAATCATGCGATTATGGGAATCACTTTCGCCGGTTATGTTGTAAAATGTATACAGATGGGTACCTTATCCGGAATCTGGATGTGGGTATTCTTTGGATTTCTAGCAATGGATATTTTGATTTATCTGTATTGTAGAATGAAAAATATCTATGTAAAGGGAACACCGACTGTGGTTACTTTGGTTTCACAGCAGTTGTTAAGCTATTCTCCTTATGCATTATTACTGATGATTACTCTTTGTCTGATCGATATTCCGATGGGGCTGGCATTTGGTGTTATCTGGTTTTTATGTGCTGCAAGATTATATGGTGAAGCAGATAGAGATGCATTTTGGGCAATGATGTTTTATTATGCAATCTTCGGAAAAGAGGTACCGGAGACTAATTTACTGTTTATATTGCTGATGTATCTGATTGCAAGTGTTGTTTTTATGATCAGACATAAGGCATGGACGATTAAGGATAAGGTAGAAAGATATGCATTTTTCCCTTATATCATGATTGGATTTATAGTTACGATAATTATTGGAGGTTTAAGCTATGGCAGGATTTGATGATAACCAGTACGACTGGAGAGCAGTGCTGGCGGAAAGTGGAGATTTACCGGAAAGTTCCCCCACAGAGGATGAGACACCGGATACAAACCAAGAATTTTCAGATGCTATTTTTCAGGAGGACCCCAATTTTCAGTCTATCAGTGGTATGGGCATTGAAGAGACGCAGGATGATACGGATCTGAATGATATGCTGCAGGATATCAATAAGGATAATACTGCACAGGCAAAGGCAGAAGCTGAAAGACTTGCCGCAGAAGAAAGAGCAAGAATCGAAGCCGATGAAAAAGCCAGACAAGAAGCATTAGCTAAAATTTGGAAAGAGCAGCATGAAATAGAACAGGCTGAAAAAGCAAAAAGAGAAGCCGAGGAAGCAGCAGAGGCAGAACGAATTGCAGCAGAAGAGGAAGCAAGGAGACAGGCAAATCCCTTGCGTAAATTAGCCGGTATGATTCCAAAGCCAAAGGAAAAGACACCGGAAGAGATAGAAGCAGAAAAAGCTGCAAAAGCGGAACGTGCACAAAAATTGGCAGAGGAAAAAGCAAAGAAAGCCGAGGAAAAGAAAGCTCAGGCGGAACAGACAAAAGCAGCAAAGAAAGAGAAACCTGAAAAGCCTGCCAAACCCGAGAAACCCACAAAGCCCGAAAAACAGCCCAAACAGGTGGAAAAAGCAGAAAAGAAGGGACTATTTGGTGGAAAGAAAGAAACGGCTGCGGTCGCACCTGTAACATCGAATGCAAATTCCGGAACCGATTATAAGTATCTTGCGACACATGATGAATTGACCAAATTAAAGAATAAGAGAGCCTATGATGAAGATCTTGCTACTGTTAAGGCAAAAAATACAGTCATCATGTTCTTTGACGTCAATAATCTGAAAATGGCAAATGATACTTTGGGACATGCCGCAGGAAATAAACTGATCTTGGCTACTGCTGAGGAATTAACAAAGCTATATCCGGAAAATGCCTATCGTGTAGGAGGAGATGAGTTCATTGTTCTTCTGCAAGGGAAGGGGTCTTATCTGGAAATAGATAAGCGGATAAAAGAAGATATTGCGAAGTTTAATATCGCAATGAAAAGGCGTACAGCAGATAGTAAGGCAATCGATGAAAACCTGATTTATGCGGTTTCTGTGGGATATGCGATTGGTGATGGTAAGAAAACCAAAGAAGATATTCAGGCAGAAGCAGATAAAAAGATGTACGATAATAAGCAGGCATATAAAAAGGCTCATCCAAAGGAAGATGCCAGAAATAAAGATGTCGAAGTAAAGGTAGAACCGGAAAAGGATTATGATGAACTGTTACCGGAAGAGTCCAGACAATTAAAGGCTACGGTAAAAGAAAATCATATGCAGGTTTCTGAATTAAATACAGAGAAAATCTTACGTGAGATTCAGAGTAGAGCAGATGATATTTATGCTATCCTGATCACCGATAAGAATTTCGATAGCTTATTCATCATTCAGGATGTGGAATATTTCTTAAATCTGATGACACATGGCGCTGATTATAGCTATTTATATGTGATTTATCAGGGTGGTGCCCAGTATTATGGTGCAGATGAATATTTCTCAGAGATTACCGTATTATTTGAGAATCTGGCAAAACTGATCACCTCCAGTGGATCTGTATCACAAAAGGATTTGCTGAAAGTGAAAGGTATCAACGTTTTCCATAACATTTTTGTAGGGTAAATCAACATTTTGGTATATTTTTACAAACTTGTCCATATACTGTAAATAGTAATTGTATTTCAGTTAGGAAGGAGTTTATAGATATGCCAAGAGGACAAAGAAAACCGTTGGATGAAAAAATCCAAGCAAAACAGGAATTGATCACCGCCTTACAGAAACGTATCGATTCGGAGACAGAAGAATTAGAGGAACTATTGCAACAAAAGAAATATAAAGAACTGCAGATAGTAAGTGATATGATGGAAAATGCAAATCTAACATCAGAAGAAGTCACAGAGGTGTTGCAGCAATATATCGAAGAGCATAGAGCAAATGCATCGTAAGAAAAGGTAGTATATCTCGAAAGGGATATACTATTTTTTTGTAATTTTTTCTCATTTTTGCGAAATTTACGGATTTTTTTGACATAAAAGAATAGATATTTATATCTTTTTGTAAAAATGAGAGGAGTACTTATGAAAGCGTTATTAATTGCAGAGAAACCGAGTCTGATGCGAGAAATTCAGGCGGCTTATAGAAGTGCAAGAAATGTTTTTGCATTCGACATTGATTTTTTGTCACAGGCAGGTCATTTGGTAGGATTAAAATTACCAAGCGAGATCAATGAAGAAGTTTATGGAAAATGGAAGTTAGAAAATTTCCCGATCGATGTACCTTATATTTACAAAGTAAACTCCGGCAAATTTGAGTTGCTGCAGAAGATTAAAACCGCAGTAAAGAGTGGAGAATATGATTTTATTATCCATGCAGGAGACCCGGATGGAGAAGGAGAATTACTGGTAAATCTGGTATTGCAGTATGTCGGAAATAAACTGCCTGTAAAGAGATTTTGGTCAAATGATATTACACATCCCGCAATTATTGCTGCATTACAGGATTTAAAGGATGATAATAATTATCAGGCAATCTTTGATGCAGCACTCACGAGACAGCATCTGGATTATCAGTTTGGTATGAATATTACCGGTGTTACCACGTTAAAGATGGGTGAACTTTATAAGTTAGGTCGTGTAAAAGCAGCTATCATCCGAATGGTAGTAGACAGAGAACGTGCCATCAGAGATTTCGTACAGACATCCACCTGGCAGCGTGTGTTCACTTATGGAAACTGCTGTTTTGTCTGTGACGAGGAATTTGAAACAGAAGAAAAAGCATTAGTTGGTATGCCGAAGTTTGATTATGCAACGGTAACCGATGTAAAGGACGAAGTAAAATCCCAGAAAGCGCCGAAATTGTTTAAGCTGGCATCCTTACAGGTAGAAGCAAATAAGCAGTTTGGTTTTTCCGGTGCAAGAACACTGGAAGTATTGCAGTCTTTATATGAAGCAAAATGTGTATCTTATCCACGTACCGATTGCGAATACATTTCATCGAATGTAGATTTACGGGGAATCCTTTCTGTGGTAGCTCCGGAAGAAGATGTAGATGTATCTATGGTAACTGCACATGTGGACCAGGTAAAGGCAGATAAAACTTACGTCAATGACAAAGCGATCGCCAGCGAAGGTCATACAGCGATTATCCCTACCGGTACAGGATATGCAGGTGGAAGTGCAGACGAAAAGAAACTGTATGATCTGATTGTGCGTAGATTTTTAGCAATCTTTGCACCTGCGAAAAAAGTGCGTAGTCTGACGGTAACTGCCATCCCCGGAAATGTAAATACCTTGGGAGAATATATTTATAAGGAAGTTTCTGATGTAGAAGCTGGCTTTGAAACCGTATTAAATCCCAGATATCAATTACGTGAGGGAAAGGGTGTTTCGTTTAACAGCAATACAATCATCCGCCCGGTTACCTTCCAGACGAAAGAATGTGTTGCAAAACCTCCGGTAAGATATAATGACGGTTCTATTTTGAAAGCAATGGACCATCCGGAAGAATATATCGGAGATGACAATAAAAAAATTGCTTATTCGATTGGTACTCCCGCAACAAGATCTACGATTGTAGAGGAATGTAAGAAGTGTGGATATATCAATGTAGAAAAGAAAGCATATTATGCAACAGAAAAAGCAGAGCGTGTGATCAATGCATTGGGTGACATTTCCCTGTTTTCCGTAAGTAATTCCGGTAGATGGGAACAGATGTTAGAGGAAATCCGTCATGGCGAAGTGCAGGCATCTCAGATTGAAAATGCGCTGCTTAAGGAATGTCAGGACATTACCAATGATATTAAAAACAGAGATATCATTAAGATGCGCACACAGGCTTATCAGACAGAGAGCCTTGGAAAATGTCCATCCTGTGGAAAAGATGTATTAGTCGGAAAATATGGAGCTTATTGTTCCGGGAAATGTGGTATGACTTTTGGAAAAGCATATGGTAAGAAATTATCAGATGCACAGATTAAGTCATTACTTGCCGGGAAAAAGATCCTGATGCGTGGATTGCAATCCAAATCCGGTAAAACATACAGCGCTTATCTTACTCCTGTTGGGGTAGAGTCCTTTAACTATGATGGTAAGGTAGGAAAGTCCTTTAAATATAATATGGAGTTTACAAAATAAGACTATCAGGCACCTGTGGATACAAAAATATCTGCAGGTGTCAAAAAAGATACCCACCTTTTTTTATTTTTTTGACATAGATATATATAGAAAAAATATAACTATGGAGGAAAAAGAAAAATATGGCATATATTACAAAGGACATTGACAGATTATCCGGTAATTTGGGGATTGGAGCAGCGGAAAAACAAAAATTGCTTTTAACGGCGAAACATCTGAATTCCTTTTTAAAGCGAGAAGAGAAAATGAAAATAGGAGACGAAATCGAAAATGACTATGAAAAAGACGAAGACATCGATTTCGGAGAACAAGACACAGACGATTTCGAAATCGATCACTGACGAGGGATGTATCAGACTTGCAACAGCGATTGTTGTAGATGTTTTTGAGGATTATCAAAAAACAGTAGAAGGCTACAAGAAAGCAAAAGAACACCATAATCAAAGCATGATAAAAAATTATGAAGCACATTTAAACTCATTAAAAAATTTCATACAAAGTGATTATTGTGCTGGATTGGTATTCCTTGCAACAAATACAGAATATGATTTAACCGGAGAAGAATTATTAAGTTTAGTTGAGAAAAAGGGGCGTGTCTTATGAAAATCACACTTTTAGATGAAAAACAAAAAGAAACTTTAACAAAAAGCTCAAAGAGTACTGAAATGTCTACGATTGACACAAAACCATTTACACCGGCAGAGACAGAAATCGAAGATGATTTTGATTTTGATGCGGAAAGGTAACATATGGGTGACAGATACCTAAATATAGGAGAACGTGGAAATTTTGTGATTCAGGAATATTCTACCTTCTCCTTTTGTGCCGATTATAAGAAGCAGGGATACTGTATTTGGAATAAAGATTCCAGAGACCATTATAAAGAAGATGGACAAATCTCTGTTTATCCGACACAAGAAGAGGCTTTTTCTATTGCAGAGACCTTAGATAAAACACAGGAACTGGAATTGGAAAACGAGCTGTAATGAAAAAAGAGGGGTAATAAAATGAATGAGAAATGGTTGATTGGCATAATTATCTGTACGGTAATTTATGTCTTTTTGGATTTTATAAAAGATGGATATAAGGAAAATGCCATTCAAAATGGTATGAATGAAAAGGAAGCCAGAGAACACTATAAATGGAAAAATATTTTCCGCAATATAAAAAAGGCGTCCCAGGCAGCGACAAAACAGGAGCCTCCTATGACATCGGCAGAAAATCCGGAAAACGATACATTCCCATCTGAGACAGAGGAGGAAAACACAGATGAAAGTAGAAAGAATGAGTCCGTGCCCGAGGTGTCAAAGCACCTTTACTGGTGAAATCATACCGGCAGATGGGTTTTCGGATAAAGATATGTTTCTTCGTAGAAACAAAATGCTGAAAAAAGGACACATGTATAAATATGTAAATCCACAGGATTACCATGAATATTATGCCAGAAATGAAATCAATGCGATTTGTTTTGATTGTGGCTATGAATTTCGTGGTGAAATTGAAGTGGAGCAGGTAGAGGGGGATAAATGGACGGACTTTATCAATGAAAATCATTTGCTTCGTCCGGAAACGATTCCTTACCATCCATTCAAAAAAATGTGGAGGTCTATCAAAAGATTGTTTTAGAGAAAGGAATCTTATTATATGAATGCTTTAATCAGTGTAGTGACCGAAGATTCCAGCTTTTATAAACAGGTCGTTCAGATGATTCCATTAGAGGTTCAAATAGAAGGCATAGAAATGTTACGCCCCGGAAATTCCCTAAATAACGCACAAATCATCGTGACGGATATGATCACCGATGAAATTTTAGATCAGGGAATTCCGGTATTTCTTTTTGCGAATGAGAAACCAGAAAATGTTGAAGAGTCCGTATCTTTACGTTTTTATAAGAAAACGAGCTTCGATGTAAAAATATTCCAAAAAGATTTAGCAGAATGGATTGAAATTGCTTTTGCATTAGATGGTGCAGCAGAAAAAACCAGAGAAGCAGAAGCCAAAAAGGAAAAATATAAAGAACGTGTAGCTGTTTATAAGAAAAGTCTGGATCTGGCAAAACTAATGCAGCTTAGTGCAATGGAACCAAAGCACATGAAAAATTTTGAGCAAAGCTTTTATTATCAACCAGCATTTACGGTATCCGGCGATTTTCTAATTGTAGAGGAATTAGACAATAAAGTATTTATCATTATTGGCGATGTAACGGATCATGGCTATAATACAGGTTTGTATGGAGCATCTTTGGTAGGTGGTATCCGTGGTTTTCTGGATATTGCCCCAAGATATTCTTTAAATCTGGCAGGTCTTGTAAATTACGTATATCATAGCTGGAATAATTATAATTATCAAAAAGATCCATCCTATGCTACCATGCTATTTTGTATGATAGATAAGGAAGATGCTTCGATTGAATTTATCAATTATGGACATGAATCTCCATTTTTGATACATGAAAATAAAGTAAGCATCTTGGATGTATCAGAAGAAAAAGAATTAGCGCCAATGGGAGCAGAGAAACGACTCATCTTAACACCGAAAGTCTTTCCCTTTCTGCCAGGGGATGCCCTTTTTGTAGATACAGATGGAGTAACAGAAGTCTTTAAAGATCCTGAAGATAAAGATATTCGAAAAGCCTATTCGGAGGAACGAATTTTGGCTTCGGTGCAGCATGAAGTTTTAAAACCAAACTGGACACTGGATCAGGTTATCCGTGGTGTTCGAAAAGATGCGGATAGTTATTCTGTAACAGAAGATTTTGAAAATCAGAACTTATTAGGGAATCATTTAGACGGAGCTGTGGATGATGTCACAATGTATATGCTTCGTTGGTTAAAATAAGGGGGAGAAAAAATGGAATGGAAAATCACACCGGCTGAAGTAGGAGAGATGATGGAAGAAATCAGTGATACCATCGTTTCTACGGTACCGGAAGAATTACAGATGAATATAGCACTTATTTTTGAAGAAGCATATGTCAATGTAGCGGTACATGGATATGCAAAAAAGACAGATAATGTAAAGCCGCTGCGTGTATTATGGGATAAAGATGGGGATGATTATAAAATGACCTTTATTGATGAAGGTATTTATTTTGACCCCACCACCTATGATATTGGAGAACCCAAAGGCGATCAGGTAGGCGGACATGGTATTCGTTTAATGAGAGAACTCTCAAAAAAAATGGCATATCATAAGGAAGGTACAGAAAATATTTTAGAAATTTGGATTTGACGCCATCTTTTTCATATTTTTTGACATATATAGACAGGAAGATTATTTTCTGTCTATATTTTTTACGAAAGGGATTGACTTTATGGTACAGTATGCAAAATTACAATACACAAATGGGAAAAATATAATCACACTTGCATCGGAAGAATTGAAGGCTTCTGCACAGAGAGATTTAATGCAATATGCTATGTTATCCGGACAAGCAGAAGATTATGCAGAAAAAATAAAATCTTCGGATATCTCTTCAGAAGCAAAACAATTTTATCAGAAACAATTAAAAACTTTAACCTATCGTTTGGGAAGTTATAGCGATTATTTATACAAATCTTATGGTTTTTATCCTATTGGCGTGAATACCTTGGAAGATATTTCGAAATATAATTTTATCGTAAAAGACGCCCTGGCAGCGAAGATTCATCAAACTTCCTTTTATTCCGATTTGGAAGCTATCGAGCAGGATGTAGCTGTAATGGAACAAGAAATCCATGAAACCGTAGTAGATACAAATACGACACAAGAAGTCGCATTCCAGTTTCTGCCGGAATTTGATACTCCCGAAACAGATACAAAAGAACAGATAGATTCTACCATACAGAAAGTGACAAATATGGCAATCAACCAGTATGGTGAAACTCTGGATGCAGTTTCCAAAGCAGAAAAAGCATATTTGTTATCAGGCGCACAATATAAGACAGCAATTGATCAGGCATATGATTTAGGTAATGCCGCATTATCTTATGATGTAAAAGCCTTTCAGTCTGCACAGGAGGACCTTTTAGGCATTTGTAAAGAGTATTCCGAATGTTATAAAAAATCAGGCTCTAAGTTGAAGCAGCTTTTAGATATGGCAAAACAAAACTGTATCAGTATTGCACAGGATATGACTTATACAAAAGATGTATGCATAAATGCTTGCAGCCTTGGAGCTTATACAGAAGCCAGACGAAATCAAATGTATAAGATTATCGATGGCTATGCAGAATCCATAAAAGATTATGATGACCTGTATGCGGAAATGGCATTGGTGATGCGAGAAAAAGTAAAGCATCCTACCGATAAGGCAATTCGGAAAGCATATGATTCCTGTAAAAAGCAATATGATTTTGCAAAAAAGATGCGCAGTAAATTTGAAAAAGCGTTGCAGTCTAATTATATGATGGGCTGTACGACAAAGGAATCCGTAGATGCTTATTTGAACACAGTACAGGCGGAAGTATGGGGTGCAGATAAAGATGGAAAAGCTTACAATGCACCTGCACAGTCAATGAAACAAAAGCTCATAAAATTTGCAGAAAATACCAGTTTGAATATGCGAATGGCAACCTTACAAACAAAGGTAGCTGCTTATGATCTACAAATTGATGTTGCGATGGATATTACCGGAAATGTGGATAGAGCGATTGATAAGCTGGAAGAAAAGATTGATTTGTTGCAGCATACCGAAACGGAATATACACAGGTAAAAGAAAAACTGGAAGAGTGCGTTCGTAAACTGTCTGCATTTGAACCTTATGAAAAGGAAGAATACCAGCCAGACCAAAGAAAAATGGAAAAACTACGGACGTTAAAGAGTATTCCAAATCCAACAAAACAACAGAAAAATAGGATAGAAGATTTGATCGATGATCTGGAAAATGAAAAATATCTTTTTGACAAGGAACAGGATAAAATTGCCAGAGATTATAAAAAAGAAGAGATAGCCCTAACAGAAGAGTATTTCGAGTTATCTAAGAAATGGGCGAAGATAAAGGATAATTTAGCAGCAGTAAATGATAAATATTCAAAACTGGAAGAAAGATTATCCGAAATTCCGGAGGAAAGTATGGAAAAAGAATAAATTTTTACCATTTTTTCAATATTTTTTTACATAAATAGATAGGTAATTACGCCTATCTATTTTTTTACATGTAAAAAGGAGATAAATTTATGGAAAAACAGACAATCAAAGTTCCATCTGAAGAGATGGCAGCGTCTATCAAAGTTGATTTGGCTAGATTGCAGTATAATGCGATAAAAGCGGAAAACTTACGAAATGAAAGAAATGCTTTTCTGAAAATGATGGGTCTTCAGGGTCCAATGGATAGCATCAATCAGAGAAATATGACTAAGAAATCCTCTGAATTACAGACACAGTTTAATGCTGCGAATAAGTGTTTCAAAGATTATGTATCAGATTTCGAAGAAAAGTATGGTGTTACCATTGATGCAAACTATCGTGAGGCAGCAGAATTAAATTTTGCAGATGCTTTTGACATCGTGATCGAGCAGCCTGAAATTACACAGGAAAATGCTGATTTCTATGAAGATATGCAGGCATTAGGTGATTCTGTAAATGCAATGGAATCCGAAATTGCAGCAAGCGAACTGGACTATTTTGGAGAGGACCAGAAACTTAGTGATGCGATTTCACAGATGACCAAAACAGATGAAGAGTATCGAAAAGAAGCTAAGGATATTATGTCTCAGTTTATGCCGGAAGCAGAAGTGAAAAATGTAGTATCTAATGAAAAGTATGCAGAAATGGAAGAGAATGCAAAGAAAGGCTTTATAGAGAATTTGCAGGATAAATTCGAAGGTGTTTCTGCAATCGATATTGCAAAGCATCCGCTTGCAAGTTTCGCTACTGCAATTCAGGGCACAAAGTTAGAGACTATGCTTTCTACTTTACAGACAAGAGATGCTTATGAACTGGCAGGTATGGCATATCAATTTGCATATAACACAGCTATGGCAATGGGTAATCAGGCAATCAGCGCAGGTAATGTAGCACTGGATACTGTAAAAGATGCAGCAAGAGATGCAGCAGGATATGCAGCAAAAGAACTGGGAGAGCTTTATAAAAAAGCCGGTGAAAAGTACATGAGTGTATTAGACCGTGCGAAAAACTTCTGCAAACAGGTATATCTGGATGTACATAAAGCTTTTGATGTTACAATGGACTTTTTAACATTGGGCTGTCATTCCAAATGTGCAGCAGCAAAGGCAATGAAAGCTTTTGAAAATGTGGAAATCTGTCAGAAAAAAGTAGATGATTTAAGTAAAACCGTAGCAAACTTAAAAGCACAGATGCAGAAAGAGCCTACTGCCGGAACACGTAAGTTATTACATGAAGCACAGGCAGAACTGATCATTGCGAAAGCAGAATTAAATAGCAGCAAAGCTTATAATTTCGCATGTCCTTATAAAAACATGGACGAGGCAAAAGCATATTGGGCTGAAATCGGCGTGAAATCTTTTGGTGTAGATAAGGACGGTCATAGTCAGTCTCCCGTACAGAAGTTGGAAGATACCGTAAAGAAATGCGGAGAGAAAATTGTAAAAATTAAGAACAACGCAATTAAGTCTGCAAAGGTATTCGGATATAGCGTACAGTGTGCAGCTTATGATGCAAAGGCAAGCATTCATTTGGCATTAGAAAATACCTGTGATAAACAGATCAATAAGATACAGTCCCGTATCAATGCTTTAAAACAGGTAGACCAGAGCATTTCCAGAACTCAGGCAGCATTAGATCAGGCAAGAACAGAGTTAAATGGAATGATCAACGGTTCTAAGGATGTACAGGAAAAATATACCTATAAGCCTTCTGAAAAGATTACAGGTGCGATTGAGAAGATGGAAGCTCTGAAAGAAAAACAGGGTGGTACTTTAAATCGTATCCAGCAGGCAAGATATGATGACTTACAGAATAAGTTAGCAAAAGATATTTCCAAGGGACAGGCAAAATTAGATGCACAGATGGATAAGGACTTTGCCGAGTTGTCCAAGAGAATTACCCATATGGAATTTGATTTGGATGACCTGAAAGCAGAAAAAGAAAAAGCGGATAAAAAGATTGACGCTTTGCAAGAGAAGCTGGATGCCAAAGAAGCAAAAAGATCTGCCCAGGAAGAGAAATTTAAAGCTGCAGATAGTAAGGCAAAAGACGCATTTGAAAAAATCAATGATTTGGAGAATGATGCTCCCGAAATGGAATAATCGAAAGAAAGATAAGGATTGGTTTTGCCAGTCCTTATTTTTTAACCAAAATTTACCACTATTTCCAAAATTATCTTTGTTCTATACTAAATATATCAAATCTTTTTTATTATGCAATTTGCACAAAAAATACGTAAAAATTTTGGAACCGAATTTTCCAGAAATTACGGTTTTTTTTGACATAAATAAAGGATGCAGGATATTTTTGGTATTTTGTGGAGGGGTTTATGAAGAAAAAAGAGTTTGATATCACAAATTTATTCCATGTATTTCTATTTGCAATTTTATTTCTGTTAGGTTTTTCTTATATAACGACATCAAATCCGGATAGTGATATGTGGTGGATGATGACCACTGGAAAATGGATTATAGAACACAAAGCATTACCGACAGAAAATGTTTTTGTGATTCATGACGGATATCATATGATCGTTCAACAATGGATTCCAGCAATTTTGAATTATACATTATATCATTATTTTGGAGTATGGGGCTTAATTGCACTTGCAACTGGACTATTTGGGGTGATTTTCTTTTTACTTTGGAAATATATCGGATTATTCTCCAAATCATTACCCTGTAAGGAAATCACTTTTGCAATTAGCATACTATTTTTACTGCAGCTTTTAACGACAAGACCTACGATATTCACCATTTCGATATTATTGATCGAGATGATACAGTTAGAAAAATGGCATAGAGATAATAACTGGAAACATTTGATGGTATTACCATTTTTATCCGTGCTTGAAGTAAATATTCATTCCAGCATCTGGCCTATGATGTTTATATTTGCATTACCATATTTAGTACCTGGAATTTTAGATGGATTCCATAACTTTTTTGAATCCTGCAAGAGAAATATTAGTCTTTTTCTTGTATTATTAATATGCGTGGCAGTAGGAGGCATCAATCCAAACGGTTATGAAGGAGCTTTTTATTTATTCAAATCGTATGGAAATGGCAAAGTGATGTCTACGATTCAGGAATTACAATCTCCGTCATTTTCCTCTTTTTGGGGGATTTTACTCGTAGCTACCGTAGCAATTTTTGCAATTTATCTTTACAGATACAGAAAAGCGATTGATTGCAAGAACCTTTACCTGCTAGGGGGTACTTTGGTTTTAGCCTTTTTACATCTCAGAAATTTCTGGACTGTAACATATGGCATTGTTCCTGTATTATGTGCTATTTTACCACAGACGAAATGGGATAAGCATATCGTTTCTATCAAAAAGGGTATTGCTTATATCGTAGGCGGCGCGATTTTATTGGTATGCATTGTGATAAAATCTGTGAGTAGTGCAGAGGAAACACTTATCAAAATGCCGGTACAGGAAGCAGAGTATTTACAAAAAACAGTGGCTGCGGATGACATCATTTTATATACTCCATTTTCTTATGGCGGACATATGGAATGGTCAGGATTTAAAGTATATGCGGATGCCAGACCGGAACTGTTCCAAAAGTCTATCAATGGCATAGAAGATTTAGACGAAGAAATTTATAATGTTCAATATGGCATTGCAGATTATGATGCCTTTGTAGAAAAATATCACTTTACGCACTTCTTGGTGGAAAATAATACGTCTATGGACCTGTATTTAAAATACAGTGGAAAATATATAATGCTTGAAAAAAGTGAAGATTTTACAATTTATGCTGTAAAATGAGACCATTTTTTTCGTAAAAATTTACATATATAAATGGTGATACGACACATAAAAGAAAGGATAGCATTATGACAGAAAATGAAAAACTACATCTGTTAGAGAAACGAGTAACGGATGACGAGAAATTGCATTTACTGAAAAAATACGTAACGAATGAAGCTGCAAAAAAAGCACAGCAGTTCCGTATAGAACAGACCGGAAATGCAAACTATGGCAAAATCATTTCCGCTGCAAAACGTATTATTTTTGATGACCATCAGGCAGAAGATTTGAATTTTGAAAGCGGTCAGAAAATTGCAAAATTACAATTAATGATCGAAGCTGTAAAGTATCTGATTGAAGATGTTATGGGACTTACCCCGGAAGAATATGATGCTATTTATTCAACAGCTTTAAATCAGAAAACTACATTACACCATGCCATAAGAAAAATTGCAAATGCTGCAAGTCCCACCATACTTCGTGAAGCAATGTTTGACAACAAAAAGATTCTGTTCCGACTTTGCTGGCCCGAATATTACAAAGAGCATTACGCAATTCCCAAGGCAATGGACATCTTTAATTGTACAGGCGAATTAAAAGGAAATTTAGTAAGAGCCAGTGCTATTAAAGATTTTGAAGATGAGCCTGAGCAGGAAAAGAAAATCTTACAGAACGGTAAGTTTTCCACTGCAAAAAAGGAGCGGAAACGTGTTTATAATCATGGACAGGAAGTAGATGATATTATTTACTGGTCTATGAAACAGATATTACCATTATTCGAGATGAAGACAAAAGACTTATATTTGTCACTTGCAAAGCCAAGAGAAGCTGGTTGGAGCAAATATGGTTTTGTAAAGGTAATCGAAGCAAGAGGATGTTATCCTACACCTTTGGATTTCTACTTTTTAAATTCTCCGATGGAATATCAGGTCGATCATATTGATGAGTATATAGAAGCGAGAAATCAGGCGAAATTACCTCATGTAAAAGCATTAGACATGATGTATGAAGCATATCAACAGTCTTTGGAGCACGGTAGATATTAAGGAGGTATCCAAATGCACGTAATAGGTAGCGGTAGCAGAAGTACTTTTGGGGATAACTATGATGATGACTTCGATAAGGAACTTTTCTTTGAAGAGGAAGAAAACAAAGAAGATAATATTAGAGAAGAAATCGAGCAGGAAATCTCAAAGATAGATGACACAGCACAATATGGCAATTATACCTGGAATGATTTTTATATCGCATTTGATGAAGCTAAACATATTACCGGGGATTATTCCAACGCAATCTATATAGGATGGACATTGATTGCACCGACAATTAAATCCAGAAAGTTAAATAGTGTACGTGGAGACAGATACAATCATGTACAGGATTTAATGCAGGAAGCATATTTGATCATTGCGAAAAACATTGATAATTATGATCCTACCAAAGCACAGTTTTCCACCTATATTGATAAATTTCTGGTAGGAGCAAGTAGAGAAATCGAAAATCCGGATGTATCCGATTATCAGTTCCGTAAAAAGAATATCCGATTTTTCTCTTTTGATGATTTATCCGATCCGAATCAGGAAAACAACAATAAAAAGACATACACTTTTTCCGATGAGCATGCCTCTGTTGAGGACATCATTGATCAGATGGACAGAGAGAGGTCCAGTCAGTTATTCGAGCAGATGATGGAACAGACCCAGACAGAAGGAGAAGTGACAAAGGATGATATGTATACAAATGTCGTATTCTTACATAAATTCCTTGGCGGAGTAAATAATCTGCCACACTATGTCAGAGAAGAAATCGAAGAAAGCTTAGGCATGTAAAAGAAAGGGGGATAGCAATATCCTCCTTTTTGTGAAAATAAAAAAATATGGACATGACGTAAAAGGAAGATTATAATTTTAGTAGTAGCTTCATAAATTAGGAGGTTGTAAAATGATAATTTCTTATACTGATAAAACGCAGCATTGTATTATGGATGAGTCTGCACGGCCTTATGAAAATAATGAAAAAAAAGTAGAATTTACAGAAGATGATGAGAAGTTTTTCAAAAATCTTTTAAAAGAAAAAGAGAACTCATAGATAAAAAGATGATGTAAAAAGCATATAGCAATATAAATTTTAAGAGATGCGAATAAAAGCATCTCTTTTTTCAGAAAATAATATATAAATTTTAAAAATTCCAACAGATTTTAAGACAATTTCAAAAATTATTTTACATAATATAGGTAGGTATATTTTTCGAGAGTAGGGTAGATAATGCAAAATTATGTAATTCTTTTTGTCATCTGTTTTTTACTTCTGCTTGGGATTTTATTTTTTTTAGAATATCGATATTACAAATATGTGGTGCGATGTATCAAACGAAGCGAACGTTACAAACAAATCGAAGAGATTAATCGGAATTATTATTTCTATACCATAGATCCCAACTATTATTTTGAACGAGTATTAAACAGTAAGCAGCAATTCTATAAATTTGATAGTGTTAAATATGTAAAAGATTGTATCTATAATAATCCGGAACATTATAGCAGACTGGTAGAAGAAATCAAAAAAAATAAACGGACCTTTCCTTTATATAAAAAAGAGGTGAATAAAGCATATAAAATGTGTGCATCCGGATATTGTCTTACACCGGACTTTTATTATAGACGACTGGAAAGAAAATTATTAAAATCATTGTTAAAACATCCCGTAACAGAAGTAAGGTTCCTATGTTATTGGTCTTATACCAGTCCACAGGGAAGAAATGACTATTATAACGAGAAGACATTTTCCTTTGCGAGTATTCAACGATTTACAGCAGATGCGATGGAAAGAGAACGTATTAAAAAAGAAAGAGAAATGGAACGCAGACTCCTTTCCAGCTCCTTACGATATGATATTTTAAAGCGAGATGACTTTAAATGTACTATCTGTGGCAGGAGTGCAAAAGATGGCATACAATTGCACGTAGACCATATCCTTCCTGTTGCTAAGGGCGGAAAGACAGTCCCTGAAAACTTGCGGACGTTATGCAGCGATTGTAATTTGGGAAAAAGTGACAAATACGATAAAATAGGTAAAAACTAATACTATATCTTGTATATTTATAAAAATAAACCACAATTTTTCATAAAAATCAAGAATTTTTTGACATATATAAATATAAAAAACATTAAAGGAAGAGATTTATGAAAAATCCGAAAACCAATATTAATCGCAATCATTATTGCTATCATAGTCCTTGATACTTTACAACATACAGAAGCAACAAAAAACAATAGTATATTTTCTGTATACGAGATAGAGCAGTAGGGAGATGTTTATACCGGCAGCATGAGAGTAGATAAATTAAAAACAAATTTAGGCGATACTATAAAAATTATTTTTAAGACAGAGATGGAATATGAAAAATGGTTACAATACGTAAAGGACGTTTGTATAGCCTGTGAAAAAGTAGACCCCATATTTCAGGTAATTCCAAAAGATTTAGAAGAGAATGCCACAGAAAATTTGGATACCGGGGAATATACTATTTTATTATTGCCGGAAGTCACTGCCAGGATTGTCCTTGGTTTTATGGAATTGTGTGTGATACGCAAAAGGAATCCATACTAATACCTATCTTAAAAAGATAGGTATTTTTTATGCCCATTTTTTCCGTGAAATTTGACATATATAGATAAAGGTAATAATTACAGGAGGTTTTTGACAATGAAAACGAATAGAGAGTGGATGGAATTACTTTCAAAGGAATGGAATGTATCTAATACCACTGCCAAGGAAATGGTGCATGTAATGCACAAAATAAAAGAACAGGATAACGTAAAAAAGTCTTTTCAAAATATAAAAGAAATAGATGAGTTAGGGAGAGATTAATCAAAATAATTTATAAAGGAAGCACAGAAAATAGTTAAATTTTATATGCGAATATCAAAATGTTTCCGAAGACTTTATTCGTAGACATGAAAAACATCTAACATTAGAAATGTCTCAAAAAAAATGAAGAATTGGAGAAATAGAAAATGGGAAAAATACTTATTTTATGCAATGGAGAGAAACAAAATACCCAACGGATATTAAATAAAAAAGGAATATCCGTAGAAAGCATTTCCGAGGTGCCAGCAAATACCACTATGGAAGAATTACAGGACGCTATTGTAGAGAACAGATCCAAAATAGTAGAAGAGGATTATGCAGACGCCTTTACAGAATTAGCATAGGGGGATATTATGGAACTGACCGCAAAACAAATATTTGAAATCCATGATAGACAAATTGCTAAATTCGGTGGAGATTATGGATTACGAGAAGAGGGTACTTTTGAAATGTTATCCACTGCTCCATATCAATCTGTATTTGACATGGATTGTTATCCATCGGTATTCGATAAAGCCGCAAAATACTTAGAAGGATTTGCAAGACATCAGGTATTTTATGATGGAAACAAACGTACCGCATTAGATACCTGCTTAACCTATTTGGCGGTAAATGACTATGCATTGAATCTCGATGCGTATACTTTATACGAGTATACATTAAAGATATCAAATGAAAAAGAAATCTCTACGGGAGAAATTGCTAAGTTTTTGGAAGAACATAGTATTTTTCTAAATAAAGAGTTGGAGATTTCAATAAAAAATGATACACTGGAGAAAGAAAATTAAGAAAGTAGAGGGTGTTATGAGGTTAATGAAAGATGGTATTGCACTAAACCCAAAGGAACCACATACAGAAGATATACCGGCATCGGATGAATTGGTAAAACAGAAGTCAGAAGAAATCGAAAAAAAATATGCAGAAGCATTTCGATTGCTGACAAAAGGAGAAGAACAAGATGAAAAATAAGAAGGATAATAATGAAACCACCTTCACAATTTTATTGGATAATAATAAGCAAGCTTCTTTAACAGTACCGCAAAGTGCAAATAAAAAAGATATATGTTATATACAAGATGTGTTACATTTAATTTTTTCAAAGCAGTATAAATTAAATAATTAGGCTTTTACATAAATAGAGACAAGGATTAGGGGTCCTTGTCTCAGTGAAAAGGTGGAACGAAGCGAATCACCCCCATGAAAATCAATATTATTATAATAAATGGATCTGTCCTTTTCAAGTATAATTCTAAAAATCATATCAAATAGTATTTTTTACTTTATCTCCATATATTTTAATTTTCAAGATTTTTTTTACATATATAAGTAAGAATAAAAAAAGGAGAGAAAAGATATGGTAGGAGTTTTTGATGGACAGTATATCCAGTCATCCCAAAATGCAGAACTTTATAAAAAACTACAAGAAAAGATGACAATGGATGGATTAAGGAAAGCAATTCGTACTTTACTGGAAAACACAAAAGAGTATTTAGATGAGTATGTTCCTAATTCTGAAAATATGTCAAAAGAGGAACTTATCGAATATATTCTGAATGATGTCGTATCAGATGATATGTTAAACTATATTAATGAGTATATGAAATTGCAGCCGACTACACAATTAACTGTCTTTGATGATGATGTGACAGCTACCGTTGTTAATGATCAGATGATGGTAGGACATGACATTCAGTTGATAAATTTATTATTTGATGAGCCGGTATGCTATGTTGGATATTTCCCACAAGGTACTGGAATATCTACGTATTATTATTCAAATAATATTATGGCATTCCTAACTATAACTGGGGAATGGCGATTTGCGGAATGTAAAACGATTTATGATGCAATCGATGAAGAGAAACAAACATTTTACTTGGAAGTATATACAAATACAGAAAAACGCATTCACACACTGAATGAGTTGGAGCAATTTATTAAGCAAGATTATAGAGACTTGCTTGTATGCGAACCATAAAGGATAATTAACAAAGACTACCGGAATATTTTTTCGGTAGTTTTTTATTGTCAAAAGTAGAAAAATAGCAGTTATACGTGTACTAGTAAAAATAGAAGGGATGATAGCAAAATTTTATATTACAAAAGTAGAAAAAGAGCATCTATTTTTTAACTAGTATAAATAGAGAAGAATAATCGCAAAATTTTATGTCACAAAAAGTCAAAAAACAGGTATTCCACGTGTACTAATAAGTATAAAGGAGATGATAACAACAAAAATTTTAAATAATAATATTGTAAAAGTAGAAAAATAATAAAATTTGGGTACTAGTGATATTAGAGGGAAATTAATAAATAATTCTTATGTTATTTTTTCTAAAAAGTAGAAAAACTACATAAAAAAACTACTAGTAAGTATAGAGGGGAAAATAAAAAAATCAGAAAGGAGACGGACTATGGAACTTATAATTGAAATGATAAGCTTATTTGCAGCTTTGATCGATTTATGTAGTAAGACTATGAAAAACGATCATTCTACATATCAGCAAATCTATATTCCAGTAAATATCACTATTGTAATTCAGTAAATAATGGACTTTTGCGGATATTTTTGACATAATATAGTAGGAGGATAAGTATTATGGAATATGTTATTAATACATCGACAAATAAAGAAATATTTTTTCACGCTTCTAAAAATGGTATTGACGGAACCCCAAATCCCCATCACAATGATTCTAAAAAGAAAAGAGACTTTGGGGATGGATTTTATCTTGGAAGTAAAGAAAGACAAACTATTGCATTAGTGAATAGTAGCCCAGATGCTAAATTATATAAATATAAGATTCCTAATGATTTGTTAAATTCTGAAAACACATTATTCTTAACAAAACAAGATTGGATGTATTTTGTATTATATAATAGAGGATACTTAGAACCTATTAAACATACTGCGTTTTATCAGTATTATGCTCATATTGCTGATAATAAAGATTATATCGTTGGTCCGATAGCTGATGATGTTTTTTCTACATGTATGCAAAATTTTGTAAAAGGAATTATCACGGATTATATGTTTATGCAATTGATTGATTGCTATTCTTATGGAACACAAATTGTAGCAAAAACACAAGATGCTTGTGATAATCTGGTCCCGTATTCTTTTAAGAATTTAACAGCAACAGATAGAATGAATGCACTTGAAACAAGAAAATTAAATAGACATCAACAAGAGATAGATTATGAAGAACGTAGGGCAAAGTTATTGCTTGAAAGAAAAGGAAAATATATTAGTGAATTGTTTTCAGACATTGAAAAAGGCATTATTCCTACTCCAATAAGCGATTTTAAACAAGAAATGTTAAAAAATATAAAATTTCCAGAAACAATAAAGGAGCATGATGAAAATGAAGAAGAAATTATTCAATTCTAATAATATATATAATGAAGATCCGATAATTATAAATCTAATCGCTAAAACACAAGAAGGAATTTATAATCTTGCTTATGATATGGGATATGATATAGAGGCATTTTCAAACTTTTATTTACAATCTGATTTTTGTAAATATGAAATGGACGCCTTATATTCAAAATTTCAAACAGAATTTCCGGAAGCATGTATGGATGAAATACAAGAAGAATTGGAAAATAAAAATATCGTGTTGCCTAAACGAACAGAAGAATGTTTTTATTCTCCAGGGTGGGTTGGTAAAATGTATCGATATTTATTTTTTGAATTACAAATGCCGAGTAATGAATTAGCAAGTGAAATGCCTTTTCAAAAAATCGCTGAAAAAGATAGCGAGCTAGAAAATGATAATCTGGAAGATCAAATAAAAGAGTTAGTAACCATAAATATAGGAAATGAAGTCCACGATGACCGCTAGGGCGGTAGTGGACGAATATGTAACAAGGAGAAATATGCGAGAATTTCATGGGATAATGCCTAAATTTTTTTTAAAATCTATAACACTTGAAAATTATCATGGAATATCAGGTTACTATGAATTAGATAAAAAGAATAGGACTTTTTTTAATCCTGTAATGCTTTCTGCAATACAAATGTTACTCAGTACCTATTTTAAAGCGTTTTCTACCTATATCCCTGATAAATATACTATCAAATTAAAAATCAAGGACACCCTGGCAGAAAAAGAAACAGCTTTTCCATGTAAAGTGACAGGTATCATTACATTTAATGATCAGGAAATCGAAATTGGACAAGAACTATCCAGAAATGGGCGTGTGAAATTTATAGGTGTAAAAGAACTGCAAGATATTGTTTCTACTTGGGAAATAAAATTCTCGAAAGCTGACAACTCAGATAAAGATATTTTGTTCCCAGTGCTGCTTTATTGTAATCCTGCTGCTTACAAAGTCCCGAAACAGATTTGTGAAAAAGGAGTATATCATAGGTTTGTAGGGTATAAGGATTGCTTTACCATGAATAGATCCTTAGAAATTCCATTTTCTTACTTGCGAATGTTACGAAACGTTGCTTTTGAAGAGAGAGGAAATGTAGATTTTCCGGCATATACAAAGATTACGGAAGTAGTAAATCAAGTAGTTGTGGATGGAAAACTCATTTATGGTAACTATGGGACATCACTCGTAGCTGTCAAAAAAGAAGATGAACTTATTCCATTTGAAGAACTGTCCATAGATCAACAGAAAATGATAGGTCTGGTATTGGATATTGCCACCAGAATATGTATATTGAATCCGTATGCAAAAAATCAGGCATTACGAGAGACCCCGGGAATTATTTTACTAGATGGATTAGATGAATGTTTTTCTCCTGCTCAGGGAAAAGTTCTTTTTGATTTGCTGCAATCGGAACTACCGAATGTACAATTTTTATGTTTTAAGGAGTAGATGTCGATTTTTGACATCTATTTTTTTTATGCAAAAACTCATAGATTTCAAAAATTTTTTGACATATAAAAATATAAATTCACAAGAAAGGATAAGAAAAAAGTGAAACAGAAAAAACATTTCTTAAATATGTATCGCATGTTATTCATCGGAGTCACAGTCCCATTGATTACATCGATTATCAGTGTACTGATTGGAATCACTACCACGACATCTGCAGAAATTAAAAATGTCACAAAAAATTATATGCTATCCACGGTAAAACAATGTGGTATCTCATTGGATAATAGTGAGGAATTATCCTATCTATCTTTAAAAGAAGAAGCTCCATTATATACGATTGTAAACGTAGATTCTTCTTATTTGTATGTAGTAGATGGACATACCGCAGAAATGTTATATCATCCACAAAAAGAAAAGGTTGGACAGCCGGTAGAAAATGATGCGGTAAAAAGTTTAATTTCGAGGATATCCGCAGGTGAACATCCGGAATCAGATATTATCGAATATAACTTTAAGGGTACTTTGAAATATGCTGCATATTGGGTAGGCGAAAATGAAGATTATATTGCGGTAATCACAGCAGATGAATCCGATGTATTAAAGAATGTAACAAATGTCACTATCCGTACTATTGTTACTTATGCATCCTCTATTATTTTCTGGGTTATTATCGCTATGATTTCTGCAAGAGCTATTAGTAAACCACTAAATCAGATTATGAATGTTATTGTAAAATTTTCAGAAGGTGATTTTACAACAGAAATCAATACAAAGTCCAGATTGCAGGAAACTTCCGCTTTGATTGAAGCAGCGAAACAATTAAAGGAGAATATGTTCGATACCATAGATAGCGTGACACATTCTTCTAGGGATTTATCACGAGATATCATGTCGGTTAATATGTCCGTAAATATCTGTAATACAGCGACAACAAATGTAAATACCACAATGGAAGAAATTGCGAAGGGTGCTATGGATCTTGCAACACATGCACAGGATATTAACACCCAGATGACAATGGTAAATGAAGCAATCACCTCAGCAGCACAGTCTGCAGACGATGCAAAAGATGCTTCGGACCAGATTTTGAATGTAACAGAAAATACAAAGAATACCTTGCAAACACTAATAAATGCAAATGATAGCACTTATGGTGCAGCAGAAAATGTATCGAATAGTGTAATGGAAACAAATAATGCTATCCAGAAAATACATGAAGCTGCAAATATTATTGCATCCATTGCAGAACAGACAAATCTTCTGTCTTTAAATGCTAGTATAGAAGCAGCGAGAGCAGGAGAGGCTGGTAGAGGTTTTGCGGTAGTTGCAGACGAGATCAAACATCTGGCAGAACAATCAAACACTTCTGCGAAGGGAATTGAAAGTGTAATTGAGAATATCATCGATATTTCCGAAAAAAGTACCGTATCTACTCATGCAATTCAGTCTGCAGTAGAGGATGAAAAACAGGCATTACAAAACATGAGTAATAATTTTGAACTGATTCGTTCTGGTATTGAAAATATCAGTGCAAAGATCACTACCGTTGCTGAGAAAATGGATAGTGTAAACGAAAGTAAAAATACAATTATGAGCAGCACGGAATCCTTATCTGCAATTTCAGAGGAAAATGCAGCATCTACGCAGGAAACCACAGCAACTATCAATGAAATGGCATCCCAGGTGATTTCCATTGAACGAGAAATGCAAAGTGTAACTGAAGTAGTGGAGAAATTAAATAAAGTTGTTGGCATTTTCAAAGTATAAAATGTGAGGTCTAATGGAAAAATTTTCTGTTAGACCTACTTTTTTTATTTTTTTTGATTATTTTTTGACATATATAGATAGATAAAATGATAGGAGCAAAGATAAATTATGCATATCCAAAAAATAACAAATAATACAAACCCTATGGTGACTTTGGTATTCGGAGATGTCCAGGAATACAAGGATTATATGAAAGAAATCACAAATATCAATAAGAAGATAGTAGGAGATTCGACTATTGCTATTTCCGAAGAGGTCTTATCAAATATCCTTACCTTATTTAAGAAGACAGCAAAGAAAAAGAAAGATACCGGAGAAGTCTATATTACCTTATCCGGATCACAATTAGTTTCCATTTTGCCGTTATACTTCGGAATGATATTTCTAAGAACAGCCGAAATCACAACACAAAAAGAGACACAAAAGACCACCCCTAGCAGGACAGAAACAGCGAAGCCGAAGCCAAACAGGAAAAAGAAAAATCCAAACCTGCGGGATGACATGGTGAGATTATGTGCAGAAAAAATCAGTTAATAACAGGAGGAAAATTATACTATGGACCAAACAGCAGAAATATTGGTCGAAATTGCAGATAAAAACTATTTGCGTGGAGATAAAACGGCTTATTTTTCTATATTAACAGGTACAGATGGATGTAAATTAGAAAAGATCCCCGGTAGTGGACAAGATTATCAAACGATGATTGACGCTATTCATAGTTATTATCAAAAGCATCCGTCTCAGGAGATTATTGATGGATTCCAAACCGGGCTAAAAGTGATATTAAGACAGATAACAGATGCAGCCGGATTACAAAATTTTTTGAAACTATTGTTCTACGAATTAGACAAAGAAATAGAGTACAGATCGAGTTTTTCCTTGCCTGTTGGGGAGCTGCTTTTACAGATGAAACAAACTATACAGACTTATCATTTGGAAAGTATCTGGAACAATTACGCAGGCAAAGTAAAAGAAAAATATGAAATAATAATATAAAAGGAGATAATGAAATGTTGAATCTGATTCATGAAATTTTATTATTGATGCCAACATTATTACCTTATATCACAATACTTATTATTATAAATTACATTATAGCTTATTCTATTGAAAGTATTATTTGTAAAAAAGGATATAATGACGGAAGAACATGGTTTTGGTGTGGATTCTTTTTTGGACTACCAGTTTTATTGATAGCTTTATTGAAACCAGACTTAAATACAATAGATAAAATATTGAATGAATTTGAAAAGTATTTATCAAATAAAAAATAAGATAACATTTTTCTAAAAAATATTTCTATTTTACCTATTTTTGCGATTTTTTTTGACATATATAGATAGGAGAGGGGATACAAAATAAAATATTGCTTGTAACTCTTATCCATAGATGTTATACTATATTTGCCTGGATACAGCAATGTATCTACCACCAAAAGTGGACAACTGTACTAAGGAGTTGTACAGCGGGGGTCTAGCCTCGACAAAAACTATCACGAACGGCAGCACCCGAGGTTATCATTTATGATGACACGTATACCGAGTAAGTGAAAGGCTTACAAACGTTGGGATAGCAACATAATAACTAGAAACAAAAGATTAAAGATAGCTATGGATTATTTTCCATAGCTATTTTTTTATACAAAAGATTGGAGAAATATAATGATTTCACAAAATAGTATGAAAATACTTCAACAATCTATTAAGCAATTTGATATTTTAGCAAATAAAACATATCTATTAGCTTATAAAAAAGATGCGAATAATTTAGATTTTTATGAAATCAAAATTGAAGAGAAAAATTATTGGCATTTATTAGGTTGTAAAATGCAACCAAATCCAGCCTCTAAATGTCATATGTATTATGAAAAATGCTTGAACGGCGAAGATATATCAAATGTATTAGATTATGCGAGTGATCATAGAGAAAAAGATGTATTAGAAAAAGCCAAAGTCATGAATGCCATATTCGACTTTGTAACAAATGCAAAATATGTAAAAATATCTGATACCGGTGAAAAAAGTTTTGAATTGGCTATTGGAAATGATATTGGAATAATTGGTTACAGCACAAGAAATAAAATTTTCTTCCCTCAAAGCACACAAAGTAGAAACATTAATACTCTAATGACTAAAAATTATTCAAATAGAAAATTAAATAAAATACTAATCGTTCTAAGCAAAAACACAAATGAACCAAAGTACAAAAATGTTCTATTTGAAGCAAAAAAAGGACTATTTGTAGAATTATCAGACCAGTTTAAGAAATTTCCATTAAGCAAAGAATTAAACGATATAATTTCTGAGTATAAAAAAACATTAAATACGATTCCACAGGATTTGGGATATGCTAAAGCTGGATTTGGAAAAGAAAAAAGCAATAAAAATGTAGATCTCATAACAAAACAATATTCAGGATTTCGTATTGAGAATTTAACAAAATTCAAAAATATAGCTTCTCAAATTCCAAAAGATGAAAACTATATTATTGGTAGCTTACGAGAAATCAATATTAAAGAAATAAATAATGATACATTTGAAATCGAATTGATTTACGATGATAATGAGAATGATGATGTATAAATTACATTGTAAACTTTGCTTGAAAAATCCTTTTTGGAATTCTTGTATAATAAGAAAAACAAGGAGGATTTTTTATGTGCGAGATGAAAACAAATAATTCCATTACTGCTAAATTATTACAAAAGTTCTTACCACAATTTATTTATGAAATGGCTGACTGCTTATGGTATTATCACATGACAGATGGCAGACCGGAATTACAGGATATGATACGTAAGCAAGATACTACTGATATCAAAGATTTATTTGCCTCTACCGCTTATGATATTTATGCACAAAATCTGGTCTTACAGGAAGTATATCCCAATGGTATGAAAAAATTACCGGATGTCATTGCTTATGTATATGGAAAAGACAGTGATGAAATGGTAATTGTAAAAGATTTCTTTCAGATACATGAAAAAGATACTTGGCATTTACAGGATTTGTGGACAGATGCCGTAGAGGATAGGAGATTACAACAGATATTATGTAATTTCCAACAAATGGTATTAGAAAGGCATCCCTGGCAGACAGAAGATCTGGCATTACCTTATCCACAGATGATGCAACATTATATCGACCACTTGCATAATCTACAAAGGTAACCTATAATAATGGAGTCCACGTTATCCGCTAAGGCGGTAGATAGATGGACGTAATGTGAATTTTATTTTCATATAGATTTTTGTATATGAAAATAAAAAATCCACTAATCTTTAGATTAGGAGATGTTTAATAAAAATATTGGAAATTTTTAAAAAAATATTTCAAAAAATATCATTTCTTGCGGATTTTTTTGACATATATATATGTAAGACAAATCAACATATCAAAGGAGATAAACAAAGATGAAAAAGTATATTATTACTGCACTGTTAATTACGACCATGATTTCCATGACTGCTTGTGGTGGAAAGAAAAATACCGATACTCCAGCAGAGGAAACCGTAGTAGCTACTGAAGCTACTGTGGAAAATCCTACTGCTAATGATGAAAAGGTAGTACTCGGTACTGTAAATAAAGAGGAGACTG
>Ga0129311_1000065_pt1 | contig 105700 bp, 124 predicted proteins | sample Go1ome_FD_94435 | JGI IMG/M metagenome (GOLD analysis project Ga0129311, IMG submission 94435) | Western lowland gorrila individual fecal microbial communities from Wisconsin, USA - Go1022B metagenome | ecosystem: Host-associated > Mammals > Digestive system > Large intestine > Fecal | place... | reverse complement strand
GGTACTTAGCGATTCATGAGCTTTCGGGGCGTTAGCCACGAATTGCCTCATGAGAGCTTTAGTACCGCTAGGCGAGAAAAGTAGCGAGAGCGTGCCTGAAAGGGTACTCCCATATCGCCATATCAGTAATTGATGTATTCGGCAAAACAGAATTTCTATTTCTGCTTCCATACCATTACATACTCTTTTTCCCCGGTAGCCTCATCCAGACCGCTATCCTGAATCTCAAATCCTTCTCTCTGATAAAAAGATATGGCCGGTATATTTTTTTGATATACATTTAAAAGCAGTTTGCTTCTTGTATCCTTTACATAATTCAGCAAAATTTTGCCAATACCCTGCGACTGCATTGCCTCAGAAACAAAAATACCTTCTATATATTCACCATTCATTCCGATAAAGCCCTGTATCTCATAATTATCTTCATAAACATAGACGGTTGCCTGCAACAACAGTTCTTTCACAAGCTCCAAATTTCTTTTCCAATATTGAGCAGGAATAAAATAATGAGCCTTTATATTAGTATCCAACCATATATCTGCAACTATATTGATATCTGCTTTTCTTAATTCTCTAATCATAGCTAGAAACTCTCTTTCAAATTCTTATTTGCATTTTATCTGACATACCCCCTGGGTTAATGTGCCCATTGGGCAGAAAGCACACCAAGCTCGCGGGCGATAGTACAGCATAGCAGCCAAGGCCATAATCTCTGATGTTAGCATCAGACTATATAGCCCAAAGGCAAATTGAGCTGTTGCCGGAGCTACATTGCCACTATAAGCCCAGTGCCAAGGCAACTGAAAGGTCCAGAACAATGTCACAAATTCCTGCAAGGAGGCCGCCCCACTGGATACCAGCCATGTAGTATAGATAATATTACCAAACATAGCAAAAAAGAACACCATAAAGCCATAGCGAAAAGCCTTGCCATACATCCATGCCGGCATATCATGTCTTTTGGAAAAACCTAGCTGGCTGCCCAAAAATCTCAGCAACTGGCCTCTATCACAATAACGATTGCAAAACAGCTTATTACCGCCAACAATAGCAAAGAGCAATGGCAAGCAAAAGCTGATTAATCCCAGCCAGGCAAAGAGGATATTCGCAAAGCCCAAGGAAAAATACAAAATGGACCAAATCCACAGGTAATTATACCAATGCTTCTGCTTCATGAAATCACCTCCACCTGAATGATACCAGCAGGACATTCCCTACTGCACAGTCCACAACCTACACATAAAGATGTATCTACTTGAGCATAACAGCCATGAAAAATGGAAATCGCACCTCTAGGACATACCTCCAGACAGCTGCCACAGGACGCACATTTTTCCTGAGGAATCCTCGCCTTTCGTTTTACCGCCATATTATTTCTCCTGTTTTTCCTCTGTTGCAAACAAACAGGACAGCAGCTTCTCTATTCGCTTATCCTTTATACTATAGGTAATCTCCAAACCCTTTCGCTGTCCCTCAATAATACCTGCCTGACGCAGCTTGCCAACATGCTGAGATACAGTAGACTGAGGCGCCTCCAAGCAGTTTTGCATATGGGTTACATTACAGCTGCCATTACGCCACAAGCCTCTAGCGATACATAATCTAACCGGATGAGCCAATGCCTTTAGCACCTCTGCCATATCCTGCAGCTCTTTTAAATCCTTATTTTCTATCATAACACTCACCTCTTATTTTGTATATTACAATATTACGATATATATGTCAATATTCCACTAGAAAAAATCTCTTTCTTGACAATATATGCAAAAAACATTACACTTATTATGAAATAAAGACATATTAGTATTTATTTCTCAATATTTTTATATAGTTGACCAAGTGATTGAACAAGAGTTCATGAAGGGGTGCACCACCGCGGGTGTACTTCTTTGTGAACTCTTTTTTTATATGGAGGTGAAAATAATGATTCAAGCCAAAATCAACGGCCAAATAGTGGATTTTGCAGAAAAAACCACTATTCAACAGTTCCTACAGGCTCGAAATCATAAAACAGACCGAGTAGCAGTAGAGCTAAATGGACAAATTGTACCTAAAAGTACTTATGAACAACAGGAAATCAAGGCTGAGGATACTCTGGAAATAGTATCCTTTGTAGGAGGAGGTTGATACCATGCCATCACAGGAGGAAATCTATGCTGCCCTCTGTCAGCGTCATGGCAAGGCATTGCAGGACAAGCTGCAGAAGGCCAAGGTTGCCATTGCAGGTCTGGGAGGCCTAGGCTCTAATATTGCTATTGGACTAGCCCGCATAGGCGTAGGACAGCTTCATCTGGTGGATTTTGACCGGGTAGATTTAACCAATCTTAACAGACAGCATTATTTTATCCACCACTTAGGCCAGTACAAAACAGAGGCCCTAAAGAAGCAAATTGGGAAAATCAATCCCTATATTCGGGTAAGTACAGATTGTTTGAAAATCACAGCCAGCAATGTAGCTACTCTATTTTCAGATGCTGACATTATTTGCGAAGCCTTTGATGTACCAGAGAACAAGGCTATGCTGGTAAATACGGTTTTGGAGCAGCTACCAGATAAATTGCTTGTTTCCGGCAATGGCATGGCGGGCTACGGCAGAAGCAATTTGATTCAAACCAAGGCTATCATGTCCAAATTTTACCTTTGCGGGGACAATATCAGCAGCAATGAAGCTCAGCCCCTCATGGCCCCAAGAGTAGCAATTTGCGCAGGACATGAGGCAAATATGGTAGCAGAATTAATTATTGAACATTTAGGAAAAGAGGCAGAAAAATGACTTGGAAATTAGGCAAGCATGAATTCAAATCCCGTTTTATTTTAGGTTCCGGCAAATATTCCCTCAAGCTGATTAAGGCTGCCGTGGAAAATGCCCAGGCAGATATTATTACTTTGGCTCTCCGTCGAGTTAACGATGGCGGCATGGCCAATATTCTTGATTATATTCCTGAGCATATCACCCTTTTGCCTAACACCTCTGGGGCCAGAAATGCCGACGAGGCGGTGCGAATTGCCCGCTTGTCCAGAGAGCTTTGTCACAGCGATTTGGTAAAAATCGAAATCATGCGGGATAGCAAATATCTTCTGCCTGACAATCAGGAAACCATTAAGGCTACGGAAATTCTTGCCAAGGAAGGCTTTACTGTCCTCCCCTATATGTACCCTGATTTGAATGTAGCTCGAGACCTGACCAATGCAGGAGCAGCTGCCATTATGCCTTTAGGGGCTCCTATCGGCACCAACAAAGGCCTGTGCACCAAGGAATTTATTCAGATTCTCATTGATGAAATTGAATTGCCAATTATTGTAGATGCTGGTATTGGCAGACCATCTCAGGCTTGTGAAGCTATGGAAATGGGTGCCGCGGCTATTATGGCCAACACCGCCATTGCCACTGCTGGTGATATTCCAGCTATGGCAGAGGCCTTCCGTCTAGCTATTGAGGCAGGTCACCTGGCCTACAAGGCAAAGCTGGGACGAGTTCAGGACAAGGGTAGTGCCTCCTCCCCTCTTACAGGATACTTACGGGACTAAGGAGAAGTGAATATGAGCAAGGATGAACATCTTAATGAAAGTATTATCAGCCAGGAGGCCAAAGCCTTTTTAGCCAAGGAAAACCGCAGCAACCATATGGAATATATGCCGGATATGGAGGTGCTGGACAGTGATTTGCTGGACAGAGTTGTGGCGGATATGGAAAGCTATGATTACGATAGCTATACAGCTCAGGATGTACGACGGGCTCTACAGCACAGCCGTAAGACACCAGAGGATTTCCGTGCTCTCCTTTCCCCAGCCGCTCTGCCATTTTTGGAAGAAATTGCCCAGCAGGCCAAGGTGGAAAAGGAAAAGCATTTTGGCAATTCCATTTGTCTCTTTACCCCTATCTATATTGCTAATTACTGTGAAAACTTCTGCATCTACTGTGGCTTTAACCGTTACAACCACATTCGTCGAGCCCAGCTTACCTATGAGGAGATTGATAAGGAAATGGCAGCCATCGCCCAAAGCGGTTTACAGGAAATCCTGATTCTCACTGGTGAAAGCCGTCAAAAATCCACGGTGGAATACATTGGAGAAGCCTGCAAGATAGCCAGGAAATATTTCCGAATTATTGGCTTGGAGGTTTATCCTATGAACAGTGAGGATTATGCCTATCTTCACCAATGCGGTGCGGATTATGTAACAGTTTTTCAGGAAACCTATCATGCCGACAAATATGAAACTCTCCATTTGGCAGGTCACAAGCGCATCTTCCCATACCGCTTTTATGCTCAGGAACGAGCGCTAAAGGGTGGCATGAGAGGTGTAGGCTTTGCCGCTCTGCTGGGACTAGATGATTTCCGCAAGGATGCCTTGGCTACCGGTATGCATGCCTATTATTTGCAAAAAAAATATCCCCAGGCGGAAATTGCTTTTTCCTGCCCTCGTTTGCGGCCGATTATCAACAACGATAAAATCAATCCAATGGATGTGCATGAAGCCCAGCTTCTACAGGTGGTTTGTGCCTATCGGCTCTTTATGCCCTTTGCCAGCATAACGGTTTCCACCAGAGAATGTGCCAGAGTCCGGGACAATCTGGTAAAAATCGCTGCTACCAAAATATCTGCTGGTGTCAGCACGGCCATTGGTGAGCATTGCACTGAAGCAGAGGACAAAGGAGATGCACAATTTGAAATCTCTGATACCCGCACTGTTGATGATGTATATCAAAGCCTGCTAAATCATGATTTACAGCCAGTTATGGCAGAATATATCTATGTTTAAACCCTAGTAGACACAAAATACCGACCTGAGTAAGAGGATTTTATCCCTTATCAGGTCGGTATTATTTTTCTACTCAATCAGCCCTTGGCCTTGATATAATTAATCAACCCGCCGGCCTTGGCAATATCCTGTACAAAGCCTGGCAATGGCTGAGCGTGAAATACATCACCAGTGGTAAGATTCTCAATCACACCAGTGGAAGTATCTACCCGCAGCTTGTCTTCATGATGAATTTTCTCCACATCATCGCCGATTTCCAGCAGTGGCAAACCGATATTAATGCCGTTCCGGTAGAAGATACGGGCAAAATCTGCTGCAATTACCACAGGCACACCAGAAGCCTTAATAGCTACAGGAGCATGTTCGCGGGAGGAGCCACAGCCAAAGTTCTTGCCACCTACCAGAATATCCCCCTCTACCACATTGGCAGCAAAAGGAGCCTCCTGATGCTCATCGCTATCCTCCATGCAATGAGCAGCCAAATCCTTGGGATCAAAGGAGTTCAGATAGCGGGCAGGAATAATTACATCTGTATCAATATTGTCGCCGTAGCGCCAAACCTTTCCTTCTAAGCTCATCTTACTTTACCTCCTCTGGAACTGCGATATAACCGAGAATTGCACTGGCAGCTGCTACATATGGGCCAGCCAGATATACCTCGGAGTCAACATGGCCCATGCGGCCACGGAAATTACGATTAGTGGTGGAAACAGCCTTCTCCCCTGCTGCCATAATACCCATGTGGGCACCAAGACATGGACCGCAGGTTGGAGTGCTGACAGCTGCGCCAGCATTAATAAAGATATCTACCAGTCCCTCATGAACTGCATCCAAATAAACCTGCTGGGAACCTGGAATTACAATGCAGCGTACATCTGGATGTACACTATGGCCCTTCAACACCTCTGCAGCCTGACGGAGATCCTCCAGACGTCCATTGGTACAGGAACCAATTACCACCTGATCTATTTTTATCTTGTCAATCTCAGATACTGGATGAGTGTTGCCAGGCAGATGTGGGAAAGCCACCACTGGTGTCAGCTTGGAAAGATCTATCTCGATTACCTTTTCATAGCTTGCATCCTCATCAGGAGCTACAGCCTCGTATGGCTGCTGTACTCTGCCCTCTACATATTCCTTGGTAATTTCATCAAATGGGAAAATACCATTCTTGCCACCGGCCTCAATGGCCATATTGCTTATTGTAAGACGGTCTGTCATAGTCAGCTCTGCTACACCCTCGCCAGCAAATTCAATTGCCTTATAGAGTGCACCATCTACGCCGATCATACCAATCAGAGTCAGAATGACATCCTTACCACAGATGTACTTTGGCTTTTTGCCAGTAAGTACAACCTTGATAGCCTTTGGCACCTTGAACCAAGCCTGACCAGTAGCCATAGCCACCCCTAGGTCAGTGGAACCAACACCAGTGGAAAAACCGTTAACTGCGCCATAGGTACAGGTATGGGAATCTGCACCTATGGTAAGCATACCCGGGCCTACAATACCCTTCTCTGGCAAAATAACATGCTCGATACCTACCCGGCCAATTTCAAAGTAATTCTTAATCTGATACTTCTTGGCAAACTCCCGCACAGTTTTGGCCAGACCTGCTGCCTTAATATCCTTGTTAGGGGTAAAATGATCTGGCACCAGCGCAATCTTAGTATTGTCAAATACCGGACGACCGATTTTCTCAAACTCCTTGATAGCAGGAGGAGCAGTTACATCATTGGCTAATACCATATCCAGCTGGCAGAAAATAAGCTGTCCAGCAGTTACAGAATCCAAACCAGCATGCTTGGCCAGGATTTTTTCTGTCATATTCATTCCCATTACATACACCTCGTCATTATGCTACAAATAGGCTTATGCCACTATAGCATAAGCCTATTCGCTAAATTTCTAGTTTAATTTGCTTGGATTAGTCCTTGGAAAGGTCTGCACCATTCTTCAGCCAAGGCATCATGTTACGCAGCTCTGCGCCAACCTTCTCGATTGGATGCTCTGCATGGAGACGACGCTGCATCAGGAAGTTTGCACGGCCAGCGGAACGGTTCTCCAACAGCCAGTTGCGAGCAAAAGTACCATCCTGAATTTCCTTCAGAACCTTCTTCATTTCCTTCTTGGTTTCCTCGGTAATAATACGAGGACCAACCATGTAGTCGCCATACTCTGCAGTATCGGAAATAGACTTACGCATCTTGGTGAAGCCGCCCTCATAGCACAGGTCAACGATGAGCTTCATCTCATGGAAGCACTCGAAATATGCCATCTCAGGTGGATAACCAGCCTCAACAAGAACCTCGAAACCAGTCTGCATCAGCTGGCAAACGCCGCCGCACAGTACAGCCTGCTCACCGAAGAGATCCTCTTCAGTCTCATCACGGAAAGTAGTCTGGAGAACGCCGGAACGAGTTGCACCAACACCCTTAGCATAAGCCAAAGCCAGATCAAAGCACTGACCGCTAGCATCCTGATAAACAGCGAATACTGCAGGAACACCGGAACCCTCAGTATAGGTACGACGTACCAGATGACCAGGGCCCTTTGGTGCTACCATGAATACATCTACATCAGCAGGAGGTATAATCTGCTGATAATGAATATTGAAACCATGAGCAAAAGCCAGAGCGCTGCCAGACTTCAGATTTGGCTTAATCTCAGCCTTGTATACATCGGACTGCTTCTCATCAGGAATCAGAACCATGGTAATATCAGCCTGCTTTACAGCCTCAGCTACATTGCAAACCTTCAGACCGTGCTCTTCTGCAACCTTCTTGGACTTGGAACCCTCATACAGGCCAACAATAACATTAGCACCGCTTTCCTTCAGGTTCAGTGCATGGGCATGTCCCTGACTGCCATAACCAATAATGGCAACGGTCTTCCCGTTCATGAGGCTCCAATTTGCATCCTGATCATAATAAGTTTTTGCCATAGTAATCTCTCTCCTCACAATGTTCTTGTATGGTGTGCTCTCCCCGCTCCAGTCCAATAAGACCAGTTCGAATGATTTCCAAAATACCGTATGGCTTCAAGAGGCGGGTAAAGGCCGTTACCTTGTCGTCATCACCAGTAACCTCAAAAATCAAGGTAGTGGGCTGCACATCAATGACTCTAGCTCTAAAGAGCTCAGCCATTTTTAACACATCTAATCTGTTGGTATCATCAGCTTTAACCTTTATCATGGTCATACCACGATAAACAGAGCTTCCGTCATCCAAACGCTGGACAGCTTCTACCTCCGGCAGCTTTTCCAGCTGCTTCATCATCTGATCCACCAGATACTCATCTCCATGTACCACCAAGGTGATACGGGAGAATTCAGGAGATTCTGTAATACCTACAGCCAAGCTGTCGATATTGAACTCCCGACGCGAAAACATACTAGCTACTCGAACCAAAACGCCGGTCCTATTTTTTACCAGAACAGACAATACGTGCTTCAAGAAAATCCCTCCTATACCATCTGCTCAAGAATTTTGTCTAACAAGTTTTCGTTGAGCTTTGTCTATTATCACTCATTCCTAGTAATTTGTCAACCTTTTCTGTAAATAAATATTACACCTTGTATTTTCTGATTGGATTTTCGTCTTTTATTAATCCACAAAACTCTGTTTTTGCGTTTTTTTCCACTAGGAAATTACATTATTCCGCATATATAAGACTTTTGTGTTTACACTCCAATAAAAGTGTAACAACTGTAACATTGTCCTACCAATTTTTGTAAGGCAGCTTTATCAGGCTGGAATTGTAATACCTAGCTTCCCCAGAAACCTCCCGGTCAATCCAAATAGGCAAAGCCAGAGCCGTATCCTCTGAGGGAAGCTCTGCCTCTGCCACAGCCAGACCTTCATTATCTCCAGCAAATATATCTATCTCCCAAAGCTGCTGTCCATGCTGCTCCAGATAACGAGTCTTTTCCACCATAGGACGGAGACACAATTCCTCCAGCATTTGACAGGCTTCCTCATAGGGAATTTCATATTCCAGCTCTGTACGGGATATGCCCTGATTTTTTCCCTTTATGGTAAGATATCCCTTAGCACCTTTAGTACGTACCCGCACCGTCCGCTCAGGATCTAGAGAAAGATAGCCCTGACGAATCTCCACCCCCGGACTTTGAGGCTGCCATAGCTCCCTTTTAATGAGAAACTTACGCTCAATCTCCTTGGCCACCTTCATGCCCCCTTTTAATCTTTGCTTATTGCTCGCCGATGATTCTAACCTCTGGGAAAAGCTTCACGCCATTTTTGGCATAAACTCTATCCTGCACCTCTTTAATAAGATTCAATACATCTGCTGCTGTAGCATTGCCAGAATTTACCACAAAGCCTGCATGCTTGGTGGAAATCTGCGCCCCACCTACCTGCAAGCCCTTCAGACCAGTTTCGTCAATAAGGGTGCCAGCAAAATATCCCTGAGGACGCTTGAAGGTACTGCCTGCGCTTGGCATTTCCAAAGGCTGCTTGCTTTCCCGCCGCTGGGTAAAATCATCTATCTTGGCCTGAATAGCTTCCTTGTCTCCCGAAGCCAGCTCCAGAGTAATCTCACAAATTGCCTGTCCATTATGCTGGAAAACACTGTGACGATAACCAAAATCCAGTTCATCCTTCTCGTAGGTAAGAATCTTGCCATTGTGGGTAACAGTCTTGACCTGCACCACAATACCTGACATATCACCATCGTAGGCACCCGCATTCATAAATACTGCTCCACCAAGACTGCCTGGTATGCCACAGGCAAATTCCATGCCTGTCAGCCCATTTTCCGCGGCAAACTGGGATACATGCTTTAAATAGGCACCTGCCCCTGCAATAATTCTATTTCCCTCACAGCGCTTGTAGCTCATAGGAGCGTGCATCTTAATAACAGCTCCCCGGATTCCCTTATCCAGCACCAGCACATTGGAGCCATTGCCTAAAATAGTATGAGGAATATCATAATTCTTCAACAGCACAAATATCTGGGAAAGCTGCTCCATATTAGCAGGGAAGAGCAAATAATCTGCCGGCCCGCCAATATTAAAGGTGGTATGCTTGCTCATAGGCTCACTAACGAAAAACTGCTCCTGCCCTAGCAAAGCACTGGCTTCTCTAATAAAATCCTGATTTAACGACATATCATCATTTCCTTATCTATAATTTCATAATAATTCACTAATACACACCTGCAAAAAAGTTGTGTCAGTACCAATAATTATACTAATATTTCATACATTTGTAAAAGGTATTATTGTTACACCTGACAAATTAATGTATAATAAAAGTAATTATTTTACTGGAGTTTGTATTTATGCGAAAACTTTTTATTTGTTTTTTCTTATTTTTAACTATTATTTGCTGTTTTACTATATTATGCATATTTCTCACGGAAAAAACTGACCTGCTGGGCCTGAAGCATTACCGTGTTTCTGCCAGCTTTACAGAAGAAAATGGAGATACACTGCTATCCTGGAGCCGTTACCCCTATCCCTGCTTTTACCAGGTAGATACTTATTACAAAACTACAGGTCTTGTGGAAGGAGAACCTGAATACCACAAGGTTGCCTCAGCCTATACCATGAACGATACCTATGTGGTACCTCCTACAGCTATTCCTGCCTATTACAGGATTACGGCCTATGGCATCTTTGGCAAGGTTTCTGATGACGAGACCATGATTCCCAATGGGAATTACCGGGAGCCAATTCGTCCAGTTCCCATTACCAAATATCCTGCCGATAAGCCTGCCAGTCTGAAACCATTTCTTATTTGGCACAGTATTCCTGATGGGGTGCTCTATGAACTGGAGCTTTTGTCTGGACCGCCAGATACGGAAAACACCCAGAGCTTTTCTACAACAAATCATCTCTATGGCACCAGACAGGTATTTACCAATGGCCTACAGATTGATTTAACTCCCTACAGCAATTTGCCAGTTATTTACTGGCGGGTTCGTGCTCTAAACCTGCGTCATGAGCCTCTGGGAGTTTATTCCACGGCAGAACCTATCTACATGGATGCCAACAAGGCTGTTCCCAATAAGCCTGTATTGAACAAATTTGATAGAATGCCTGATTTTAGCCAGCCTATCTATCCAGTGTTTACATGGATTCCTATGCTGGGGGCTGAACGCTACGAGGTGGAGCTTTTAACCAAGCCACCTACTCAGGAAAACAATACTGCCCCTACCCCAGACCGCTATTGGGCCAAAACTGTGGCCAACTCCTTTAGCTGCTATGATGAATATGCCAGATATTATGCCGGCACCTACTATTGGCGGGTTCGAGGGCTGGATGCCAATGGCAATACAGTAGGAGTTTATTCCGATACCGATAGCTTTCAGGTGCCAAATCATATCACGCGTCCTTTAGTGGCTGCCTTTGGAGACAGTATCACCCACGGTGGCGGTGCAGTTTCCTTTTCCCCAGCCAGTCTGGAGTACAGCTACACCACCTATATGGATGAACCCTGTATCAATCTAGGTCGTAGCGGAGATACCTCCACCACTACCTTGGCCAGATTCGATAGGGATGTCCTGCCACTCATGCCACGGAATCTCTTGATTATGACTGGCTCCAACAGTCTGAGAGCTACCAATATCACCGGTCAAATGGTTATCAATGATCTAAAGCAGATTGTAAAAAAATGTCAGGACAATGATATTCGGCCTATTCTTATGACCTTGCCTCCTATCAATCCTGATAATATCATGTTGGCCTTCCACACGCCAACAGATCCTAATTGGCACAACAAGTTGGAGGAAATTAATCGTTATATTCGCCAGCAAGAATACTATATTGATTTGGAGCCTTATTTTTATGACAGCACCCATACCATTATGGCACCAGAATGGGCCAATGATGGCTTGCATGCAGATATTCGTGGCAAAATGGTTATCGGGGAAGTTATTAATATGCATAAGGATTTATTCAAGAATTGAAAAAAGACTCATGGGATGCCCTATGCGGCATTTCATGAGTCTTTTTTGCTGTGGAAATTTATACAAAGTATTTCATGGATGTTTTTTTCCATTCCCGGCCGGTATATAACAGCTCATACTGGCTAATACCAGTTTCCTTAGCCAAATCCTGAGCAATTTGCTGACAGTCCTCCCGGCTGGTGCCATGTATCATGGTATAGAAATTATAGGGCCAATCTGGCATGACATTTCTATCATAGCAATGGGTTACGGCCATATGGCTGCACATTATCTCAGCCACCTGATCCATCCGTTCCTCTGGCACCACCCAGACACCCAAGGCATTGGCTCTAAAGCCTACCTCTCTATGTCTGAGCACAGCCCCCATCTTGCGCAGGGCACCATCCTCCTTCATAAGCCTCAGCCTGGCCAAGACTTCCTCCTCTGTACTGTCGATTTCCTCAGCAATCAGCTTAAATGGCTCTGCCACCAGAGGCAGTTCGTCCTGCATGGCTCTGACGATTTTTTTATCCAGCTCTGTTATTTCCATCTTCTACCTCTATTTCAGAATATTGTTTATTACTATCCCCAAGCCTTTGCCATAGGGCCAAAACCTAACGCAGATTAAACTGCACATTGATTTTGTATTTGCGACGGGCACTTAAATCCATAGCATCCTCTACTCCCGGCAGCTGCCGTATCTGAGTCAGAATATCCTGTCTTAATCTTTCATTAGGGGTAATCAGAGTAAACCAGAGATTATATCGCCCTTCCCGCTGATAATTATGGGTAATCCCCGGAAATTGATTGATAAAGATGGCGGTTTCCTCCATAAGCTCAGGCTTTACCCGCAGGGCCACCAAGGTTCCCTGATAGCCCAGCTTATCCGAATTGAAGAAGGCTCCTATCTTGCGAATATAACCTCCTGCCTTCAGCTGCTGGAGACGGCTGATAACCTGCTCCTCACTAAGGCCCAACTGCTTCCCTATAAGCTGAAAGGGTCTTGGCTCTAACTGCAAGTTTCCCTGCAGCAGATTCAAAATTTCTTTATCCAACTTTGTTAGCTTCATCATGCACCCTATTCCTCAGCTTCCCCTAAGCAATCAGCAATAACTTGCAACAGCTCCTGTCGTCCCTGATTCTTCAAGGAAGAATAGGGCAGCACATCCAAATCTGGAATCCCTAAGCCCCGCTTAATAGATGCTACATTCTTGGCTACAGCATTCTTGCCAATCTTATCAGACTTGGTGGCTATTACCAATACTGGCAGATTGTTCTCCACCAGCCAGCGGAACATTTCCACATCAGAAGCCATAGGCTCATGTCTGACATCTATAAGCTGACAGACAAATTGAATCCTAGGGGAGGACAGAAGATATTCATTAATAAACTTGCTCCAGATTTTGCGTCGCTTTGCCCCAGTCTTGGCATAGCCATAGCCAGGCAGATCCACCAGATAAAAATCCTGTCGCTCCTCCACCTGGGGCAGTTTTGCTCCTATTTCGTAAAAGTTAATGGTCTGGGTTTTACCAGGCTGACTGGAAACACGAGCCAGATTCTTTACTCTGGTAAGGGAGTTTATCAAGGAGGACTTCCCCACATTGGAGCGGCCAATAAAGACTATTTCTTTCCTGGGAACCTCTGGATACTGCTCCTTGCACACCGCAGAAGCCAAATAGGTGCCCTGAGTAATAATAACCTCCTGAGAGGCATCCTTCGTCATTTCTCCCATTTTACTCCTTTCCTGCTGGCAATAGAGCCTTGGTCAATACCTGATCCATTTGCTCCACCGGCACAAACTCCAGCTTTTCTCGGACATTCTCTGGAATATCCTCAATATCCCGCTTATTTTCCATAGGCAGAATAATGGTCTTGATACCCTCCCGATAAGCAGCCAATACCTTCTCCTTAAGGCCTCCAATAGGCAGTACATTGCCTCGAATGGTAATCTCACCTGTCATAGCCACATCACTGCGAACCTTTCGGCCGGTTAGGCCAGATACCATAGCCGTAGCCATAGTTATACCAGCAGATGGACCATCCTTTGGTACTGCTCCCTCAGGAAAATGTACATGAATATCCTGCTTCTCGTAGAAATCCTCTTTCAAGCCCAACTGGCTCTGACGACTGCGAATATAGGAAAGGGCTGCCTGAGCAGATTCCTTCATTACATCCCCTAGCTTGCCAGTAAGAATCAACTGTCCCTTGCCTGGGAAAATATTTACCTCTGTAGGAAGAATATCCCCTCCTACCTGAGTCCAGGCCATGCCAGTGCACAATCCTACCTCTGGCTTCCGCAGAGATTTCTTGTGAGGGAATTTTGCCTTGCCTAGAATATCTGTAAGGTTCTTGATGCTGACATAAACAGACTCCTCGTCTCCCTCTACAATTTTTCTGGCTGCCTTACGGCAAAGATGGCCAATTACCCGCTCCAGCTCACGAACGCCAGACTCTCTGGTATATTCATCAATAAGCTGTTGCAGGACGCCAGCCCCCAAACGTATCTGCTTGCCAGTCAAACCATTTTTGCTGCGCTGTCTAGGCAGAAGATACCGCTTGGCAATCTCCAGCTTTTCCTGCTGGGTATAGCTGGAAAGAGTAATAACCTCCATACGGTCCAGCAATGGTCTTGGAATCCCGCCTAAATCATTGGCAGTCACAATCCACAGCACCTTGGACAAATCAAAAGGCAATTCAATATAGTGGTCGCTAAAGGTATTATTCTGAGCTGGATCCAGCACCTCCAACAGAGCAGAGGTAGGATCTCCCTTGTAATCACTGCCCATCTTGTCCACCTCATCCAGGAGGAAAACAGGATTGCAGGTACCGGTTTTCTTAAGAGCTTCCAAGATACGGCCCGGCATAGCTCCTACATAGGTACGACGATGACCGCGGATTTCCGCCTCATCCCGTACACCACCCAGAGAAGCTCTGGCAAATTTCCGCCCCAAAGCTCTGGCCACGGAGCCAGCCAAAGAGGTTTTACCTACTCCCGGCGGACCAACCAGACAAAGAATAGGTGCATTCTGTCCCTCTGTCAGCTGACGCACAGCCAAATACTCCAGAATACGCTCCTTTACTTTCTCCAGGCCATAGTGATCCTTGTTTAGAACCTGCTGAGCACTCTTAATATCATTAATGTCCTTGGACTCAATTTCCCAAGGCAGGCTCAAAAGGTTATCCACATAGGTGCTGATAACTGCCGCCTCCTGAGAGGCGCTCTGAGAGCGCTCAAGCCGCTTTAGCTCCTTATCTACGGTTTTCACCACATAGTCAGGATATTTGCCATCCTTCATGCGCTGCTGAAAATCCTCAATATCACCCTGAATACCGTTCTGATCTCCCAGCTCCTTGTGAATGGCCTTTACTTTTTCCCGCAGATAATATTCCTTCTGAACTCTTTCTATCTGCTTCCGAACCCGGCTGCCTATCTTACGCTCTATTTCCAGAATATCCCGCTCCCGCTTGATAAAGCCGTAGAGACATTCCAAACGAGCCTTAACATCTATGGCCTCCAGAATCCGCTGTCTATCCTCCAGCTTTAGGTTGATATGACCAGCAATCATATCTGCCAAACGACCAGCATCCTCAATAATAGACACTGACACCATAGCCTCCGCCGGTATCTTCTGGCTGGACTTTACCCACTGCTCAAATTCATGAACCACAACCCTTACCAAAGCCTCCATTTCGGTGGTTTTGACAATTGGATCTTCGTATTCACGAATCTGAGCCTCTATAAACTGGCTTTCCTCCTGATTGACCTCAACAATCTGACCTCTATGAAGGCCCTCTACCAGCACTCGTACTGCACCGTCAGGCAGCTTAACCAAATGCTTAATCTCTGCCACAGTACCTACATTGTAAAGATCCTTTATCTCAGGTTCCTCCACATCTGCATCCCGCTGCGCCAGCAAAAATACATGATGCTCCTCCTGCAACATGGCCTTTTCCAGAGCAGAAATAGACGGATCTCTACCTGCATCCAGATGTACCATCATATATGGAAATACCATCATCCCCCGCAAGGGAAGAATCGGTAATGTTCGCAAAATTTCATTTTCACTCATAAAATTCACCTCCGTAGAAGTTATAGGTATATATAAATATAGACGCCACCCGGAGGCAACGCCTATATCTTTCCCATATTTTACCTGATGTAATCAGGCAGATGCCTCCCGCTGCTGTCCTCCATAGGACAATTCAGGCTCCATGCCCTTCTGTACAACATCCTTAGTTACATGACAGGTATTAACACCCTCCATAGATGGAATTTCGTACATGACATTCTTCATTATTTTTTCAATAATAGAGCGGAGTCCTCTTGCACCGGTTTTCCGTTTGAGAGCCTCCTGAGCAATAGCTCCCAGAGCCTCCTTATCAAAGTCCAGCTCCACGCCATCCAAAGACAGCAAGTGCTGATACTGCTTAACCAAAGCGTTCTTTGGCTTGGTCAAAATCTCTACCAAAGCAGCTTCATCCAAAGGAGCAAGGGTTACAACAACTGGCAGACGCCCGATAAATTCCGGTATCAAACCGCTCTTCATCAAATCATCTGGTACCAGCTTCTGCAACAACTGGCCAATATCCAACTGCTGCTTGGAGTGAATTTCCGCTCCAAAGCCCATGCTCTTTTTACCGATACGCTTGTTAATAACCTTGTCAATACCGGCAAAGGCACCACCACAGATAAACAGGATGTTGGTGGTATCAATCTGCAAAAGCTCCTGATGTGGATGCTTCCGACCACCCTGAGGTGGTACTGATGCCACAGTGCCCTCCAAAATCTTCAGCAATGCCTGCTGCACACCCTCTCCAGAAACATCTCTGGTAATGGATGTATTCTCACCCTTGCGAGCAATCTTGTCAATCTCGTCAATATAGATAATTCCCTGTTGGGCCCTTTCTATATTGTAATCCGCAGCCTGTATCAGCTTCAAAAGAACGTTTTCCACATCCTCGCCTACATAGCCTGCTTCTGTAAGAGTGGTAGCATCAGCTACAGCAAAAGGCACATTCAGTATCCGGGCCAAGGTCTGGGCCAGCAGGGTTTTACCGCTGCCGGTAGGTCCCAGCATCAGAATATTGGATTTTTGCAGCTCCACATCCTTTACTTGATGGGGCTTTACATCTGCCCTGATACGCTTATAATGGTTGTAAACTGCTACCGCCAGAGACTTCTTAGCCTCCTCCTGACCAATAACATACTGGTCAAGAGATGCCTTGATTTCCTTTGGCTTTGGCAGTCCCTGAAGAACATCTTCCTTGTTCTCCTGATCATTCAGTTCACCCTCTATGATAGAATTGCAAATATCAATGCACTCATCACAGATGCAAACCCCTGGGCCTGCTACCAGCTTCCGTACCATATCCTCAGATTTGCCACAAAAGGAGCAGACAAGCCCGTCCTGATGATCTACGCTCATGCTACTACCTCCTGTTATTTGCTATCATCTTCCTGGCTGTCTGCCTCTCTGACGATAACCTTATCTACCAAACCGTATTCCACAGCCTCTGCAGCACTCATGAAATTATCACGCTCTGTATCAGCCTCAATCTGCTCCATAGACTTGCCAGTGCGCTGAGACAAAATCTCATTCAACATCTGACGAATCCTCAGCAGCTCCTTGGCCTGAATCTGTACATCGGTGGACTGGCCTCTAGCACCGCCCAATGGCTGATGAATCATAATTCTAGCATTTGGCAGAGCAAAACGCTTGCCCTTGGCACCTGCGGTAAGCAGCAGGGAACCCATGCTGGCAGCCTGTCCGATACAGATAGTAGATACATCAGGCTTGATGTACTGCATGGTATCATAGATAGCCATGCCGGCGGTTACTACACCGCCGGGGCTATTGATATATAAATAAATATCCTTGTCAGGATCTTCCGCTTCCAGGAAAAGCATCTGAGCCACAATGGTATTGGCCATATTGTCCTCTACCTCGCCGCTAAGGAAGATAATTCTATCCTTCAACAAACGAGAGTAAATATCATAGGCACGCTCTCCCTGACCGGACTGTTCCACAACCATAGGAACATAACTCATGAAAATCACCTCATAATAATCGCTGACCAACCAGCAATATAGGCGTTAATTACTCAGCAACGCTGTCCAGAATCATCTGAGCAGTCTTGCGACGGAGAACAGTCTCCACCAAATCTACAGTACGGCCCTGCTGGGTAATAATCTTCTTTACCTCGGCAGCGGTAGCACCATAAGCCTTAGCCATGGACTCAACCTCTGCATCCAGCTCCTCAGCCTCAACCTTGATACCCTCAGCCTTAGCAACAGCCTCCAGAACCAAATCGGTCTTTACGTTGATAGCAGCGGTATCCTTATAAGTCTCACGCAACTTGTTAATATCAGTATTTGCATACTGGAGATACATCTCCAGCTTCATGCCCTGCTGCTCCAGACGGAGAGCCAGCTCCTGAATCATAACATTTACGCGGTTCTCAATCATAACCTCTGGAATCTCTACCTCAGCATTCTCAGTAGCCTGCTTGATTACAGCCTCACGCTTCTCAGCCTCGAACTTGCTCTCAGCAGACTTCTCCAGATTGGAACGGATATCAGCCTTCAGCTCATCCAGAGTCTGGAAGGTGCTTGCCTTCTTAGCGAAATCATCGTTCAGCTCAGGCAGAACCTTTCTCTTAATGCTCTTTACGGTGCACTTGAATACTGCTGGCTTGCCCTTCAGCTCCTCAGCATGATACTCCTCTGGGAAGGTTACGTTTACATCCATTTCCTCGCCAACCTTGGCACCTACCAGCTGATCCTCAAAGCCTGGGATAAAGCTGTTGGAACCGATCTGCAGAGGATAATCATTGCCCTCGCCGCCAGCAAAAGCCTCGCCATCAACAAAGCCCTTGAAATCCAAAGTGATGAAATCATCCTTTGCAACAGCAGCGCCTTCCTCAGCCTCAACCATATCAGCCTGACGGTCCAGCATACGAGTCAGCTGAAGCTGTACAGCCTCGTCATCAACCTCGTCCTTCTTAACATCAACCTTCAAACCCTTGTAGTCGCCCAGCTTAACCTCTGGCTTCTTGGTAGCAGTAACCTTGAATACCAGATCCTTGCCCAGCTCCTTAGTGGTAACATCGAATTCAGGACGAGTTACGATATCAATCTCCTTCTCCTTAATAGCCTCGAAGAACTTCTTTGGAGCAATAGCCTCAACAGCCTCGTCCAGAATGTACTCCTGACCTACAGTACGCTCAACAATCTTCTTAGGAGCCTTGCCCTTGCGGAAGCCAGGGATGTTAACCTTGGCAGCAACCTTCTTGTATGCAGCCTCATAAGCCTTATCCAGCTCAGCAGCTGGTACAGTAATTTCCAATTCTACCTGAGAGTTTTCCAATTCCTTTACATTAACTTCCATTGTGTCAAATGACCTCCTGAATAATATTTGTGTTGGGAATACCATGCAAGAGCACAGCTTTCCCATTCTTAACCATAGTACACCAAAACATAATACCACAAATCAGCATATAACACAAGCATTCTTTTGGTTTACAATACCTGGGCAAAAAAATTCCGCCATTACATCAGGGGCAGCATCAGTAATGACGGAATTTCTTTCTTATTTGATTTTCTTATCCTCCATACGCAGGAAGTCCCGGCTTCGGTAGGCAGCTCTTTCTATATCAAACATGCCTACCAACTCCTTTACCGCCTGAGTTGGAGAAACAATCCCTTTCAGCACAGCCTCCTTTACCTCTGGCATCCTGCCGGTAATCACAGGATCCTCAAAGAACAAGCTGTGGAGATGTTCATCAATCATGCTGTTCATCCACTCCAGTAGCTGATGCTGCCGCCGTTTCTTAAACACACCGCTATCTGTAGTCATCTCCTTGAAGGCCTGAATCACCTTCCAAAGCTCCGGCAAACCGAATTTGGTATAGGCTGAGCACATATAGGCATGAGTTGGCCAGCCTGGAGTGGCCGGGCGAATATATTCTATCATCCGTTCATATTCGCCTCTTGCCACCTTGGCCTTGAGAAGATTATCTCCATCAGCCTTGTTAATAACAATGGCATCTGCCAACTCCATAATACCCTTTTTGATGCCCTGCAAATCATCCCCCGCACCAGTCAGTACCACCAGCATAAAGAAATCCACCATAGACCTGACCGTGGTTTCTGACTGACCTACACCAACGGTTTCGATTAAGATAATATCATACCCTGCCGCTTCACACATTAACATGGTTTCCCGGCTCTTCCGGGCCACACCGCCCAGAGTCCCTCCAGCAGGGGAAGGCCGGATAAAGGCCTCCTTCCTGCGGGAAAGGGTACCCATTCTGGTTTTGTCCCCCAGAATAGAGCCTCTAGTCACAGAGCTGGTAGGATCTACAGAAAGTACAGCCACTCTGTGTCCAGCATCACAAAGCATATTGCCAAAGGCTTCAATAATTGTACTCTTGCCTGCACCTGGCACGCCAGTTATTCCTATGCGCAATGCCTTGCCGGTGTGAGGCAGCAGTCTCTGCAAAACCCGCTGAGCCTTGGCAAAATGCTTAGAGCTGTTGCTTTCAATAAGAGTTATGGCTCTGGACAGCACCATGCGGTCCCCTTTCAAAACGCCATTTACATATTCATCCTCTGACATGATAAGGCGCCGCTTAGGCTTCATCTTGCCACTGGTCAACATGGGATTAATATTGCCTACAGTGGTATCCTTGATGCCCTCAATGCCTCCCATAACACTACAGGCAAACTTTTCATTAGGCTCCTCTGGAACCCAGCTGGGCTTAGATGTTGTATATTCAGCCATAACTCACACTCCTTGCCTTTAATCTTCCTCTGCCATTTCGTCCTTGGCACGCTGAATCAACAAGGTCAGCAGCTTGATACCTGCCTCTGGAATATTGGTACCAGGAGCAAATATTGCCACAGCACCGCTCTTATACAGGAAGTCATAATCCTGTACTGGAATAACCCCTCCAATGCAGACCATAATATCCTCACGACCCAGTTTTGCCAGCTCCTCTACCAGCTGAGGCAGCAATGTATTGTGACCAGCAGCCAATGAGCTGAAACCTACCATGTGAACATCATTATCTACTGCATCCTGAGCAGTTTCCTCTGGAGTCTGGAACAGTGGGCCTACATCAACATCCCAACCCATATCCGCAAAGGAAGAAGCGATAACCTTCTGGCCTCTATCATGGCCATCCTGTCCCATCTTGGCTACGAAAATACGAGGCCGACGACCAGTCAGCTCCTCAAATTCATCTGCCATTTCCCGAGCCTTCTCCAGCTCCGTCTTGTCAGTAAACTCGGAGGAATAAACACCAGAAATAGTATGGATAACAGCCTGGAAACGGCCGGAAACCTTCTCCACTGCATCAGAAATCTCACCCAGAGAAGCATGGGCTCTGGCTGCATCTACCGCAGCCTCCAACAGGTTGCCGTTATCTCTGGACTCAGCAGCCTTGGTAATGCCCTCCAAGCAGCGGCGTACATCATCATCGTTACGCTCTGCTCTCAGCTTTTCCAAGCGCTCAATCTGAGCCTGACGTACAGCAGTGTTATCAATAGCCAGAATCTCCAGAGGATCCTCTTTATCCAAACGATATTTGTTCAGACCGATAATAGACTCATTGCCGGAGTCAATCTGAGCCTGACGGCGGGCTGCTGCTTCCTCAATACGCATCTTAGGCAAACCGCTGGAAATAGCCTTAGCCATACCGCCCAGAGCCTCAACCTCCTGAATATGTGCCCAAGCCCTACGGATAATCTCATTGGTAAGAGCCTCCACATAATAGGAGCCGCCCCAAGGATCAATAATCTTGCACACACTGGTTTCATCCTGAATGTACAACTGAGTATTACGCGCAATACGGGCAGAGAAATCAGTAGGCAAGGCAATAGCCTCATCCAAGGCGTTGGTATGCAAGGACTGGGTATGTCCCAGGGCGGCACCCATAGCTTCCATTAGAGTTCTGGATACATTGTTAAATGGATCCTGAGCTGTCAGGGACCAGCCAGAGGTCTGACAGTGAGTACGGAGAGCCATGGATTTATTGTCCTGAGCACCAAAGGATTTTACAATCTTGGCCCACAGCACACGGGCTGCCCTCATCTTGGCAACCTCCATAAAGTAGTTTTTGCCAATAGCCCAGAAGAAGGACAAACGCTTGGCAAAGGCATCTACAGGCAGACCAGCTTTGATACCAGTGCGGATATACTCCAAACCATCAGCCAGAGTGTAGCCCAGCTCAATATCAGCTGTAGCACCAGCCTCCTGCATATGATAGCCGGAAATGGAAATACTGTTGAACTTAGGCATATATTTGGTGGTATATTCAAAAATATCACCGATGATACGCATGGACATTTCTGGTGGGTAAATATAAGTATTACGCACCATGAATTCCTTGAGAATATCGTTCTGAATAGTACCAGCCATAACCTTTTTGTCTACACCTTGCTCCTCGCCGGAAAGGATATAGAAAGCCAGGATAGGCAGTACCGCGCCGTTCATGGTCATAGATACAGACATCTGATCCAAGGGAATACCGCTGAACAGAATACGCATATCCAGAATGGAGTCAATAGCAACACCAGCCTTACCTACATCACCCAGTACACGAGGATTATCTGAGTCATAGCCTCTATGGGTTGGCAGGTCAAAGGCAATGGACAGGCCTTTCTGACCAGCAGCCAGATTGCGGCGATAGAAAGCATTGGATTCCTCTGCGGTGGAGAAACCTGCATACTGACGAACTGTCCAAGGACGGAATACGTACATGGTAGAATATGGGCCACGTAGACAAGGTGGAATACCGCTGGCAAAGTCCAAATGATTCATATGGTCATATTCATCGTGGTTATATATAGGCTTGATAGGAATATGCTCCATGGTTTTACCTGTCAGCGCATCAAAACCAGCACCTGCTGCAGATTCAAACAGCTTTTGCCAATCCTGTGAGCTGTGGCCGGGAGCATCCTTCAAATTCATATTGCTAAAATCAGGAAAAGCAGCCATTACTCAATCATCCCCTTCCTCTTCTGCAAAAGCTGCAGGATAGCGTAGCAGTTGGCACGAACATTGATGTATTCATCAATTCCTGCTTCCTTGTAGGTTTCTGCCAAATCAGCCGGTGCCGCACCAGCTAGGAACACAATCGCATTTGGCAGTACCTCATGAAGTTTTGGTGCCAAGGCAGGCACAATTTCCGGATAGGTAGCATCTGTAGAACAAATAACAACTGCATCTGCTCCGGATTCACTAGCTGCCTGAGCTGCTTCCTCTACGGTCTGGAAACCATTGTTGCCCATAACCTGGAAAGCACCTACCTGCAGGAAGCCTGTGGTAAAGTCTGCTCTAGCCTTGTGCTGAGGAATCGGCCCCATATTGGCCAGGAAGATTTTAACATTATCATTATGAGCTGCCTTATAGTCCTCGGTAATCATGCGGAGAGCCTCATAGCGCTCACTCCAACGGTGAGGAGCAATGGACTCCACTACTTCGCTGGCAGTGTTATTATTCAATGCCTGACGCACCATAGCTAGGGTAGCACCAGCCTTAAAGGCATCTATAGCCTGACAAACCATACAGCCTTCCTTGCCAATCTTCTGCAATACCTGCTGCTGGAAATCCTTGTCCATATCAGCTTCATAATCAGCAATAGCCTGACTGCGCACCTTTTTGTTAGCTGCAAAATCCTCAGGTCTTGCATCTAACCGTTTCTCAGTCATATTAGGATACATATTGCTGCCTACAATGCGATCACGACGCAATTCCAACTTCTTGAACCGCTGAGCCAAAATGTCTGCGATCTGCTGCTGAGGATATTTTTCCTCCAAAGCTGGTACAATACCACCCTTGCCCTCAACAACTTGGAACTCAGCCCAGATTTTTTCCTTGATTTCCTTGGTCAGGCTTTCCACTGCCCAGGAACCACCAGCAGGATCTATAGGCTGTAAAAGGCCAAACTCCTCCTGCAGCATAATCTGAACATTTCTGGCAATACGGCGGGAGAATTCATCACCCTTGCGAATAGGCTCATCAAAGGTGGCATTTTCAAAGGACTCTACCCCACCAACTACCCCAGAAAACATTTCCGAAGTGTTCCGCAGCATATTTACATATGGATCATATTTGGTCTTGAAAAACAGAGCTGGCTTGCCGTGAACATGAATCCGCTGGGCATCCTGACTGCCCCCAAAAGCCTCCACAATCTGAGCCCAGATAGGACGAACAGCTCTCAGCTTGGCAATCTGCATAAAGAAGTTGGCACCCATGGAAAAGACAAACATTATCTGCTGAGCAGCTTCATCTGCCGTCATGCCTCTTTTCATCATGGCCCGCATATAATCGGTGGCTACAGCAAGACAATAAGCGATTTCCTGCACATCATTGGCACCGCCACGGCTGAAAACATCACTGCGAATCAAGCAGGTTTTCACCTTTGGAGCATTCTGCTGACACCATCTAGCAGCAGCATAGGCCTCATCATAAAGGTCGGAGAGATTCTCTACATTCTTTCCTTTTTCCACCAGCTCAATAACAGGATTTCCCCCGATAACCCCCTTTAATGTTGCCGGCTTGATACCAGAGGACTGAGCTGCTGCCATAACCAGAGAAAGCATGGGCAGAGCAGAGGCACCTGTGTAAATATGCAAAGGATATTTATCCAGCTTCAAATCCGAAAGCAAGGTATGCATATCATCCAGGGTACTTACACTGCAGCCTTCCTCGCCAGGCTTATCTGCCTCATTGGCATCCTGACAGGCCAGAGTAGCCTTGTCCAAGCGGATATTATAAACCGTGGAACCCTTTTCCTGCTCATGAATCAACAGCTTGTTATTCTCCTGAGGCATGGTCAAATCACAGGACTGGGCAATACCCCAAGGGGCCTTGATATAACCATTAGGAGATGCTCCCCGCAGAAAATCATCCATACCTGGGTAGGAATCCTTAGGCAGAATATCCTCTGTGGTGGCCCTGAAATACATAGGGGAAAAGGTAATTCCCTCATAAGTCTTGGTGTACATCTTCTTGTCAAAGGGTGCTCCCTTTAACAAGGCGATACAGGCATCCTTCCACTCTTCGTAGGTAGGCGGCGCAAACTCATCCAAAGGAACATCAGGAAAAACAGTCTGCTGTTCTGCTTTTTTCAGAATGGCCTGAAGATCCATTTCTCCTTCACTCATACAACAACCTCCTTCAACTAAAAAATCCATCTGCCAGAATGTGCAGACGGATTGCGTTTAAATCCATCCCCTACCCATCGCTCGCAGGTCCAAGCAATAAAGAGCCGACTAATTTGTACAACCAAATATTGCTAACGGTGACGATAAAACAGGCAGTTCTCCTGACTTGGCCTCATCGCTCCACACGCCTTCCCAGGGATGCTTCCCCAGTGACATAATTGTGCTTCGCTCTTCCTTACAGTGGCGGGACCGTTCCGGCTTATACCGGATTCTCTATTAAGTCTGATACACAGACACCTGTCCTTAACTATGAAATTAACTATATTTTACAGCTATAATGTATTATTGTCAATTACTTTATCCTATGATTAGACAAATTATTACATTATTTGTTATTGTTATAGATTCTATGTTTATATGTTATAATGCCATTGAAGATGTTCCCAATATTTATAAATACCATGATGCTATGCCAATAACATAATTTTATTAAAAAAGCTATCACCCTTCTAGAAAGATGATAGCTTTAAAGCATATAAAATTTTAATCCTCGGTAATTACCACATTAACCCCGATACCCCCATTATACTGGCAGATGATTTCCTTTAGCTCTGCCACATCTTGATTGTACATACGGATACAGCCCTCGGAAGCATTGGTGCCAATGCTGTTAGGATCATGGGTGCCGTGAATGCCTATACCATCCCAGCCTGTGTTGAGAGAGATAAACCAAGGTCCATAGGCGCCAGCAATTTCTCCATTGCCATCCCCAAAGTCATGAGTCCAATTGCCAGCATAATAAACATCCTCTACCACAAAAGGAATAGTAGCAGAAGGAACCCAGTTCCCTGCTCCTGGGATGGAATACTCCATGTATCCCCAGCTAATAGGTGTACGATGATCCCCCGGACGCTCCTTGTCACCAGAATTCATAGCTGTGGCAATAGGATATACCCTGATAGGCTGATCATTTCCCTTCTCAAACAACTCCAAGGTATGAGGCAGCTTGTGAATATGGATTCTATACTGCTGACTGCCAAAGTCTGTAGAAGGCCAAGCCGCCAAAGCCCTGCTGGCTGGCATCAATGCCATCCCCACAAACAACACAAAAACAAAGGCATATGCCATTACACGATAACCTAATCTACACATCATTGTAAAATACCTCACCATCATTCTGACTGTTCCTGAAACAATATCATCTGCTCCTGAGAGAGAGAGTTGGTATCCGGTGCCGGCAGCTCCGGCAAATCTCCCAAATCCTTCAAGCCGAAGCACTGCAGAAAGGTATCTGTTGTACCATAGAGAATCGGCCGGCCAATGGTATCCTTACGGCCCAGCTCTCTAATAAGCTCCATTTCCAAAAGCCGGGACATAATCTTCTCAATGCGAACCCCCCGAATATGCTCTATTTCCTGTTTGGTAATAGGCTGTTTAAAAGCAACAATCGATAGGGTTTCCAGAGCTGCCTGAGACAAATGCTTGTCCCGCTCCTCCCCCAAGCGCTGTACATAGCCATAATAATCCATATTGGTAGCCAATTGCCAGCCACCAGCTATCTGCTGCAGCTGCAATCCGCTGTGACGCTCCAACAGCTCCTGACGATAATTATCCAGCAGCTGCTCCAGCCTTGGGCCATCAATTTGAAGAATTTCCAGCAAGGCTCCGTGACTTACAGGCTCGCCACTAGCAAAAAGCACTGCCTCCAAAGCTCCCACCAGCCTATCCATGCTGTACCTCCCTCTTCATGACTTCCTCTGGCTCCGCCTCTCCATGTGCGGAGGCTTTATCTTCTACATGAACTGCAATTTCTATTTCCCCATACTGATTCTGCTGATAAACAGAAATAGTTTTCAACTTTATCAGCTCCAGCACAGCCAAAAAAGTAGCAATCAGCTCACTACGACTATGACCGCTAAAGACAGCAAAAAAGTTCATTTTGCCACCCTGCTGATGCAACCTGGAAATCAGCTCCTCCATTTTTTCTTCAATGGTATATTCCTCATGGGACACCAATACTGGAGACAGCTTCAGCTCCTGCCTTACGGCAATAACATTGGCAAAGGCCTCCACCAGCTCATGGAGGGACAACTGTCTAGGAGCCAAATGCCTAACCGGTATATCCATAGGCTCTCTGGTGAGACACCGTCCCTGAACCTGCTGCATTTCCTCCATAACATTGCTGACTTCCTTGAATCTCTTATACTCCAGGATTCTTTCAATCAGCTCCTGACGAGGATCTACCTCCTCCTCATCCTCCTGGGACTTAGGAGGCCGAGGCAGCAGCATACGGGATTTTATCTGCACCAAAGTAGCCGCCATGATAATAAATTCACTGGTTATCTCAATATTAAAACTGCGATACCTATCCAGATACTCTATATACTGCTCCGTAAGAGAAGCAATGGGGATATCATAAATATCTATTTTATTCTTGTCAATCAGGTGCATCAGAAGCTCCATAGGCCCCTGAAAACACTCCAGATTGATGGAATACTGTTCCATTTTTCTATTTAGCCCCGATACTTGGCAGCCTGAGCCTCAATCAAATCCTTATCAGCAAAATAGTTAATCTGCATAGCATTCTTAACATCCTGCAGAGTTGCCTCAGCCACCTCTCTAGCCTTGTCACTGCCAGCCTTGAGAATATCATATACAGCAGCAATATCCTTCTCGTACTCACGACGACGGGCACGAATAGGCTCCAGCTCAGCCTGTACAATGCTGTTCAGGAAACGCTTAATCTTTACATCCCCTAAGCCACCGCGGGTATAATGCTCCTTCAATTCATCCAGATTCTTGTACTCTGGCAGATACTTGGCAAAATCCTCTGGCTTGCTGAAAGCATCCAGATAGGTAAATACAGTATTACCCTCCAGATGACCTGGATCAGATATCTTGATATGAGTAGGATCTGTATACATATTCATAATCTTCTGCTGAGTGGTCTTTTCATCATCAGAAAGATAAATACAATTGCCCAGAGATTTACTCATCTTGGCCTTGCCATCCGTACCTGGCAGACGACGACAAATATCATTGTCTGGCAGCATAATATCAGGCTCCACCAAGGCATCAGTATTGTAAATACGGTTAAAGCTGCGTACAATCTCCTTGGTCTGCTCCAGCATAGGCAGCTGATCCTCCCCTACTGGCACAAGAGTAGCCTTAAAGGCAGTAATATCTGCCGCCTGACTGATAGGATAGCAGAAGAAACCTACTGGAATACTGCCACCAAAGCCACGCATCTGAATCTCAGATTTTACGGTAGGATTACGCTGAACACGGGAAACAGTAACCAAATTCATGTAATAGAAGCTCAACTCTGTCAACTGTGGCACCATAGACTGAATAAACAGGGTAGATTTTGCTGGGTCCAGTCCTACAGAAAGATAGTCCAAAGCTACCTCGATAATGTTCTGACGAACCTTCTCTGGATTGTCAAAATTATCCGTCAAAGCCTGTGCATCAGCAATCATGATATAAATATCATCAAACTCGCCGGAGTTCTGCAGCTCAACTCTCCGCTTCAAAGAACCTACATAATGTCCCATATGAAGCTTGCCTGTTGGTCTGTCACCTGTTAAAATAATCTTTTTCATCTTGCGAAAATCCTCCCCATCTGTAGTCTGCTATAGCTTGCTTTATACTATCGACAAAGGGCCCAGACTAGCCATTTTTAAATTATAACCCCTATAATCAGATTAAATACACTTAACACCAGTCTCTGCAATGGTATCAAAATCATGGTCAAAAACGGTGTCATCATCAAAAATATTAAAATTATAAAACTGTACCGCTCCAAGGACATCAGCTTATAGGCCAGCCTACCCGGCAGCAGCACCATCAATATTTTGGAGCCATCCAACGGGGGCAGTGGCAGCATATTGAAAATGGCAAAGTTAATATTAAACAGTACCATCATGGACAATACCAGCCGTACTCCCTCGGAAAACATCCCCAGCTTAAACAGTACCGCCATAGCCAGCAAGGAAATAAAGGCCACCAGCAGATTAGCTACTGGGCCTGCCAATGCCACAAGCAGCTCCCCCTGTCGCCAATTACGGAAATTTCTGGCATTGATCATTACAGGCTTGGCCCAGCCAAAGCGGACTACCAGCAACATAATCAATCCGATGGGATCTATATGAGCCATTGGATTCAGGGTAAGCCGCCCTGTCATTCTAGGGGTAAAATCGCCCATAACATCTGCTGCCTTAGCATGGGCATATTCGTGTATTACCAAAGCAATTACCAAGCCCGGCAGACCTGCTATAAGCCCTGTTAGGCTAAAATCAAACATAAAATCCTCCTGTCATTTCCAGACCACCCATATACCGCTGGACACAGTCTGGATTTCTGCTTATTTCTGCAGTTCTCTATAAAGCAGAATAGCTGCTATAGTCTTGGCATCACAAATCTCTCCAGATTTTACCTTTGCCATAGCCTCATCCATAGTCAGCAGTACCACATTGATAAATTCATCCTCATCAGTATGCTGCTTGCCCGGGGTCAAACCATCTGCTGCATAAACATAGATAAACTCATTGGAAAAACCTACCGTTGTAGCCAACTTAGTAAGGAAATGATACTTATCTGCCTCATAGCCGGTTTCCTCAGAAAGCTCCCGCTTAGCGCACACCAAAGGCTCCTCGTCCACAGCATCCAGCTTGCCTGCTGGAATTTCCAAGGTGACCTGCTGAATAGGGTAACGATATTGACGGACAAAAATCATCCGGCCATCTGGCAGCACCGGCAAAACAGCAGCAGCTCCGGGATGCTTTATCCACTCCCGCACAGATTTATTGCCATTAGGCAGCTCCACATAATCTCTTTTTACATGCAGCAAAGTACCATCAAAAATATCCTCACTACTTAACTTTTTTTCAATCAAATCTTCATCCATTTTTCTTGTACTCCTCTTTCTTAACACCTGCATAGGCAATCATTTCTCTGGCATTATCCAAAGATGCCGATGACACATTAGCCCCAGAAGCCATTCTGGCAATTTCATTAACCCGCTCCCCAGTGGTTAGAGGATGAATAACGGTTGAGGTCTGATTGTCAATAACATGCTTGCTAATATATAAATGGGTATCTGCCATACAGGCAATCTGTGGCAGATGGGTAATACACAATACCTGACGGTGAGCAGCCACCATAGCAATCCTCTCTGCCACCATCTGGGCGGTTCGACCACCAATACCAGTATCTATTTCATCAAATACCATGCTGGCTGGTGAACCATCTCTATTGGCCGTAACAGTCTTGATGGCCAAGGCAATACGGGAAAGCTCGCCACCAGAGGCCACCTTTTGGATGGAACGAGGCTCCTGCCCCGGATTAGCTGAGAAGAGAATGGCCAGTTTGTCACAGCCATTGGCAGACAATTCCTGACCTGACTCCACCTGTATCTGGAATCTGGCATTGGCCATGCCCAAGGCCTGCAAATGCTTTTCTATCCCCTGAGATAATTTACCTGCTACAGTTTGGCGCAAAGCAGAAATTTCCTTTGCCCTCTGGGCGGCAGTCTGCTTTTTCGCCTCCAGCTCCTGTTGCAACTGAGCTATATCTTCATCGTAGTTTTCAATGCTATCCAATTCCTGACGGCATTTTTCCCCATGAGCCAGCACAGCCTTAACATCAGCACCATATTTCTTCCGCAGCTTATCTATAACATCCATACGGCTTTGAAGCTGATCCAAAAGGCGAGGATCAAATTCCAAGGAATCCATATAATCCCTTACCTCATAGCCAGCTTCCTTAATCTGCACGGCTGCCTCACTAAGGATTTCAATAACTCCCTCCAGAGAATCATCAAAGCGATTCAGTCCTCGCAGGCTTTCCACAGCCTCCTCCAGACCGCTGACTACCCCAATGCCGTTAGCGCCACCGCCATATAAAAGCTGACAGGCATTACTGCCATAACGGGATATCTTCTCCCCATTGGTCATTTTGTCAATACGGCGCTGCAGCTCCTCATCCTCACCCTCCTGCAGTTGGGCAGATTCAATTTCCTGCAGCTGCCACCGCAGCATATCCTGACGCTGAGCATAATCCTGACAAGCTGCCTGCTTGTCCTCCAAAGCCTGATTAGCCTCACGATAAGCGGCATAAAGCTTTTTATATTCCCCTAAAGCCTTCATCAGCTCCTGACTACTGCCATCCACCAAATCAAGCTGATTCTCCTGCTTTAACAGAGACAAGTTTTCATTCTGACCATGAATATCCACCAGCAGCGTTCCCAGCTTTTTCAAAACAGCCAAGGTAGTATGACTGCCATTAATGAGAATACTGCCTCGGCCAGCAGCGGTTATCTGTCGGGTAATAATCAGCTCATCCCCATCAGTATTTATCAATTGCTGATGAAGATATTCCTTTACTGCCGGCTGCTGTTCCAAGCTAAAAACAGCCTCCACCCGCATCCATTCACAACCAGTGCGAATCATATCCGTAGTCAGCCTTCGGCCCAGCATAGCCCCCAAAGCATCTATAAGAATGGATTTACCAGCACCTGTTTCACCCGTAAGGATATTCAATCCCTTATCAAATTCAATCTGGACATGCTCCAGCAGAGCAAAATTCCAAACAGTCAATGTATTAAGCATAAAAGTCCCCTACTCTGGCTCACTCGCTGGTAATCATATTTCTCATATGCTCAGCCACATCCTGGGCAGACACACCCTGCTTTACGATTACCAAAATTGTATCATCTCCTGCCACAGTGCCAATCAGTTCTGGCCAATGAGCATTATCCAAGGCAAAAGCCACTGTCCCACCTGCACCAGGATGAGTCTTTATAACAATCAAATTACCACTGGACTCTATATGGGTTACCACATCCTGAAAAATTTTCTTCATCTTCACCTCAGAATGAGCTCTTTGCAAATCTGTTGGAAAAGCATATCTGTATTTGCCCCGTCCATATGGCACCTTTACCAGATGCAGCTCCTTAATATCTCTGGATACAGTAGCCTGGGTAACATCTATTTTCTGTTCCCGCAGAATAGCTGCCAGCTCCTCCTGCGTTTCAATGCTCTGGGCCTCTACAATCGCCTTGATTTTTGCCTGTCGGTAATTTTTCACTGCTTTCACCCCGTCAAACCACATTTTGCCTTACGGCTCATTTACATTCTTTTATATAATCTTACTATCCTCTAATCATAAACTGCGCCACAATTTATTTTTCAAGGTGTAATAATAATTTCGATCCTCAAACTTAATAATCTTGGCGGCATTTTTTGCTTTGCGGACAGTTATCTCATCCCCTGGCATCAAAGGATAGCTCTCCTGCCCATCCAGAGTAATCTGAATATCCTGATGTACAGCAGCAATATGTATCCGTACATAGTCCTCATCGGAGATAACCATAGGACGCACCTCCAAAGTATGAGGACAGATAGGCGTAATCAGCAGTGCCTTCACGGCAGGATTGATTACCGGACCACCAGCAGATAAGGAATAAGCTGTGGAGCCTGTTGCCGTGGAAACAATAACTCCATCTGCCTTATAATCTGTCATGCGGCAGCCATCCACGCTAACACCTAGATGCAGCATTCTGGACACACCGCCCTTGCCAATAACAATATCGTTCAGGGCATGTCCCAAAAACTTCTTTTCCCCACGACTATACTGAGAGCTGGAAATAACCGTGCGTTCTTCTATATAGTACTGGTTATCCAGCAGTTTTTGCAACCTGCTTTCCAGCTCTGGCACCTCAATATCCGCCAAAAAACCCACATTGCCAATATTAATACCACAGCAGGGAATATCCTTGGCATAAAGCTGACGGCAGACTCCTAACAGAGTGCCGTCCCCACCTATGCTTAAACCAATATCCGCATTCTGGATATCCTCATTTTTAACTGCCAGTTCCGGATAGCCAAATTTTTCTGCTGGCTCCCTCAGCATAACCAGCCGAACATCCTTATCAGCAAAAAAATCCGTAATACGTTCTAACACGCCAGCAGATTCTATTTTTTCTGTATTTGGAAAAACAGCTATTGTTTTCATTTGTCCAATGCTCCATGAGCTGCCTGCACTGTAGACAATACTAACTCATCGGTAACACCATCTACCGCAGCAGCATCCTTGCTTAGCCAGATTAGATACTCAATATTGCCCTCTGGGCCCTTAACTGGCGAAAAAGTCAGAGCTTTGGGCACTAGCTCTAGCTGGCGCACCAGTGATACAATCCGGAAAATAACCTCCTCATGTACCTTGGCATCCCTTACAACTCCCTTTTTGCCAACCTTTTCCCGGCCAGCCTCAAACTGAGGCTTAATCAGGGCTACAATTTCTCCAGCAGGCTGCAGCATAGCCTTCACCGCTGGCAAAACCTTCTCCAAGGAAATAAAAGCCACATCTATGGAAGCCAAATCCACTGGCTGGCCCAATTGTTCAGGGGTAACATTGCGCACATTGGTGCGCTCCATATTAACCACCCGTTCATCAGTACGAAGACTCCAGGCCAGCTGTCCATAGCCTACATCAATGGCAAAAACCTTGATGGCCCCATTTTGCAGCATGCAGTCAGTAAATCCACCTGTAGAGGCACCAATATCTGCTGCCACCTTGCCTTGCAGGGATACACCAAATTCCTTAATGGCCTTTTCCAGCTTCAGGCCGCCTCGGCTTACATAAGGCAGGTCATTACCCAAAAGGCGAATCTCTGCCTCTGGCTTAACCATAGTGCCTGCCTTATCTATTTTCTGACCATCCACCAGCACCAAACCAGCCATGATGGTGGTTTTTGCCCGCTCTCTGCTCTGGACAAGATTTCTCTTGACCAGCAGCACATCCAGTCTTTCCTTAGCCATCAATCTATACCACCAATTTTTTCTACAATTCTATCTGCCAGCTGCTGTGGCAACAAGCCACACAGCTCCAAAAGCTCAGGGCAGGAACCCTGTTCCACAAATTCATCTGGAATACCAAAACGCAAAGTAGGCAGCATATGATTAGTATCTGCCAAATACTCCAGCACAGCAGAACCAAAACCTCCTGCCAAAGCATTTTCCTCCAGAGTTACCAACAACTTTGGTTTCTTGGCCAAAATTTGCTCCAACAGCTCCCTATCTAATGGCTTAACAAACCGCATATTTACTACAGTGGTTTTGATATTGGCCATATTGAGGATTTCTGCTGCCTGCACTGCCTTTAGCACCATACTACCCACAGCCAACAGCACTACGCCGCTGCCATCACCAGAAAGAATTTCTCCCCTGCCAATAGGCAGCTTCTTCAGCTCTCCCTCCAAAGGAGTGCCAGTAGCACTGCCTCTTGGATAACGCACTGCCGATGGTCCCTCATATTGAGAAGCTGTGTACAGCATATGCCGCAGCTCGTTTTCATCCTTAGGCGCCATAATCACCATATGAGGTATATGCCGCAAATAGGAATAATCAAATACCCCATGATGGGTAGGCCCATCTGCTCCTACCAGACCTGCTCTGTCCAGACACAGGGTTACTGGCAGCTCCTGCAGACAAATATCGTGAACTACCTGATCATAGGCTCTCTGAGCAAAGGTAGAATACAGGGCCACCATAGGATGGGCGCCTGCTGCAGCCATCCCAGCTGCCATAGTTACTGCATTCTCCTCAGCAATACCCACATCAAAAAATCTCTCTGGGAACTGCTGGGCAAAGGCCTTTAAACCTGTTCCTGAAGGCATAGCCGCCGTAATAGCCACAATATCATGGTTCTGCCAGCCCAGCTCTATCATGGTCTGGCTAAATATATCCGTATAGGATGGCGGAGCATCCTGCTTTTTAATTACCTGGCCATTAGCCTTGTTGAATCGACTGATACCATGAAATTTATTAGGATTTTCCTCAGCTGGCAAATAGCCCTTACCCTTATGAGTGCGGACATGAACCAGCACCGGTCCCTCCACCTGAGGAAGCTGGCGGAAAACATCCTGCATAGCCTGAATATTATGACCATCCAAAGGCCCAATATAGTTAAAGCCCAATTCCTCAAACCAGCTGCCAGAGCTGATAGCTGCTTTCACACCATCCTTCAAGCATTCTGCTGTTTTGAAAACAGTATCCCCTATGCGAGGGATATTCCGCAAAAATCCCTCAATATCCTTTTTCGCCTTGGCATACTGAGGAGCCAGCTTGATTCTGGACAGATATTCTGACAGGGCCCCTACATTTTTGTCTATGGACATCTCGTTGTCATTAAGGATTACCACCAGACGACGACCAGAAGCACCAGCAGAATTAAGTCCCTCATAGGCCTCACCGCCAGTTAAAGCCCCATCCCCAATAATGGCAATAACATTGTAGTCCTTGCCTTCCAGATCCCTAACAATGGACATACCTACGGCAGCAGAAATAGAGGTGCTGGCATGACCAACACCAAAGGCATCACAATCGGATTCCTTACGCTTAGGAAAACCAGTTATACCATGCAGCTGGCGCAGGGTATGAAATCTATCCTTACGACCAGTCAATATCTTATGGGAATAGGCTTGATGCCCCACATCCCAGATAATCTTATCCTGTTGAGGGTTAAATACACTGTACAATGCCAGTGTCAAATCCACTGTTCCCAGACTTGGTGCCAAATGCCCCCCATTATCGGCACAGGTATCTATAATCATCCGTCGCAGCTCACCTGACAGATTCTTTAGCTGGGACAGAGACAATCTTTGTATATCCCCGGGACACTTTATCCCATCCAGTATCTGCTCCAAAAAGCTCTCCCCTTTTTTATTTATTACGCTCCAAAAGCATCTCTACCAGCTCTTTCAGGAAAGATGCCTTGTCCCCAAATACTTCCAAGGCCTCCACTGCCTGAGCCACAGTATCAGCAGCCAGACGACGAGCCTCCTCCAAGGAGGTCAGGGTTACATAGGTAGACTTGTCATTGCGCTCATCACTGCCTACCGGCTTACCAATAACAGCTTCATCCCCTACCACATCCAGAATATCATCAGTAATCTGGAACGCCAAACCAAAGCAATCAGCATAGGTAGTCAAGGCCTCAAGCTGCTTCTCGTCAGCCTGAGCCATAATAGCACCACTGCGGATAGCCGCTCTGAACAATGCACCGGTTTTGCCCATATGCATTTTCCGCAGCTCCTCCATGGAAATTTGTTTTCCTTCGGACAGCATATCAATAACCTGTCCCCCTACCATGCCATTAGGGCCGGCAGCAATACTCATTTCCTTGACAACCTGCAGCAAAAGCTCCGCAGGTACATTAGGCTGACGCAGGATAACCTCAAAAGCCTGTGTCAGCAGGGCATCCCCCGCCAAAATGGCCATGGCCTCACCATAAACCTTATGGTTGGTCAGCTTGCCACGACGATAATCATCGTTATCCATAGCTGGCAAATCATCATGAATCAAGGAATAGGTATGAATCATCTCTATACCACAGGCAGCCTGAACAAAATCAGTTCCCTTGGCTCCTACAGCATCTGCTGCCGCCATTAATAGAATAGGACGCAATCTCTTGCCTCCAGCAGTAAGGCTGTATTCCATAGAAGCTGCCAACTCAGGCACCAATGCCTTATCCTTGCCCAGCTCCTTTACCAAAGCTTCCTCAATCAGCTTGATACGCTCATTCCACTGCTTTTTATCCATTACTGCTCCCCCTCTATGATCAGCTGCTTTTCCACAATCTCTCCCTTAGAGGATTCCTGCAGCACAATATCCATTTTCTTTTCTGCCTGCTTCAAGGCATCCATACATTTGGCAGACAATTCCATACCCTTGGTATAATCCGCCACAATATCCGCCAAGGGCGACTGGCCCTTTTCCAGACGAATAACAATATTTTCCAGCTCCTGAAGATTCTCCTCAAAGGAAGCCTGTTTCTTTCTTGGCATATTATACCTCCTCCAATGCTACAGCCTGAGCATGAATAATGCCGTCCTGCAGCTCTACCTGAATCCTATCTCCCGCCTGAACTTCCTGTATGGTGGCAATAACCCGGTTGTCCTTGCTCCGCACCATGCCGTAGCCCCGCCTTAGAGTATTCATAGGATTCATCAATTCCAACTTGTCCATTAAATGTGTCAAATGCTGTACCTGCTGTTTTAACTGCTGGCTGCCGCTTTGGCCCAGCCTAGCTGCTAGATTATCCAGCCTCTCCATACGCTGTTCCAGCATCAAATGGGGATTTTCCATCACAGGCCGGGTTAAGAGATGCTCAATAGCCTTGCGACGAATATCCAACTGCTGGACAGCACTATTTCTAAGTCTGGTTTGCAGACCTAGAAGCTGCGCAGCTATCTCCTGGCCATCCCTTACGGCCATTTCCGCAGCCTGAGATGGGGTAGCTGCTCTTTCATCTGCCACAAAATCTGCCAAGGTAAAATCCGTTTCATGACCAACGGCAGATATAACTGGAATCGCAGAATTATATATGGCTCTTACCACTACTTCTTCATTGAAGGCCCACAAATCCTCCAAGGAGCCACCGCCTCGGCCTACGATTAACACATCCACCGGATAATGGGCATTAAAAAAATCCACCGCCTGAGCAATCTGCTCCGCTGCCCCGGCGCCCTGAACCTGTACCGGCTTTAGCACCAAGCGAATACCGGGAAAGCGCCTCTTGGAAACGCGATAAATATCTCGCAGAACCGCTCCTGAGAGAGATGTTACAATACCTATAGTAGCAGGATAGATTGGCAGTGGCTTTTTGTGCTCCTGGTCAAACAAGCCCTCTTGAGACAATCTGGCCTTAAGCTGTTCAAAGGCCATAGCCAAATCTCCCACCCCATCAGGCAGCATATCATTTACATAAAGCTGATAACGACCGCCCTCTACGTAGACATTAACAGAACCAGCAGCTATTACCGCCATGCCATCCTCCGGCCTAAAGCGCAATCGGGAAGCACTGCTTCTAAACATGACACAAGGAATAATCCCCTGGGCATCCTTAAGATTAAAGTAACAATGTCCCGAAGCATATTGCTTAAAATTAGATATTTCGCCCTTAACGGCCAAATTCCGCAGAGCCCTGTCCCCAGATATTAAATTAGCCAAATATCTGGTCAGCTCTCCCACCGCTACAACCTTAGACACATTGTCACCTGCCTTCTCCCCAGCTTTTTCAGCCCTTGCTATTTACACCAGCCAAAACACCATTAATAAAGCGGCTGGAGTCATCAGTGCCATACTTCTTGGCCAGCTCTATAGCCTCATTGACAACTACACCCACATCAGTCTTTTCCTCATCAAATTTCAGCTCATAAACCGCCATACGGGCAATATTACGATCCACACCAGCCATGCGGGATACCTTCCAATCCTTGGCAGCACCGTTAATCATGGCATCAATATCCTCACGGAAAGTCATAGTGCCAAAAACCAGCTTTTCAATGAAGCCTCTATCTCTGGCAGTTATATTCCCATTCTCCAGCTCAGCAACTGCTGCCTCAATAGCCTTTTCCTGGGCCTCACGGCTGGCTATTGTCTCTGCATCCGAATTAAAATCCAACTGAAACAAGGCCTGTAAAGCCAATTCACGAGCCTGTCGTCTACTCATATATATTATTCCTCTTTCTCAAATCTATAAAACTATCTCAATCGGTGAATATCCCTGGGAATACAATCCTTAATATTCTGCCAGGTATTTCCTTCCCGATCCACATTCATACCTACAAAAAGGCCCACTGCCCCCATTAAAAAAATGAAGAGCATATTCCAAAACCCAAATATCAGAATACATATTCCCAGCAATATTCCTGCTGTACCGCAGACACATTTGCCGGGATGCCTTTCCCACAAATGCTGGCCAAAGGCTGCAATGCTATCCTTTAACACTCAAATCACCGCCTGTTACTTAATCCGGCGCTTCTTCACAGTAACGCCACTGGCAATGCTTTGCACTGAAATCTTTATATCAACATCATCAATGCCAGCAACCTCTACCAGATATTTGGCAAGCTGCTGCCGCAGCTCGTCGCTAAGCTCCGGGATATTCCGCTCCTGACTAACCTCCAAGGAAAGTTCCAGCTTCAAAAAATCTCCCTGCTCCTTGCGATGCTCCACTCTGCTCTTGACCTTGGCCTGCTGTACGCCACGAATCTTCATAGCCATAGACTCTGCCATATTGCGGATAGCAGCCAGACTAACACTAATCTGTCCTGTTCCGCCGTTAATCAGCAAAAGATCCTTGGCATTAACCTGTTTGTTACTGCGGTCAAAGCTGCACAAAAGCAAATGTAAACTCAGCAGGATACCTACTCCTGCTGCCGCTGCTGTCTGCCACTGATTGACAAAATATTCGTATTCATTCAAAAGCACCCTGTCAGGAACAGCATGCAGGCATAGGGCCACTATGCCTGCACAAAAAGCTCCAACTAACAGGGTATAGATAAATAACAGGCCTCTGTTAAAAATCCCCATTATACTGCACCCTTTTGCTTAACGCACACGAACTTCTTCCTCTTTGGCTTCGGTTTCAGGGAAGCCCACACCCTGAACATGAACGTTAACCTCTACAACAGAGAGGCCAGTCATGGATTCAATGGCATTCTTAACCTTCTCCTGAACATTCAAAGCCACATCAGGAATCCGCACGCCAAACTTAACGATGATATACAAATCCACCGCAGCTTCGGTTTCACCAACCTCTACCTTGACGCCCTTGGCCAGATTCTTTTTCCCAAGAATCTCGGCAATACCGCCTACCAAGCCGCCGCTCATGCCTGCAATGCCATCTACCTCAGTAGCAGCCATACCTGCAATAATGCTAACAACTTCATCAGCAATACGTACAGAACCAATACCCTCATCAAGTTTAATGTTTTCGTTTGCCATAGAAAAAACCTCCCTTGCAATTTTAACCGGGGTTTAATACACATATATCCATCCCCATTGGGAAGCCATGCATATCTGCCCACTACAGGGACTGCTTATGCAATCCTTTATATATCATTTTACCAAACATATAGACTTTATACAAGTTTTTTTGCAAAAATGTATAAAAAAAGGGACACTGCCCCAAAAACAGTCTCCCTTTTTGTGCAGTATTAATTTATCAATGTTCCAGATTAGGCACGCTCAATGTAGTTGCCGGTACGAGTATCAATTCTCAGTACATCCCCCTCGTTGATGAACAGAGGAACGCGTACTGCATAGCCAGTCTCCAAGGTAGCCATCTTGGTAGCACCAGTAGCAGTGTTGCCCTTAACACCTGGCTCACACTCAGTAACAGTCAGATCTACAGAGTTTGGCAGGGTAATACCGATAACACGGCCCTTGAAGGACTGAATAGCAACTTCCATATTCTCCTTCAGGTAGTTCAGTGCATCACCCAGCTGCTCCTTGTTCAGCTCAGTCTGCTCATAAGTCTCATTATCCATGAAAGTGTACATGCCATCAGCCTCATAGAGGAATGCCATGCGGGCAGTCTCCAGATGTGCAGCAGGCATCTTCTCGTTAGGGTTGAAAGTACGCTCTACTACAGCGCCAGTCTCAACATTCTTAATCTTGGTACGAACGAAAGCTGCACCCTTACCTGGCTTTACGTGCTGGAATTCAACAACCTGCCAAACGCCACCATCAATCTCAATAGTCAGGCCAGTGCGGAAATCGGTACTTGTAATCATAAATAAAAACCTCCAAAAAATAATTTACAATTTAATTTCTATGTATCAAATACATAGTTCAATTAATTCCTTATTGCTATGAGTAAGAATCTCACAGCCATCCGGGGTAACAGCAACTGTATCCTCAATGCGGACACCACCCCAATCAGGAATATAGATGCCGGGCTCAACTGTAACCAGCATATTTTCTTCCAATGCTTCACAGGTACTAGCTGGTGAAAGTCTTGGCTCCTCATGGATTTCCAGACCAACACTGTGCCCCAGACCATGACCAAAATACTTATCATAGCCATCCGCCCTGAACAGCTGACGAACTGCAGCGTCTACAGACTTGCCAGATGCTCCGGGCTTTACCAGGCTTACACCTAGCTTTTGTCCCTGCAGAACCAGATTGTATATTTTCCTCTGTTTTTCATCAGGAGATCCTACACAAATGGTACGAGTCATATCAGAATGATAGCCCCTATATACAGCACCATAGTCCATTGTAACAAATTCTCCAAGATTTATCAACTTTTCTGTAGCAGTTCCGTGAGGGAGACTGCCTCTTTTGCCGGAAGCTACAATGGTGGTAAAGGATGGACACTGGGATCCCTTGGCTCTCATTACATTTTCCAGGGCTGCTGCCACATCATTTTCACTAATACCTGGCCGGATGTAGGTAAGGATATAATTAAAGGCTTCATCCCCTATGGCCATAGCCTTGCGAATACAGGCCAGCTCCTCAGCAGACTTTATCTGGCGCAGAGAATCCAGACTTACAGAGGTAGTAAAATCCGCGTCATGCAAAAGCTGGGCAATTTTGCCATGCCAATCAAAGCACAGATTACTGCCCTCAAAACCAACCTTTTGCAAGCCTTCCTCATTGATCAGCTCCCCTACCCGCCGGAGCAAGCCCTTTTCCTGCTTGCGAATCTGAAAATCCGGGGCTTCCTTTTCTGCCTGCTCAATATAGCGGAAATCCGTTATAAGCTGGGCGCTATTCATGCCGATAACCAGCATGGAATCATCCCCGGTAAAACCGCTAAAATAATGAAGATTTTCCAGCTTGCTAATAACAACTCCGTCCAAGCCTTTGTCCCGCAAAAATTCTCTCAGGTGATTCAAACGATTTTTATACATATCCATAGCATTTACCTCTGTGCCTTGATTTTCTTCATGGCTACATACATAGCTGCACTATAACTATCTGTACCAAAGCCCAAAATCTGCCCCATAACCACAGGGGCAATTACAGATTTGTGGCGGAACTCCTCCCTGGTATGTACATTGGAAATATGCACCTCAATAACTGGTACATTAACAGAAGCAATGGCATCCCGCAGAGCAATACTGTAATGGGTAAAGGCTCCCGCATTGAGAATGATAAAATCCACTCCCTTGGCCGGGGCCTGCTGAATCATATCTATCAAACCACCCTCGTAGTTGGACTGATAAAATTCTGTCTCCACGCCCTGCTCCGCCGCCTGCTGAGCCAGCATTTCGTTAATATCCTGCAAAGTCGTACTGCCATAAATCTCTGGTTCTCTGGTTCCCAGCATATTCAGATTCGGACCATGCATTACCAGTATTTTGCTCATTTTTACTACTTCCTTCCTGTATTAACAGACTATGCCTCCATAGCCTGCCAGCCTTAGATTCAATTGGCGCCAATCAGCTGTAAAAATTCAGCCTCGTCAATTATGGTGATGCCCAGCTCCTGAGCCTTGACCAGCTTACTGCCTGCCGCCTCTCCCGCCAGAACATAATCCGTCTTTTTGGACACAGAGCCTGCCGCCTTGCCCCCATGAGCCTCAATCATATTCTTGGCATCATTGCGGCTCAGAGTTGGCAATGTACCGGTTACCACCACGGTTTTACCTGCCAGAACATCATCCACAATACCAGTATCCTGCAGCTCCATATTAACACCATATTCCTTCAATCTTCTAAGAATATCCAGATTTACATCATCCCGGAAATATTCATAGATAGCCTGACTGCCAATACTGCCAATATCCCGCACCTGCTGAATACTTTCCACATCAGCCTCTGCCAAGGCATCTATAGAGCCATAGTGAAGCATCAGCTCTCTGGCGGCTGCCTTGCCTATGCCGGCAATACCCAAGCCAGTTACCAGACGCTGTGGCTCATTTTCCTTGGCCTTTTCGATAGCCGCCAACAGCTTGTCGGTATTCTTTTCCTTGCCAATAACACCCTTGGCAATCAATTCATCCCGGCGGACAGCAAGATTAAAGATATCCGCAATATCTTGAATATATCCCCCTTCAATCAAGGCATGAATATTCTGCTCTCCCATGCCCTTGATATCCATAGCATCCCTGCTGACAAAATTAATAATATGATTTTCCAGTTGAGCAGGACAGGAAGGATTGGTACATTTGATATCTGCTGTATCTACCTCCCGCACTGCCTTGTGGCCACAGACAGGACAGGTATCCCCTATCAGGAAAGGCACTGTGCCTACAGGGCGCTTTTCATGACATACGGACCGCACCTTGGGAATAATCTCTCCAGATTTGAATACTTTGATGGTATCACCAATGCGAATATCCAAGCCATCAATAAAATCCTGATTGTGGAGGGTTGCTCTCTCTACCCTGGTACCGCAAAGCTGTACAGGCTCAAATACTGCCGTTGGGGTAATCCGCCCAGTACGGCCCACAGACAGCTCAATATTCAGCAATTTGGTTTCCTTTTCCTCAGGGGGGTATTTGTAGGCCACCGCCCATCTAGGCACCTTGGAGGTTTCACCCAAAGCCTTCCGTTGAGCAAAGCTATTCAGCTTTACCACGGCTCCATCAATATCATAGGGCAGTTCTCCTCTGGAAGCGCCAATCCTGTCAATAGCCCCCATAACCTCGCTGGCAGTGTGGCACACCTGATAATTGTGAATTACCTTAATGCCCTGCTTCTTCATAAATTCATAGGCCTCAGTATGACTGGCAAACTCCCTGCCCTCAACCCTTTGCATGTTAAAGACAAACATGGAAAGCTGCCGGTCCTTAACCACCTTGCTATTCAACTGCCGCAAGGTTCCTGCCGCGCAGTTCCGAGGATTGGCAAACTGCTTCAGCCCCAACAGCTCCTGACGAGCATTAACCTTGGCAAAGGCCTCCCGACTCATATAAACCTCGCCCCGAATTTCAAAATAAGGCAATGGCTCCTTAAGCTTTTCCTTAATATCCTTAATAACCTTGGCATTATCTGTAACATCCTCACCCTGAATAACGCCATCACCTCTGGTAATAGCCTGAGCAAGAACGCCATCCCGATAGCGCAGGGCCAGGGACAATCCATCAATTTTTTCCTCTACCACAAACTCTGGCTTATCCAGCTGCTCTATGGCAGAGGTCACAAACTCCTCTACCTCCTGACGAGAAAAAACATCCTGCAGGGAAAGCATAGGCACATCATGAGCCACCAGTACACCAGCCTCACGGCGGGCATTGCCCCCTACCATCTGGGTAGGGGAATTTTTGGTAACCAGTTCTGGATAATCTGCTTCCAGCTTTTTCAGTTGTAACATAAGCTGGTCATATTCATAATCAGAGATTTCCGGCTCATCATTATTGTAATAGCAATTGTTATGATGACGGATTTCCTTCCGGAGCCGGTTCAGCTCCTTTTTTACCTCTTTTATGTCCATCTTCATCCTCCAATTACACCTTTTTTAGGGGCGCATATCTCTGCATCAGCTTTTTCAGGCCAATACCTGGGAAATTAATCTGAATTTCCGTTTCCTCCCCGCTGCCTGCCACCTTCACCACAGTGCCAGTGCCCCATTTGGAATGGGAAGCCTTATCTCCCACCTTCCACTGAATAGACATATCCGGCCGATTCAGACTCTTGGTGCCCATTTTCACAGAGCCTGCCAAGGATGGGTTGGCACTGCGGAGGGCATTGAGCGCCTCTAAGCCAGACATAGGCTGTCCTTTAGGAGAAGGCTTAGTTGCAGACATATTAGGCCTCATGTTTCCTGATTGAGCACCCGCATTTTGTCCATAACCAGTAGAACCAGAGGAACCACGAGAACCATAACTTCCTGCTCCGTAGCCCCCATATCGGCTCGCCTGATTGCCCAGATTATTTCGACTGCCGATACCGCCACCGCCAATACTACCCCAGCCATCATAGTTACCGCCAAAGCCAATAAAGCTGTCCTCTCTTTTGCGACGGAAGGCCAGCTCCTCCTTTAGCTCCTCTGGGAACTCATACAGGAAACGGGATGGCTCATGAGCCTCAGTACGACCAAAGATGGTGCGTATGGAAGCATAGGTCATATACAGCTTGCGCTGAGCTCTGGTAATACCTACATAACAGGTACGGCGTTCCTCCTCCAGCTCCTCTGGCTCCATCAGGGTACGGCTGTGAGGGAACATTCCCTCCTCCATACCAGTCATAAATACCACAGGGAACTCCAAACCTTTGGCAGAGTGAAGCGTCATGAGAGTAACCCTCTCCTCCTCCAAATCAGAATTATCAATATCTGACAGCAAAGCCATTTTGCTAAGGAAGTTCTCCAGATTTGGTTCTTCCTCCTCTTCCTTCTCAAAATCCTTGGCTACTCCTACAAACTCCTGCAGGTTTTCAATTCGGGATTCATTTTCCAGCTTTTTCTCCGCCTTGTCATTTTTCAAGGCTTCAAGATAGCCTGTCGTATCCATAACCTCCTGAATCAAATCAGAAACAGCCAGCTTGTCCATGCGCTCCATAAGCGTAAACAAAAGCTCCGCAAATTTCTTCAAAGGATTTTTGCTCCGGGCGGTTAAGCCAGGCACCTGCTCCAAAAGCTCCTCATTGGCAATTACCTCAAAAAGGCTGAGATTGTTTTCCACACCATAGACCATTAGCTTTTCAATGGTACTCTGGCCCAAGCCTCTCTTGGGCACATTGATAATCCGCATGAGGCTCACCGAATCCATAGGATTGTACAGCACCCGAAGATAAGCAGTAATATCCTTGATTTCCAAACGGTCGTAGAATTTCAGTCCCCCCACCATTGTATAAGGCAGACCTACCCGCATAAAGGCATCCTCCAACACACGGGACTGGGCATTGGTTCTGTAGAGAATAGCTATATCACCATAGGAGGTTTTGTAGATATCATGCTGCTTGCTAATGCTTTCCGTAATAAATCTAGCCTCATCCCGCTCATCACTGGCCATATAGGTGGTGATTTTATCTCCCTGCACATTATCTGTCCAGAGATTCTTCTTTTTACGATGCGAGTTATTTTCGATAACTGCATTAGCCGCCGCCAAAATGGTTTTGGTAGAGCGATAATTCTGCTCAAGCATAATGGTTTTGGCATCAGGATAATCCTGCTCAAAATTCATAATATTGCTAATATCAGCACCACGCCAACCATAGATGGACTGATCCGCATCACCTACTACGCAAAGATTGCGATAGCCCCCAGCCAATAGAGTTGTCAGCTGATACTGAGCACCATTTGTATCCTGATACTCATCCACCAGAATATAACGGAAGCGGCGCTGATACCGACTGCGGATTTCCTCATTTTCAGATAACAGGGAAACCGTTACCAACAGCAGATCATCAAAATCCAGAGCATTGTTCTCCCTAAGCAGCTTCTGATAACCCTTGTAAACCTCGGCCACCTTTTTTTGATAAAAATCACTGGCCTGAGCCTCAAAGGCCATAGGCCCCAACATCTGATTCTTGGCATTGGAAATAGCATTGCGGATACCACCGGGATTATACTGCTTTTCATCCAGATTCAGCTCCCGAATAACCTTCTTGACTACAGTCTGAGAATCCCCGGAATCATAAATAACAAAATTGCTCTTATACATGCCGGTACTTTCGATTTCCCGGCGCAAAAAGCGGGCACAAAAGGAATGGAAGGTGCTAAGCCAGATATCCTTGGCCATAGGACCAATCATATTCTCCACACGTTCCCGCATTTCTGCCGCTGCCTTGTTGGTAAAGGTAATAGCCAGAATGCTATAAGGAGCTGCTCCATGCTCCAAAAGATTGGCAATACGATGTGTCAGTACCCTGGTCTTGCCAGAGCCAGCTCCAGCCATAATCAGCAAAGGGCCTTCCAGACAGGCCACCGCTTCCTGCTGGGCCGGATTCAAACCAGAAAAAATATCCAAGACTCATTCCCCCACAAACTCAAAAAGAGCTGCCGATGTGTTTTACTGTCATACATCAGCAGCCCTTGAATAATACTATTTACAGCTTTGCTGCAGCCTCAGTCAGCTGAGGTACAATCTGCTTCTTACGGGACATAACCCCAGGCAGATAAATGGAATCACCGCTGGCATCCTTGCCGAAAGCATCAGCAATCAACTGCTTTGGCTCACCTACAAATACCAGTTCAGTGGACTCTTCCATAATATCAGTAACCATCAGCAGGGACATATCATAGCCCTCATTCTGGCACAGCTCCTGCATAGCAGCAACCAGCTCTGCCTTCTTGGCTAGAATATCAGCAGTATCCATAACAGAAATCTGAGCCACAATAGCCTTGTACTGACCAAAGGAGAAAGGCTTGGAATCAGTCTTGGCAATCTGAGCAGGAGTCAAATCGCCCAGGTCAGCGCCAGCCTTCAGCATAGCCATACCATATTCCTTCAGATTTACACCAGCAATAACAGCCAGCTTCTCAGCAGCAGCCTTGTCCTGCTCAGTGCAGGTTGGGGACTTGAAGAGAACAGTATCAGATACAATAGCAGACAGCAGCAGGCCAGCAATTTTCTTTGGCAGCTCTACCTTCTGGCAGTCAAACATCTTGGTAATAATAGTAGCAGTACAGCCTACTGGCTCAATATGTACAAAAATAGGATTAGCAGTGTTGAGGCCACCCAGACGATGATGATCCACAATCTCCAAAAGCTCTGCCTTATCAAGGCCATCAACAGACTGAGCTGGCTCATTGTGGTCTACCAGCATAACAGCCTGCTTCTCCTCTACGGAAGCAATCAGCTCAGGAGCTTCTACCTGGAAATAATCCAATGCATACTGAGTTTCCTTATTTACCTCACCCAGACGTACAGCAACAGCCTCTACGCCCTGAGCCTGCTTCAAAGCAGCATAGCTCAATGCGGAACAAATAGAATCAGTATCAGGGTTCTTGTGACCTGTAACAAATACCTTACTCAAAACAATTCCTCCTATGAATCAATTCAATTTTATGTTTATATCAAGTTCTCGTGCCGGGGCCAACCTGCTGCAGGTTAGCATAATCCAGCTGCCGCATAGCCTCATAGGCTACAATAGCAGCGGAGTTGGACAGATTGAGAGAGCGGGCTCCCTCAATCATAGGAATGCGGATGCAGTCCTCCCAATTTGCTTTCAAAATATCCTCTGGAATACCCGCGGTTTCCTTGCCAAATACCAGCAAATCATCCATGCCGAAAGTAGTCTCAGAATGGGCTCTTGGTGCCTTGGTACTGCAAAAATGGAATTTGTGCCCCTGGTACTTCTCCTGTACCTCAGCAAAATTCTCATGAACATGAACCTTCACCAAATGCCAATAGTCCAAGCCTGCCCTCTTTAGATGCTTATCATCAATGGAAAACCCCAGTGGTTTTACCAGATGCAGTTCAATACCTGTAGCAGCACACAATCTGGCAATATTACCAGTATTCCCCGGTATCTCCGGCTCTATCAATACAATATGCATAGCCAGACTCCTTAGTCAGCAGTAACTACAGCACCACGGGAAGCAGAAGTAGTCAACTTGGCATAACGGGACAGATAGCCAGTCTTAATCTTTGGCTCAGGCTTTACCCAGGCAGCCTTTCTCTTGGCCAGCTCCTCATCGCTAACCCGCAGCTCCAGCTTACGATTTGGAATATCAATATCAATCAGGTCCCCATCCTCAATAAAGGCAATAGGGCCGCCGGCCATAGCCTCTGGAGAAATATGGCCAATGCAGGCACCACGGCTGGCACCGGAGAAACGACCATCGGTAATCAGAGCAACCTTCAAACCACGGCCAGAAATAACCGCAGTAGGATTCAGCATTTCCTGCATACCAGGGCCGCCCTTTGGTCCCTCATAGCGGATAACTACCACATCACCCTCTACAATCTTGCCATCCATGATAGCATTAACTGCAGACTCCTCAGAGCTAAAGCACTTGGCCTTGCCGGTATATACCAACATATCCTCAGCCACAGCAGAAGCCTTGACAACGGCATTCTCAGGGCACAGATTACCGGAGAGAATAGCCAATCCGCCTTCCTTGCGATAAGGCTCCTCCACAGTCTTGATAACATCAGGACGGAGAATCTTGGCATTGGCAATCTTCTCAGCCACAGTGCCTACAACAGTCATAGCATCAGTATGAATAACGCCCTTCTTGGACAGCTCCTTCATAACAGCATTGATACCGCCAGCCTCATTCAAATCAATCATGTGGTGAGTGCCAGCAGGACTCAGCTTAGCAATATAAGGAGTCTTACGGCTGATTTCATCAAATCTAGCTGCTGGCAGCTCAATACCAGCCTCATGGGCAATGGCAGTCAAATGAAGAACAGTGTTGGTAGAGCCGCCAATACCCATATCTACAGTAATAGCATTCTCAAAGGCCTTTTCCGTAAGAATATCTCTTGGCTTAATATCCTTCTTCAAAAGCTCCATAACTACATGACCAGCCCGCTTAGCCAGCTGACGACGAGCACCAGTATAAGCAGCTGGGATAGTACCATTGCCAGGCAGGCCCATACCCAGAGCCTCAGTCAGGCAGTTCATGGTATTGGCAGTAAAGAGACCAGCGCAAGAGCCGCAGCCAGGACAGGCAGCAGCCTCAATGGAGGTCATATCAGCCTCGGTAATCTTGCCAGCAGCAAATTCACCAGCAGCCTCAAAGGACTGGCTAACACTGATATCATGTCCCTGATAACGGCCTGGCAGCATAGGGCCGCCGCTGACAACCACACATGGAATGTTCAGACGGGCAGCAGCCATGAGCATACCTGGTACAACCTTATCGCAGTTTGGAATAAGCACCAAAGCATCAAAACCAGTAGCAGTAGCTACAGCCTCAATAGAATCTGCAATCAGCTCACGGCTGGCCAGAGAAAACTTCATGCCGGTATGGCCCATAGCAATACCATCACAAACACCAATAGCAGGGAACTCCATAGGAGTACCACCAGCAGCAGCAACACCTAACTTAGCCGCCTCAGTAATCTCTCTCAAATGTATATGACCAGGAATAACCTCGTTAAAGGAATTACAGATACCAATCAACGGCTTCTGCAAATCCTCAGGGCCAAATCCCATAGCATTAAACAAAGAACGATGAGCGCATCTAGTAGCGCCTTTTTTTACAACATCTGATCTCATATTGCAACTCTCCTATATTGTCAATTTTGTACTATTGTACATCAAAATCCCTTATTTGTACACTACTATATCTGATATGTCTCGAAATGCGCTAAAATGCCAGTTTAATAGCACTTTTGTATTTCGCTCTATTTTCCCATGCTCACAAATATATTATCATTGTTGGCAAAATGTTGGCAAGAAAAAAAAGGACTACCGGCTTTTACACCGGCAGTCCTCATTAGCTTACGCAGTCTTTTCCATGGTCTTACTCAGCACTGTTTCCACTACATAAATTGCTCCCTCGATTACGAGAGGCAGTACCAGCATGTCGCGGATTTTACACCAGCCTGTTTCTGTCTTGGCCTGCTCCTTGATTTTAGCAGTGAAGCCATCGGCAGCAGTCTTTATTGCTGGCAGAACAGACTCCACAATCTGCTTCGTCAAATCTTGTTTCACCTGCTCTGTGACTTCTTCCACCTGCAAGCTCTCTGCAATATCATTCCGAAAATCTGTCCATTTGCTCATAGAAATTCCTCCTTGAAATATTCCTTAGCTAGAGTATTGACATTGTATATATTTTGACAATATAATAAATTTAAAGGTGGTGATTGATATGGCTGTTATAAGCACAAGTATAAAAATTGATTCGGATTTAAAGCAGCAGGCACAGGCACTTTTTAGTGACCTAGGTATGAACCTAAGCACTGCCGTAAATATCTTTCTAAAGCAAGCCGTGCGTGAACGCTCCATCCCTTTTCACATTGGGGATCCGTTTTATTCTAAAGCAAACCAGGAATACCTGGCGAAGCTCATTGCGGATGTTGATTCAGGCAAAGCAAAATTTGTTTCCCATGAATTATTGGAGGATTGATAATGAATCTGCTTTGGCATGAAAACGCATGGCAAGAATATTGTGAGTGGCAATTAGAAGACCGCAAAACCTTAAAACGTATAAACGAACTCCTAAAAGATGTCTGTCGTAATCCGTTTTCAGGTATCGGCAAGCCGGAACCGTTAAGAGAAAATCTAACAGGGTATTGGAGCCGCCGAATCGACCTGAAAAACAGACTAGTATACAAACAGCTTGACAATGAAACAATTCTTATAATCCAATGCAAAAACCATTATTAAGAGGCTGACAGTCAGCCTCTTTTTTTTCACCATCTACATCATCAGCTGATAATCAGTGATACCCCTTGCGATTGCTCTAGCGAAATCGTCCTGATTTTCAGTAAGCAAAATCACATCATCCTGGTTGCTGATAAATGCCAGCTCTACCAGCACAGCTACAGCGTCTGTGTTGGTCAGCACATACAACCCGTTAGTACCAGGTCTTGCTCCCTTAATGCCACGGTCTACCGTGTCCATAGAGTCAATCAGCTGGGACTGAATGCAGTTAGCCAGCCTTTTGCCCTGTTCGGAGCTGTAGAAATAAAAAGTCTCAGTCCCTTCTGCCGCCAAATTAGCAGCACTGTTGCAATGAATAGACACAAACACATCTGCATTCATACTATTAGCCGTATTGACCACCGTAGCCAACGAATCATCCTGACACACTGTTGCGTCTACCCCAGCAGCAATCAGGTACTTTGCCACCAAATCACCCACATGCTTGACTACAACGGCCTCTTTCAAACCACTGTACTGATTAACAGCCCCTGGGTCTGGTACTCCATTGGGCGCATGGCCCGGATTAATAAACACCTTCATAAAAATCACTCCTTTATTTATTCTTAGACAATCTGAATAATTATCTATGGCCACTACGGTACCATCTAAATATATCCATACTGGCCATAAATATATTAACCTTTGTGCTCTTGCACTACACGGCCAAGATAGCCAATCAGGCCGCTACCGATAGTCGTTTGCAGCTCTACACTGCCACCCGTGAAAATCGAAGCCAACAGGGCCATTACCAACCCCGCTCCTACTATCCAATCTGTCTGCCATTTCATAAACATCACTTCCTTTGCTCTAAAGAGTCAATACGATGGTGCGCAGACTTAGCAGAGTCCTCTACCTTTGCCAGCTTCACTTCCATCATGTGCCTTTCTATTCTGCCCTGTTCTGCATCTGCCCTTATCTCAGCTATCATGCCTCTTAAATCATCAATAGCAAGCCTTAGAGGCTTAACAACTACATAATTAAACATCCCGCAAATAGCAAGAAATAGAGATACCCATTGTAATGTAGAACCTAATTCGATATCCATCCCATCACCTCCTGAAAATAAAAAGCAGAGCAGCTATAATAGCGCCCTACTTTTTATTTTCTCTACATATTTGAACTTCCATCTCAAGTTCTGTGATTAGCTTGCTAAGCTGGATAATTATATCGACGAGCTCAGCTACAGTTTTATCGCTGAGCGATTCATAGATATCCAGCTCACTCATTCGCAGCCTCAGCTTCCATCTTCTCTATCTCGGCTTCCAATGCATTAATCTTGTCCCGCACCTTCTGACGCTCTGCTAGAAGAGTCGAAGTGTCATAAGGCATAGTCTTGGCACCAGAAAGGGTGGCTTCATAGCATTTGATTACACGGTAGTCACCAATTTTAGAAACTGGGCTTGTCAGCTCTCCGGTAAGGTCGATGATTTCCTGCTGCTTGCGTCTGATAGTTTCTCTTGTTGCGTTATCCATTTTAGTAGCCTCCTAAAAATTTTATCCATATTTTTCAAAGTATGATAAGCGTTATAGTATCTCTGCTTATCTCCTTTCCACGACTTATACTGTGTAATGAATTTTTCCCGACTCATAGCCCCCGATACTACCAGTGCGGCCAGCTTTTTGAGCTTTCTTCTCTCAACTGTAACAACATCGCGGGGTATTTTCTTAACTATTTTGCCGGTTTCTGTAAGAATATATTTAGTTTTTAGAAATGTGAATCCATGGGACAGCTTAATAATCTGTGTTTTATCTTGATGAATTGTGATACCCTGCTTTTCTGCAAGTACCTTTATTTCTTCAAGCAAGTTCCACAAAAATTCTTTTGACTTATGAATCACAATTCTGTCATCCATATATGCATCATAACAATGAATGCCTTTAACTGTTTTACAAAAATTGTCTATTTTGTAAGGAAAGAAGATACCAGCAATCTGCGATACCGGAGAACCTATACCTAAGGATTTAGGCATAAATCTTTTACTGGTAAGCAGCGCTGTATCAATTTTTTCTTGCTCGAGTGAACTGAACACTTTTTGCAAAATGTCCGTGTCATCAGTGTATGAGACATCAACCTCATTAGCTTTGAAAATTTCATTCAATACATACTGTACATCTTCATTATGTATCTTTTCGGCTATCAGCTTTTTCAAGATACCATGCTGGATGTTATCGAAATATTTCCTGAAGTCAATTTTCAAAATATACCCCTCGGTACCATATCTTCGATAATGCCAGCGAAGGTGCTGTTCAAAGCGCCTTCTTGTAAAACTAATACCTTTGCCTTTTATACTGGCACCGTTATCGTGGATGATGTATTTTAGTAACACTGGCACAAGAACTGTATCACAAAGAGAGTGCTGCATGACCATATCTCTTGTGACTAAAGCCTTTACCAGCCTCAGATGACCTCTTTCACATAGCTTGAAAGTATTGCACTCACTCTGTGTATAGTCTCTTTCCCGCAAAGCCTTCTGCAAATGATAAGTCTCACGCAAAAGATTAAGGCCATACCGCTGTGTGCTTTCCTTCCAGCCACTAGTTTTCCTTACCCGCTTGTAGGCACTCATCAAGCTATTAGCGTTTGTAAAATCCCTCATTAATCAACCCCCCTGGGGGATAGCTGTGCATATGCAATCAGCGCCCTTAGACGGACTGCACACAGCTGTTATTTACCTTTCTTTAGGAAGGATATCCGCTCATTCCCTGTTATATGTCTATGAATAGACTGATATGAGAAGCGGGCGACAGCCACCATCAGAGTTCGAATTGGATGCATCGTTGTAGTTCGCATTACCGTTTTCGCTGGCGTTGCAGAACCTCGATGCCGAAGCCACCGCTATTAGCTGATACCCTATATAATTACAAATTTTTATATCGTTTATTGTCTGATTTTCGCCAGCCTTTTAGGAGTGCAATTTCCTTTTCAATCAGCTCTACATAAGCCATATATCTTTCAGTGTTTACTGGTAGCACTTGATAGGCAAATTCCAGCTCTTTTAGTATGCTTTCACACCCTGCAACAGCCCTGTCCTGTGCTATCCTTCTTTCATCTGCTTCAGCACGACTTGTAGCCCAGATTGTATATGCACGCGTGATATTTAGTACGATATCATGCATTATGTCATAAATTGATTCGCGAAGTTTTGATAGCAGCCAAATCGAATATTCATCAAGCTCCTGATTCTTTTTCTTGATATGAAAATTAATCAAAAGTTCTCTGGTAATTTTTCTGCGTAAAGTTATAGCTGTCGTATAGAACTCCAATTTCGACAGACTTCGATTTCTCGCTAATACAGACATGTTACCTCCTTGAAATGGCGATTATGTCGCCCCACTAGGGGGCGACGATAAGGTTAACGAAACAGGAAATACGGGCGACAGCCACCATCAGAGACCGAATGGGATGCATCGTTGTAGTTCGCATAACCGTAGACGCTGGCGAAGCAGAACCTCGATGCCGAAGCCACCGCACGGAGCCAGAACCACAGTCTATCTGGGGAGCAGAACTTCTTGAACTTGAAGATAGCAAGCTGTTTATCGCCATTTCCAACATCATATCCAGCAGAACCAAATACGGCACCACCGTAAATCATAGGCTCAGTTGGGATGTTGGCCTCTACATCAATCCACGCCCATTCCGTACTACTGCCAGTCCAGCCAGCTCCAGCAGCAGACTGAGCAGTAGTAGAAACTTTGGTTGTCAGCAACTCTCTATGCTTCACCACATGGTCTGCACCGAATGCTGCTTTAATACCAGTAACAACAGCAGGAATGGTTTCCTTCCACATCTTACTGCCTACATAGCCACCTTCAGTAGTATTGGTGTCATTCATCTTGGTATTAACAAGCACGGTTTTTGATGGCAGCAGCACTACATGATGGGTATCGCAAGAAGCATCACCGGACTTATAGAAATAGTCTATATCCGCCACTTCCCACTTAACCTGATAGGTAGTACCGCCAACAACGATATTCTTGGTGATATAGTCACCGATATAGATATCCTTAAAGCTGCCATTTGCGATAGCCTTGGACATTTCCCCGCTGGCATAATAGTTAGTCAGGTCTTTACCCCGGTAGATGCCATTATGAGAAATGCCTGTGAGATCTACAAGCTGTCCTACCTCTGTTTCAAAGTGCTGTACATCATAGCCTCCGGTAACTTCATTTGGTGTGTTATACGTACTTTTTACTATTGACATAATATCCTCCTTAATTCTCTACTTTTATCCATGCAGCGTTTTGTACATCAGGCTTTGTCTGACTCACTACCAGCTTTTTTATCTCTGCATCGCTGGTCAATACGGCCGGCTTTATCCAATGTGCTGAGATATCTGGCTGACTGGAGCTTACAGATACAAGAATTGTACCCAGCTCTTCCTTCTTGCAGTATATTGAATCAAGACATGCCTTGATATCAGATAATGAACTAATAAAAGTCTTTTTTGAAATTGCCATAGCTCCTCCTTTCTGCTACAAAGCCCTGCCAGCACTGCCAGCAGGGCCCCATAGTTACAATCAGAGCTTAGGCATCAGCAAAAATAGATGCGATATCTTCGCTGGTTACCTGCTCATCCTTATTAGCCTCCAGAGCTGCCAGCTGAGCCTTTTCTTCATTGGTATAGTCATTAGAAGACAGTACCTTGCCGTCAACCTTCTCAACATAGCCGGACAAATCCTCAGTACCAGCAAGGACATCCCAGTTCTCGCCATTCCATGCTACATTATCACCAGCTTTTACATTGTGAGTCTTGTCTGCTTTGGCGATATTCCACACATCACCCAAAGCATTGCCCTCCGCTGGCAGTTCAGCGTAAGAATCCTTGCTTCCTTTGTACTTCAGTACAGCGGTCATATCAGACTTCTTGGCATATGCATCCAAATCCAGCTCTACATTCTTGCCGGTAGTAGTTGTGATGGCTTCACCCTTAACAGTTACAGACTCAATAACATTGACCTGGGCGCCCTCAGCCACGCCGTCAAGCTTTGTCTTGGCCTCAGTAGTGTAATCGTTAGTAGACAGACCTTTGCCGGCCTCCTGAGCTACGTACTTTGTGGCGTTGCGCTTATCCTGCTCTTTACGCGCCTCTTTCATAGTGTTGAGTAATGTTGCTTTTGAAATTGCCATAGTAGGCTCCTTTCTGTGCTAATGCACCTAAAAAAATATTTATTACAGCTGATGAAACAGCTGTCGACAAGCTGAATTAAAGGATATTATTCTCTGAAAATGCCATCAATATCCTCATTGGTGATATTCTCATCACCACTGCCACCGGATGCGACCAGATTAGCCAGCTGATTCTTTTCCTCAGTGGTATAGTCATTAGAGGACAACATCTTGCCTTCCTCCTGAGCCACATAACCGCCAGCAATTTCAGCCTTCAGCTTCTGCCTAAAATAAGACAGGCTGTCCAGAAAGTCTTTTTTACTGATTGCCATAACTTCTCACCTCCTTTATGTAAAAATATTATCTATATCAGCCTTGGAGATGGAAGATTCCTCAGCTGGTATTATGCTTTCGATGACTCCGTTAGTGCTGTACAGCTTCTTTCTACCATTTTCATCAACAATTTGAGCTGTAGTATTCAGCAATATGGTACCGTCCTCAGTGATAATCTTGAACGGCTCGCAAGCCATTACTTTGTCTTTGCCCTCCAGAGATTCCCATTCAGATGTTATCCTTAGTCGCTTTCCACCTGGGTACTCAATACAAGCCATAGGGTTATCCATAATATTGCCGTTTTCAGCAACAATGCGTATATGAGGGCTATATCTGCATTCTGGCTCTACTTCCGGCCTGATCCATGCGATCTTCTCTACAGGAGCTTCCAATGTGTAAGCAGTATTCAGAATCTCACCGGCTTTGGTCAGCTTCATCATCATAGAGCACATTTTTTGCAGCTTTTTCACTTCTGCCCCCAGTCGCTCTACTTCATCCATACCGTTTACACTGGTACAGATTCGCCGTACCTCCCAACGCACAGTGCCGTCAGCGTATATCATGCCTGGCACTGCCTTGCCAAAATCTATAATCTCCCTTGCTGTAGTGCCACCTCTATCGCAGTGAAGTATATAGCTGGTAGGCAGGCTCAAGTCATATACCAAATCGCCCTGAACATACTCAGTATTACGCTGTAACATGCGTGCACTTCTCTGTAATAGCTCTACATCAACTAAACTGTCAGAGCCCACATTGATAGAGACATTCTGAGCACTGCCAAAGCCTATATGCATCGTATAGCTGACTTCATAAGCCGGCTTAAAAGAAGCAGGAGGGACAAAATCGGCTGCTGAGTCTATAGAGACCATATACAGTATTTCGCCCTCGTCTGGATCCTGCGCATACAGTCCCAATTCTCTAGCATAAAAGCCAGTTGCCACTTCTGAAGTCCACATCCCACCCTTGACGGTACAAATACCATCCTTGGCTGATGTAGAGGATATAGGCACATCAAGCACAGGCTGTTTCAGCTCTGTCATAGTCTCTATATCTTCTGCTTTGGTTTCACCACTTCCTAATCGCATTTTAGTAATGCGAAGCAGGGCCCCTGCTTCTGCTTTGGCTTGCAGAGCACGGCCTTTGGCTGTAGGAATACAGCTTGTCCACATTGACATATCTATAATCACACTCCTTGTCTTATGATTTATAGGTCTGCTGGCAGTTGCCTATGGCAACCTCTACATGTATGGTGTTTCCAGCAGCATTTTTAGGTTTTATGCAAAAATGCTTTGTGTTTGCAGTTCTGCTTTCAGTCGATAGTTTGCATTCCAATGAGGCTTGCTTTTTACATAGTGGCTGAATCTCATATTTTTTTGCAATGTCATTCACACTGCCAATACTAATGCTTGCAGCAAATTCAACCCTATCCTCAATCTTTTGCATAATGCAGTAGTTTCTGCTGTAAGTACAGACAGCTCCTAGATACAGCATACTGTCAATGGAAATTCTACTGTGTAGGCCATAGCCCAAATGAGCCGGTTTGTAAAGCTCAATGGCAAATACCAAGCCATCGGCATCAATCGGCAAAGAGGATGAATTAATATCAAAATAATATTCATCATTGTGCTCTTGGATTTCCACATTGGCATTTGCTGGAAAATATCTAGCCGCCAGCCTTTGCATAAACTCAACCGTTGATACTTGATTGGATTGCAGCCACAAAAGCACCGCCCGGCGACGTGCCTCAAGGTCTGCATCAGCTCTTGGTATCAAGCCGATAACCCTCTCCCAGCTGCTGATTCCTTCTTCCCCGGCGGTAGGAATGAATAGCTGGTCAGCCAGCTTAGCCAGCCTCAGCCGGAGCCGCTCATGTTCCTTGCTGAGACCGTCCTGCACATTCTTAAACGCCTTGTCTTCTGCCAGAAAGTCCGGCAGATACCGGAGCACATCAACAGGCGTATTCCTAAGAAATAACATTCAGGCTCACCACCCCGCAGACAGGAAGCTGTTCATCGCTTATATGCACGCTGGCACTTTTGCCATTTAGCGCAAGGCCTTCATAGTCGTTTACCAGCCCTGTATCCATCAGTATTTTGCCAATCCTTGCCAGCGTGACTTTTTTCAAGTCGAAGCCGTTGGCACGAAAAAAGGCGTTTACATCCGCCCTGACAACCTCCGCATCCACACTGCCGTCAATAGTGGCAGATATGTCAACAGGAAACGGCTCAGGGCTGGTCACCGTGACCGTTGCACCGATAGGCCGCCTGCTTTCTATATGCTCATAGGCTGCCTGCACCAGCTCGCTGCTGGCTGTCTTGTTGTCAGCATTGATGATGATAACCTTTACAGTGCCAGGGCCAGCCCATAGTGATATCACCTTCACCTGTCCGACACCTTCGACTTCCAGCGCCCACTTCATATAATCATATGGATTGCCGCTGGTGGCTGGGGTGCGCACTTTAAACAGGTATCTATCCCGGAGGTCATCGTCCGATTCCTCGTCGAAACCGTCATAAGCTGCCTCGGCATTTGTCACGCTCTCAACGCCCGGTATGGAAATAGGTATGCTGCTTATGGTTTCTGCGGCGGCATTTCCTCCGCTGCCGGCTTCCACAGCTGTAGCCTTGACATCCACAAAACCATCACTGCCAATAACCGCATCCTCATCGGTAGCAAACCTTAAACCATCCATCGTGCAAAAAAGGAAACCGGCAGGTATCGTCTTCCCCTTGGTTCCCTTGATGGTCAGCACCACAATCGCATTGGTAGCAGCCTTTCTCAGCACGCCATACTGCTCTGTAATCATGGTCAGGTATTCGCCCCACGAAGTATCGGCAAAAGAGACCTTATAGAGCTGTTCCAGCTCCACCTCGCTCTTGGCAAATTCTATGCTGTTGGATGCCAGCACATCGTATTCAAATGTGCCCTCTATCTTGCTGGCCTCAACCTGGCTGTATCCCTGCAGCTCCTTCAGTATGTCCATCTGTTCCCGTGCCTCATACACTTACGACCACCTCCCCGTAGACCGTTGTCATGGAAATTGTACAGACAAGCCTTGGCCCGTCTATGCTTATCTCTACATTGTCTATGCTCCTGATGTATGGATTTATCATCAGGCAGTCGATGATGACGCGCTTCAGCTCTGCAATCCTGTCACCTGTCTGCATGACCCTGCCTATAAATTTCTTGACCTCGATGCCATATTGCCAGCTATAGGCAAGATGCTCATAACGCTCTGTCTTCAGTGCCTTATACACCCACACCTTGACGGCTTCCTTGCCGGTCACTACGACATGCCTGCCCCTGCCATCATAGATGAACTTATCCAGCTCAAAATTCCAGGCATACTCAGTGAACAGGGGCAGGTTATTCTCCGTACTGCTTGCAGCTATCGCCTCATCCGTGGCACCGCTGAAAGGGAAATCTACGCTCATAATCTCGTCAGCCTCCCCGTTATCAGGAACATCTGGGACTGGTCACCAGCAGCATCCGTAACGCCTTCCAGAGGGATAACTCCCACCAGGTCACCGGGAACCAGGGTATCAGTCCACGTTTCATCATTGTCAATAGGGTGGTTATGACTCTGATACTCCGCATATCCGGCACCGCCGCCGCGGAACGACGTCTCGCCTACCATGTGCCGCGTATACCCCGGCAGGGAATAGGAAAAGATGTACATCTCGCCCCGTTCTATCACGATGTCATCCACCTGCACAGTGAGCGCAGGCGGTGGTGTCAGCACCCTGCCGATTTTTGGCCGTGCCAGCCGTTCATTCTGAGCGATGCCGTGCATGGCATTAACCATCTTTTCCATTGACTGCCCCAGGGTAGGTATCTGCTTGCCTGCCATAAAATTCACCCCTTACTTCTTAGGCTTTTCCTCTTTTTCCTTATCAGCTTTTTCCTCGTTCATAAGCTCCTCAAACTCCATCTCCAGGCGCATGGTATGCACGCCGTCCTGCCAGGTATGTGTATCGGACTTCACCCAGAATTTCCCCGTAAAAAGGTTATCCCTGACCTTGATGGAGTAGGGAGCGACAGCCCTGTAATCCCCCAGTGCCTCAAGGCTTCCCGACCTGTCCGGCTTGGACTTCTCCAGCAGCTTCCTGATGTTTGCCGCATTATCCTCATTCTTGGAATTTTTGTAGACTTCCTGAAACATGGAGTATTTCTTGATGCTGTCAGCATCCTTCTCGATACTGACGGAATTGCCCTGCTCATCAGTCACCAGCACCTGGTTGATTACCTGCTCAATGCTTTCGCTGTATCGGCTGTTGGTCAGGTTTATCCTGTCATCAGCCTCAAAATCAGCAATCATGGTACCACGCTCCACAATATCTAAGACATCGCCATTCATGATAGGGTGATACTTCTTGCCTGTCTGCTTGCTGGCCTCAGTATAGGCAGCCATGATAATCTGGTAGCCTGTCTTGGCGGAGGCAATAAAACTGACATTTACACCAGGATTTACAATATTGCCAGGCTTCACTCCCAGCTCTCCACAAAGTCCCTTTACGATATCCGCAGGATTGGCATTTTTATACTTTTTTGTGGTCTTGGAACGTGTCATTACCCATAAATGGTCGTAGGCAAGGATTGATACAGTAGATGCCTGAGTATCTTTCTCCACCTTGTACACGTTTCCTTGAAATACCAGCTTGCCATCCTCGGTGTAGCCGTAGACCGTCTCGCCGTTGTTGATAGGATAGTTTGGCAGGTTCGGGTCACGGGCATCCTGTTTGTAATCAAACTGCAATTTCCGCGCCACCTGCAGGCGTGAACCGCTCCAACTTATTTTGCCTATCAAGGGTGACAGGTCATTTTTCTTGTGCTTTATAATCATCCTCTGCTACACCTCCTACAGCTTAGGTATTTTCAGTTTTTTGGCAATCCTGCCGCTGTTATTTATAAGCAAATCCTTCATATTGTTGCTCTGAGCAATCTTGCGCCACTTGTTGTACTGACCATAGGCCTTTTTAGCCGTGTCCAGTATGTCACTGCCATTCTTAATTTTGGCTTCAGTAGCCTGCGGCTTATCAGTAGGACGCTCCTTCAACCCAGTGGTTTCCTCCACTTTCTTGTTTTCATTTGAATCCTTAATAGTCAAGTCTTTGTATTCAGTCAGCTCCAAGCTGTAGTAAATATCCCTGGTACCCTCCTTTTCATGGTAATCAAGCCTCATTATAGCCATCGCCATATTAACAGGCGAATCAGAGATAACCACTCTGACAGGCTTCTTACTTTCTTTCCACTTGGTCAAGAGCGAAATGCAGCCAGCCGGCTCTTTTTCATCACCCACCACAAAAGGGTATTCATGGTGCAGACTTGGAAAAAAGCAGCTGAATTTCAGTGTTCTCAGCTTTGGATTGCCGAAAATCAAGGCTTCACCTACCTGAGTTATGCTGACAACTTTGTTCATCTGACCAGACGAAATGCTGTACTCCCAAGGAGTAACAGGCAGGGTGAACTTCTCCCCGTCACAGGAAAGAGTGAAAGTCCTATGACTGCTGCCAGAACCACCATTGATATAAGACAGAACATTCAGTGCCCTGCCTATTCCTGTCATAAAGCTCATACTCATACCCCCGCATAATTACCCTGTGCCAGCAGGAACTCCTCTGCCAGCGCATGGGCTATCTTAGCTATATCTGCTTCCTCTCTGATAGTGAAGCTGTTACCGGTAATCGTAATGGTCGGTGCGCTCTGACTGCCTGCATTGCTGTTAGAGTCTGAACCACTGTTGACGAAAATCTGTGAAGGTATGCCTCCCAGCAGGTCGCCGTTCTGCAAACTGCGATTGATAATCTGCTGGGTTTCTGCGGTTGGGTACACTCTACTGCCTTCTGGCAGTTGTACCAGCTCGCCCCCGTGCTCATTTATCTGAGCTAAGGCACTTTTGTGAAAACTGGTTGTACCAGTAGCAAAAGCAGGAACACCCCTGAAATAGCTGGTGCCGGTAGCAAAGCCTAATCGACCAATAGTATTGTTATATGCCCAGCTACCAGTATTGCTGACTACATTGCTGGCAGCATTCTTTATACTGGATAGCTTTTCACTGGCACTATTGGCAAGCTCCGAGAACTTTGACTTGATGGAGGCTATCGCACCATCAAACATTGTTGCCAAGGAATTAGCTAAATTACTTGCTGTACTCTTTATCCATTCCCAATTATTTGACACACTGTCGGCCACTGACTGGTATTCAGATTTTACCCATTCCCCGGCCTGCTCCATTGTCTGGCTAATAGCTGTACCTGCTTGACCTGCTAACTCCTGCATATAGGCAAAATTGTTGCTGACAGAATCAGAGGCCCATTGCATATTATTTTCCACACCAGCACCAAAAACTTCAAACATCCCTTTGAAGTTTTCCCCGACCTCCTGAGTGGAAGTCTTAGCACTTTCCCTAAAAGCGGCAAAACTCTGATTAACAGATTCATTCCATGTAGAAAGCTCCTGAGACCACGCTGTAAAGTTCTGCCCTACATACTCTCCTGCCATAGAACCAGCCATCGAACCTATCATAGTACCCACAGGACCGCCTATGACCGTACCAAGGGCGGCACCAGCCAAACCACCAACAGCAGAACCTATAACGCCGTTTCTTCTATTGCTGTTGTACTTCTCAGTTTCATCTGAATATTGCTGTGCCTGGCTCATTTCTGCCATAGCGTCCCTATGTTTATTTTGAAGCAAGGAAATTTCTTCGGCGGATGCACCACGGGACTTTGCTTCATTCAGGGCATTATTGGTTTCAACCGCTTTCTTTTTGGCTTCACTGAGCTGGAATCCAGCGCCCCAGGAAGCTTCTTCATTTGTCTTGGTCATATCGTAATAATCCAAGCCGATGGCAGCTGCCTGAAGTACAGCACCAGCACCACCAGCTGCCATTTTACCAAAACGACCTAACTTGCCAAGCTTACCAAGTTTGCCTGCTTTTCCTCCAGTACCTGTCCCGGAACCGCCAATTCCTCCTGGCATCTCAGAAACTCCGCCTATACTACCTTTACCATTTACTACCACAGTAGCAGCATTAACAGTCATTTGGCCTACACCGCCAAGTCCACCGCCAGCAGTATTGCCAATAGCACCACCAGCTCCTTTGCCTGCTACACTGCCAATAGCATCTACAGCCTTTTTGCTGAGACTAACAATTTTGTACAGTCCAGCAGCCAAGGCACCGCCAGCAAGAATAGAACCAACACCGTCAAGAGCCTTGAACTTCTCATACAGCTGACTGACAATGTTTAGCCCTAACTTGCCAACGCTGGAAAAATCCAACCCATGCTCAAGGCTATTTTTCAGCAGGTCTACATCTTCCTTGATAGCTGTAACAAAGCCTCTAAGCCCCTTGGCAGGCCCACCACCAGTACCAGCACCACCTTCCATGATTGTGTGCTGTAAGCTTTCCCAGGCACTACCTAAAGCGGTTATATCACCTGCAAGATTATCATTCCTTACATCGTTCATCTTTTTGGCTATGCCATCAGCTGAATCAACAGCCTTGGCCAGCTTGGCAAAGTTTTCATCTGACTCATTCATCATAGCCAGAAAACCACTCATGGCTTCCTGTCCAGCAATGGAAGCAGCTGCCTGAGCTTTCTGCTCCGCTGTCATACCCTTGAATTTTGAGCGCAAATCTAATAAAGTCTGCCTTAAGGGCTTGATAGAGCCATCGGCATTTGCTGCCTTGATTCCCAGAGCATCAAGAGCCTTGGCAGCATCGGATGGCGGTTTTACTAATCGTGTCAGAGTAGAACGCAAAGCTGTACCTGCTTCACTGCCTTTAATACCTGCATTAGCCATCAAACCAATAGCAAGAGAAGTATCTTCTATGCTGAATTTCATAGCGCCAGCAATAGGAGCAACATATTTAAAAGTTTCGCCCATCATAGATACATTGGTATTTGATTTAGAGGTAGCAGCTGCCAAAACATCAGCAAAATGCCCCGACTGTTCAGCTTTCAGACCAAAAGCAGACAAAGCATCCGTAACAATATCGGATACGCGGGCTAGACTCTCACCAGAAGCACCAGCAAGATTCATAATGCCACTGATACCAGCCATCATCTGCTGGTCACTCCAGCCTGCCATAGCCATATACTCCATAGCCTGACCTGCCTGAGTAGCAGAAAATTGGGTAGTAGCACCCATTTCCTTGGCCTTGTCCGTAAGTCTTTTCAAGCTGTCACCAGTAGCGCCGGAGATTGCCTGCACTGTACTCATCTGTGCCTGAAAATTCTTGTAGGTATTAATGGTGTCAGCAATTCCCATGCCTAGGCCCATCATGCCCATAGCCTGAGGAACGGCACCGCTCATCATTGAACCTAAACCACTTTTTAGACTGCCCAGGGCATTGCCTCCAGCTGTACGCACATTAACCAATACATCGTGAGCCTTGCCTGTAAGTCCCGTAAGCCTAGTTTGCAGCCCCGCCAGTCTGCCAGATGCATTATCTCTTAGATTAATACCTATAGAGCGTTCTCTGGCCATACCTGTCAGCGCATCGCTAACTGCTTTAACCTTGCCTTTGGCTTTATCTGCCGAGCTGGCAAGTTCTGCCATAGATGCCATACCTGCTTTACCGGCAGCATTCAGGCTCCTGGCTGTACCAACAGCAGAGCTGTTCAAATCATTCATAGACTTGCGGGCATTCTTTACTCCGCCTGTCAGTCTGTCCTTTAATTCAAGAACCGCACTTAATACAAATTCCTCGGCCATTCTACAGCCTCCTTCCTGCCAGCATTGCCTTGATTATTTCGGCTTTATTATCCTTTTCCAGCTCCATAGCAGCATGGACGAAAATTTTTTCTGATTCCCTCAAGCTGTAAAAGTACTCAAAACTGTGTCCGTGGAGAACCAGGTAGGCAGCCGTAGCTGCCTCCCAATCCTCTTTGATTAGTTTTTTACAGTTTCATGAAGCTTAACCTTCAATCCGTCCTGCTTAAAGCCTGCTGTTTTCAGAATAGCCTGACCGATAGCGCGTATTTCGCCCGGATCGAAAAGCTTACTGATAATGTCAGTAGGCTCTATGCAGCCATAAGCCTTCTGTAGCTGGGTATCCTTCAGATCCGGCTCTACAGTCATATTCAGAATCAGGTATTCATCTCCGCCATCTTCCAAATCCAATGCCTCAGCAACGATAGACTGAGTTGGTTTCCTGGTGGTGATTACACCTATGCTGGTCTCAATATCATACAAAGCCTTTTTGCTGGCTTCTACCTGCTCTTTCTTTGCAATCAAATCAGAAATACTAATAGCCATTTTATCCTCCTAAAAAGTAAAGGGCTGATTGGTTCAGCCCCTCATCATCAAGCAACAACTTCAATAAACTGTGCATCTTCTGGAGTAAAGCCAAATGGGAACTCCTTAGTTACCACATTGCCCTTCTCGAAAGACATCAGAGTAAGCTCGTTGAACCAGCAGTTATCCATGGAACAACGCTCAACCTGTCCATCTACTGCATCAGGGTCCCCCAGAAGGCCAACAATAGTAGCCCGTGGATCCCTGCCAGCCTTCCACTCTTCCAGATAGGCATTGATATTGCGGTTCACAACAGTCTTGATGGTAATTGTGCCTTCACCTTTCAGGCCAACAATCTTGCTGTCAACACTGTTGCCGATAATAACATCCTCGCGGTTAGCTGTAACCTTAGCTTCAAACTTGCTGATTTCAAACAGCAGCTCACCATCCCACCATACTTTGCCGTGATTGCCATTCCAGCGCCTACGGCCTCGGTAGGTTACATCCTGTGGATCTCTTGCCATATCTCAGCACCTCCTTACATCACAAAATTAATGGTCAGATCTTCCATGGCATTTACAGGCTTCACTTTACCGGAAAGCATTACCTTTGTGCCGGTATTGAACTTGCGAATATCCATAGCAGACATTTTGTCAATATCCTCACCCTTTAGAATTGCATAATTCTTCTGGGCATTTTCATCAATATCAACCACATTACCGCCGTCCCTATCCAGCACATTGCCCTTGATTTCATCAAAGTAAACCATGATGGCTGCAATAAACAGCATTTTGTGATTGTAGTCATTGATAACCTTGCCCACATAAAACTTCTTCCAGGTGTCCCGAATATCATCGGTAATCATATCAACAGCCTCAATAATCTTGATAAAGCGGAAATCCTCGCCCTTATCAGTAGTAAAGGTTTTTAGGCTGTTGCAGGCACGGGCAACCTTTACGCCGTTGCCATCCATTTCATCAAAGAGCAGGAACTGGCCTTTGTCAATACGCTCCTCAATATCGGGGTAGCTCTCAACACTCTGAACCTCTGTCAGACTGAAATAGGTTGCACTGCGGTCAAGGGCAAGGCCTGCCAGAATACCAGCAATGCGGGCGGAATACTGAACTGCATTATATGTGGTATAAGTCGGGTCGCCGTTCTCATCAGTTCCGTTCACAGCAACGATATTGTCAGTGCAGAAGTTAATAACACCCTCGTGATCAGCCTCCTGCTTAGCACATACTGCCTTAAAGGTCTTGCGCTTGTTATTGCGCTGTGCCTTAATCCAATCAGCCAAATCAGACTGCTCTGTCCCCTCACTGGTAGGAGCACAAATATAATTCCACTTCACTGTCTGGATAAGGTCCAGAACATCGCTCTGGCCTACCAAGCTCTTTTCCTCAGTAACAGCGGTATCCTTGTTAGGGATAACATACAGCAGCACTCTCAGCGGAGTACCCTTCAGGCACATTTTTACCAGCTCAATAGACTTTTCAGACAATCCCTTGTCGGGAATATCCGTCACATCGGAGATTTTGTACTGCTGAATCTCATTCTTTTCGCCGTCATGCAAAATCATAGCCACAATACCCCTGGCGCTGCGCTTTATAGCTGTAGTACCCTGAGTTTTGAAATTTATAATGCACGCAGGCAAGCCGAACAATTCTGCTTCATTTGCCATTCACACTCATTCCTTTCATCGTTAAATTCAGTTCAAGCTCCATTGCAAGCTCGCCGTCATCTTTTTCGACGGCATCCACAAAATTAAGCTCGAAATAATAATGCAAAATATCATCCACAATTACAGAATTGGCCTCCGCAATCGTTATAGCTCTATCTCCTACATTAAACACAGGACGAATAAGACCGTCCAGCTTATCAGCCACATCGAATAAATCCTTACGGCTGACACGGCCAGCCCTATTCTGAGGCAGAATAGCTGCTATATTAACAGCTATCCGTCTTTCAGAATAAACATCGTCAAGGCTCTTGGCTATAGGAGACAACTCTACATAAAAATAAGGAGCATGGGGACGCTCCACATTGTCAAAATGAACTTTCCAATCAGCAAAGCCTGATTTTAGCAGGGAGGCCATGCTGTCCCGTATGTTTACCAATGAAATCATCATTCCAGCAATCCCTCCAGAATCTCAGTCATATCCTCTTTGAAGGTTCCCTTGGTTTCGACAACGGCATCCCTTAGCATATGGCTACCCTCAACAAAAGGCTTTTTCAGAGTTTTGCCGATAGCTGGCACATACCTGCCTACCCTCTGCCTATGGCCCCATTCTACATGAGCAGCATACTCAGTATTGTTATATACCTCTACCCTGCCATTCTTTGGTCTGGTACGTTTCCAGCTCTGCCGAAGGTTTCCTGTATCAACCGGAGTCAAGTTCTTAACTCTGCCCACCAAGGTTTCCCCCATTTGAGCAGATGCCATATCCAAAACCTTTCCTGAATTTTCCAGCCGTGCCAGCTTCTCATCCAAGGCACCAAGCCCGCTTATAACAAAATCCGCCATATGCTTAAACTCCTACAGCTCTCTGATTAGTTAATCGCCTCAGCCCTATCTCCCTGTGTGTAGGATACCGAAAAGATTTACTAGCATTGAGCTTGAATACCTGCCCTTCATGCTGTATAACAATATAGTCGTTGGGTTGAATATCATACTCCGGGTCACATGACATTTTCAGGTTTTCTGTAACCCGGGGTACCATATCCGATTGATTGATTATTAGGCCATTGCCACCTTGGCTTAGTTTACAAGGAATATTTTCATAAACGACCACATCTTCATAGTCGTTTACAAACCCCTCTTCGGTTTCTGTAGCACGGTAAACCGTTGCCTTATCCCGATACATTATATGTCTTAACAAACTTTTTAATATCATGGGAAAGACACCACCTTGCGGTATAAATTCAGCTTAGTCTTTATACTGCTGAAATCATAATCAGATAGTAGGCCATAAGCCTCGGCGTTGTTAACGGCAAATTCAAATTGAGTGTCGCCCATCTTTATGCTTGACAGTGGCCCGGCAGTGGTCATCGCACCCATTTCGTCGTTTGACTCCTGACTTGTTATGGAATCCAATCGTTTACCCACGAGGTCTACAGCCGTATAGACTAAAGCCACAGGAAAGTCCTCCCTGTGACAATAATCTAGTATATCCATAACCAGTTTCTCAGTAGCGAAAGTTGCCTGAGCCTCATTCAGATTTTCTGCTCCTCTTAGCAGTTTTAGTTTCTCCAGAACTGCCTGTACCGCCTCTTGCTGATTCATCCATATCACCTGCCTCGGAGATAGTAGACGGAGGATTTTCCTCAACCTCTGTTACGGGGCAGAGAGGCATATAACCCTGTGCTCTATAAATGGACTCATAGGCCCATTCAGTAGCCTCTATGGTGTGACTTCCTTTTTTGTATGCATGATACATTTAAGACACCTCCTAACATCAGATACTATGATCGGTACCAGACTCGCTCACAGGCTTAGGTACCAGCACAGCAAAAGCCTTATCCTTAACAGGCAGGAAACCAATACGCATAGTCGCCTTGATTGCTACCATGTCATTTTCTGCCAGGCTTAGCGGACTGCCGTCTTCAAGAGTTACCGTATGCAGAGTGGCCTCCCGGAGCACTTCATAGGTAATCTCATCACGAATACCAATAATCGCATACTTCCAGTCTGCAGCTATTGCACGGGCCTTAGTAGAATCCCATGCACCATTGCGACTGAACTCGATAGGCTGGCTGTACAGTGTCTGGGTATCGACACCGGTAACATACAGCTGATTGCCATTGCTATCACGTAACTTACGCAAGCTGTTTTTCAGATTGTAACCAGCAACAAAGCCATTAACATCATGGCCATCAGCCTCAACAAGAGCCATAACATCGGAAATATCTAAGTCAAGCTTGCCGTTAGTTCCATCGACTATAGTAGCTCCTGCCTCAGTAGCAGAACTCAAAATACTCTTAGCAAAAGGACTGTTAGTGCCAAAAAGACAGGCCGCATCAATAGCCTTGTAAAATGCTTCAGCTATATATGGACGAATCTCGCCGAACACATCTATAGTAGTGTCCTCCATCTTTTCCCTGGAGCATGGAACAATAACACCTATCTTCTTAGCAGTAAGCTCCGGAAAAATCCATTTGGCAGTATCAGTCTTAATACGCTCGGTTTCACCCACCCAATAAGCCCCTGGACCAGAGACCATTACAGGGATTTTCTTGCTTTCAGAAGTCATAGGCTGCACATTGGCCAGTTTCATCACGGAAGAACCCTTTACTACATCCTTAACAATTTCCGCAGCCATCGGGGTAGGAACAAATCCTTTTAATTCATCTTTTAAATACTTATTGTCACCCATTCAAAATGCCTCCTTAAATTTTTCTTGTCTGATTCTTATAAATTGCATCAAAAAAAGCACTAACAGTCTTCTTGCCGTCAGCCTTGCCACCTGGATTCCCACCACCGGTTATAGGCGCCTTACCCTTGAGCTTTTCATCGACAGCGGTCTTAACAGCTTTTTTGAATTCTTTTTCAAAGTCGGTAATACGCTTTAAGGTACTCTCGCTGTCCTTATCAATCAGGTAATCCATGAACTGAAGCGGAATACCTCGCTCAGCCAGCACTTTATTCATTTCGAGCTTTAACTCCTTACGGGTTAATTCCTCTTCCTTGGCAGCTAAGTCCTTTTGGGCCTGCTTCAGTTCTTCTTTAGCCCTCTCATCTGCCGAGAGCTGCTCCAGTCTTTTCTGCTCTTTAGCCTTTTTCTCAGCTTCCTTTTGCCAATCTTTTTTTGCCTTGGCAAGTGCAATCTTTACCGCTTCATTGATTTTAGCCTGGACGTCCTGTCCACCGTCATCTGGACTATCCTTCAGGTTATCCTTTGGGTTATCAGGGCCATCCTTTTGGTTGTCCGCAGGGCTAGGGTCATTCTGTATATCACCTCCTTCAGCAAATAACTGCAGGTTAAACTTAAAATCATACATAAACATAATTTTTCCTCCTAAAAATTTTCATTAAAAAAGCACCCATGAATTTTCTTCATAAGTGCCTAACAAACTTAAATTGTTTCATGATTTTCGATTTTATCAATAATCTCCGGTATTGTCTTGCCATCAAATAGCTTTACCTTCAGAACCGCCTCCCAGCTATCTGCGACAAAATCCTCTTCACCATACCACACATTGTAATGCTGCTTGCCATCTGACCAAGGGTCTATACCACAAGGCTTCCCTTTATAATCAAATGTGAAGCATACAACATTTGAATTTTCTTCAAGAAATCTCTTAATATACTCACTGTTTATCATAGCACATCCCCCATTTTCGTTCGTACAAAACTTGGCACCTCGGCTGCCTTCCCGTGAGGTTCCGGAGGCTTCTTGTATAAATCAAGCCAATGAGCATGTTCCCCGTGCTCGCCATACTGGGATTCTTCCTTGTGCCCATGAGCATTGTCAGATACCTGCAGATACTGATTACCCTTAGCATCGTAAAAGTTCCAATCTGAACCTCCTTGTTTTTTTGCCTCTCGTTTGGTTACAGCATAGGGCTCCTCCTTCAATTTTACTTTATCTACTTTTATTATACCATTTTTAAGGTCATGATGTGCAAAATTTTCTTTGGCCTGCTTCCACTGGTCGTATGTTACACGCTTATCGATATAGATGGTTTGCCAATCTGAATATGTCAGCTCAGCAGGCACCCTGTAGGTCCTGCCGTTGTCCTTTCTAGCTACCCGTTGACCTTTAGGAGCGCTATCTTTTTTTAGGCTTCCTGCTATAGTAGAACGACAATGAGGGTGTAGAGGTGGCATATTAGTGCCAGGGCTGCCATCTTCCACGGGATAAATCTTGCCATCATGCTCACGGCATTGATGCGAGGTCCTTTTGTCAAGAGTAGCAATGAAGTGATAATATTTCATACCTGCGTCAGTAATACTGTCCAAGGCTCCCTTATTGTGTGCATAATTAAGCTCCGTCCGTACAAGTCTGCGAGCTTCATTCATACCTACCCCCATCTGCTGAGTGACAACCCTTGACAGGTCTTCGACATTTACACCACGATGCATACCAGTAAGAACCTGTTGCTTTATAACTCTAGCCAGCTTGTCCTGGTTGGCCCATATCCTATCCGAGTAATGTTTTCCGCTCCACGGATTGTCAAGAAATTTTAACAATTTCTCCGTGTCCACGCATACCGGTGTACTTACTAAGCCGTGGGTTCTACCTATCTCAAACAGATTGTGATAGTAGCAATCCTTGTAGGCGTTCCCCATGAAATCCCCGAGGTCTTTTTCAAACTTCTCAGCAAGCTTAGACAATTCTATACAGGTATCCGCATAAAGTTTATCCAGCCTGGATAACTGATAACGCATATGCAGAGTATTCAACTCCTGCAGCATTTCTGAATTGGTGTGCCCTCTAGCAGTCCTTAAGTATTCCTCTATGCTTTTTTTGCAAAGAGTCGCGTCCAAATTGGATAAACGGGCTTGAATGGCTGCCACATCTGCCCCTTCCTCTTCAGCAAAGCGAGCGTATATGCCGTCAATGTCCTTTTGGATTTCTTGCAACGCTTCCTGATAATACAGCATTAACTCTTTTTCCAGTTCCCGTCTGGCCTTTAGCTGCCAATGCGCTTCAAGCTCCTCATTTTTCTGTTTCAGGTACGCTTCCTTCTGTGCTGTGTTCATTCAGATCTGCTCCTTTAGCCATTGAACCTAAGTCTTCATAATCAGTAGCGAATGGCTGCTCATGATGCAGCTCCTCTAATTCTGCTGTCGGATCTGCAACAAAGCTCAGCTGGCTCAATAAGGTTTTCTGACTTACAAGCCCATACAGCGTTTTTACAAGAGTAGCCTGCTCCTGTATATTCGCTGGGATATTAGCTGTAAATGTAATCTGCACATCGCGAAAATCTATAGATGGCCCACTCTTTGTCTGAACCATATCAGAAATAAGCTCTATCCGACGTTGCAAACCCTGTTTGAAGCCCCGTTCTTTACAGCTCCTGACTTGCTCCAGTCCTATAAGCTTGTACTGAATAGCCAGTCCGGAAGTATTGCCCGTAAAGTTGTTATCAGACATATCCGGAATATTAGAGAACTTGTGTATGTCTTTTTGTAAACGGCTTTTTATATTCTCAATATAGCTGTCGTTCAGGTTCTTCATCAGCCATTCAGCGTTGCCACCTTCATCGAGCTGTAAAACCTTATTCTTTCTTAAAGCAGCCATATCCTCTGCTGTATTTCCACCCATGCCCTTTATGACCAAATAGGCATTAGTAAAATCTTCCATATCGTCCAGCGTAAGACTCTGAGCCTTGTTATAGGCATCCACTAGACTGATAACTCCTTCGAAATCTCCTCTGCGTTGCTCATTATTAGGGTATTCCACGACTGGCACTCCGTCAAAGTAATGCGGAATGGGCTCGTCTATAAGAATCAGATGTCCCCCATTGTAGGAATACCGGGTTACACATCTTGTGTCATACACTTCTACAAATTCCTTATAGCTTACCCCGTTTATGTCATATACCCGGTAATGCCGTATGGCATACAGTATATCCTTCTCCACTGAAGCCTCGCACACCAATACTATTTCCTCTGCGGGAATATTAGCAAACCGGATACAAGCGTCACTATCTGTATAAAGCAGCTCATAGGCCTCACCTTTGATACTGGCCTCTTCTGCCAATCTCAAGTTGTGGGCCGCCTCGTCGTTATAATCAAATACATCTATAAGCTCTTTCAAACTAGTGTCATCATTGGAAGCAGATGTATAAGAAATTGGCCGGCCCATGAAAAAACCTGTGCTCATATTGGTGATATACTCACAGTAATTGGCAACCAGCTTGTTATTTGGTGCGGAAGTATTACGCTGTCGCTTATTCCTAATATCATGAGCACCCAAATAGTACCGCATAAGCTTCTGCTTGTGCTCTACATCTTTTAAGTGGCTGAAAACTATCTCGGAAATATCCGTAACTGTCAGCTCTTTTTTTATAATCTCTATCCTCACAGGCCCAATGCCTCCTTCGTAATGCCTGCTCTGCTGTTTCGTTTTGCCACCTCAACATAAGCATACCGCATGGCATCTATAGCATGATTGTTCTTATCCGGGTACGCACTCACAAACAACCCGTCCTTATTGCGCTGGTATTCATACGACACAAACTCTTTGTAGGTATTCGGTGCGCGCCTTTTATCAATGTATATCTTTCGTCTATCCTGCAACCATTTTATGCCGTACTCCACACTATCAGGCCCTTTCTTGGCTCCGTATGCTCTCAACCCATAACTGCGAAAATCCGCTATGGATTTTGGCTCCGCTACATCGCAAGGCAAGCGTCTTCCGGCCAGCTTGGGCTTAACGCGTTCTGCTGCCTGTGCGTTTCGTAAACCTGTAGCATATATCTCATCAAAGACATAAATTATCTCATGTTTAGCGTCATAGTGGGACTTTACATAAGCCAAGGGGTCTATAGTAAAACCAAAATCAAGGCCATCATATATATGGTCGAACATAGCAACCATACTATCAGACATTCGCATATCCTCGACATTGGTAAACACCGCACCACCTGTGCCTGTTATCTCACCCATATACTCATGCAGGTAAAGTGTCTCATTCTTAGCCTTTAGCTTTTCTGCTTCCTGGAGAAACTGATTACCCAACCACTCCCTAGGCACCTGAGTGTAATTCGTATGCAGTACATACCTATCCGGCTCGTCTATTAATATCTCCTGATTTACCCAGCTGTCTCTGCTCTTCGGCGGATTGTATGAATAGAAGCACCAGTATCGGTCCCCGCCTCTAAGCAGTGACTGATTAAGATTTCGTATTTCCTCCATGCCAGCGAATTGGTCCAGCTCCTCAAACCACACGATACCCACATAGCCAAAAGGCAGCTTTATGGATTTAATCTTCGTCTTGTCATCAGTGCCAAAAAACAAAATTCTCTGACCTGTCGGTAAATAGGTCAATTCCAATGGGTTTTTAGTTATCTTGAAGTATTGTATAACTCCCAGCTCCTCCAAACCCCATAGGATCTGATTATATACTGAGTTGCGGAGAGTGTTTCCAACCTTTCGTAGGATAACCATATGGCAGCTTCTATTCTCAGGCATTAGCATTATGAGTGGCCCCAATATGCTGATACAAGAAGACTTAGCAGAGCCTCGACCACCTGATAACCAAAAATGCGTATATGGGTGCTCCGGGTTCACAACCTCTCTGAATAATTCGTCATAAACCGGTGCTATGAGGTCCGCTATATTAAGGTTCATGCTTAGCGCCCCTATCGAATGTAAAATTAACAGGCTCTACCTTCTCCTGCTTCTTGATATTCTGCACCTGTGCCCATTCACCTGTATCACGGCTGCGGTTATTAAGCCAGTACATCATAGCCATAGTGTCTGGCGGGATATGCCTCCGCTTAGTACGCACTGTACCTATTTTGGACGAACCGTCTTTGTGTACCTCTATCAGCTTTTCTTCCTCTTCCACATCATAGCCCATGCATCGCTTAAATAAAGACTTCTCTACTCTTGCATCGGCGGCTTTCTTACCATTGGCAAGAGCCTCAGCGAAGTCCGGGTATTTCTTCTTCCAGCGTGCTATGGTCATACGGGCTACGCCAAAAGCATCGGCCACCTCTTGGTCTGTGGCACCCTTTATAGCTAATGACCATGCCCAGTCGATATGATATTTAGGATTATAAAGAAAATTTCTCGCCAAGACTAATCACCACTCAGGTATGCCGCCGCCAATTGCTCCAAGCCTGCCCACAGCTCGTTGCTCTTTATTTCTCCTCGTCCTTGCATTTTATTGAGTGCCTTGGTTATAACCTTGGCAGTACCAGCGGGGATTTTTCTACGACCGATTACAGTCTCCATAGGAACCCAAGCCTTGTCCTTCTCCGGTGACTCATAGCCCTCCTGCAGCTGTAGTATATTCTTATGTGCTAACTTCAGAATAAGGTCTACAGCCGTAGCCACATTCTTAACTCCGTAGCTTGAAAGCACAGCCTCCTGTGTATCAAGCCAATCGTCATAACTGGAGTGCTTGGCCAGCCATACGGTGTCTGCGTGCTTCGCTTCCTCCTTGACTCTCTCCATTACTGCCTCAGCCTCTTTCAGCTCGTCTGGCAAGAACACCATCTGCAAGGTTTGGAATTTCAGATTGCTTTCCGAAATGCTTATGCTGGCAAATTTGTCCAGCAGGTCCAAAGTCTTGTCGTCAAGACCAGAATACTTCTTAGACTCAACATCCAAAATCTCCTCATAAAGCAGCTTCAAGGTAGCCGGATCATCCTGTCCTGCTATGGAGTTATGGGAAAGCTGTATAGCAATCTTCTGGTCCTTAGTCAAATGGTCATCAGTAGCGAGACAGATGATTTTATTAAGCCCTACTTCCACAGCTGCCTGCGTTCTGTGATTACCAGAAAGGCAAAGCCACCTGCCGTCATCGTCTTTACAGAGGAATGGCGTAGAACTCAACTGCCCGTCTTTGCGTACATTGTCCACAAGACGTCTGAACTCCTCGTGCTTCATATAGCGGGCATTCATCTCCAGGAGCTTTATTTCCCTCGGATCAATCTCCAGTGTAAATATATTCAAGACTCAACTCTCCCTTCTGTCGTACTATGCTTCTTCTTCCACATGGCCAACCCCTGCTGTAGGTCCCATTCGCCCATAGGAGCCCCATAGTTCAGCTTATAGCCATTGTTGTAATATATTTTAGACATATCTGTTTCTTCGTCCCCTGTGCCCTCTAAACGGGTTTTATTCAGCAGACGGAACAACCCTCTGTACTTCATTGATACAGGGTTCTTAGCAAAGGCCGTTGTAACCAGCGAATATATACGCTTATTGGTCAAGCTCTCGGCCCATGCCTTGCTCTCCTTGCTTAATGCTGCATAAAGTACCAGCTTTGAAAGCCTCTTATACTTCGATGGAGCCACCGGGAAATCACTCAGCAGGTAAATAGTAGGTGTCTCTATATGCTTGTCCCAATTGGACAATGTAGGCGCCGCAGAAAAGGCAAATACCCCTACCAGCTTACGGTCAACGAGTACACCGAAAGCAGCGGACTCACTGCCCGGGCTGATATGTACATTCATGTACTGAGACCTCAAAGCGTGAAAGTACTCTGACTTAAGCCTTACTATTTCCAACTTATCCCCTACATCCTCATTAGGTCCTAAGCGGTAAAATGGCGGACTCTGTACTAACTGACTCGGCATTATGATTCTCGGCTTCTCCGTATTAGAGTAGATGTAGAGTGAAACTCCTCGGTTCGTCGTCTGAGATACCCCTGCCAGGTACTGCTTGAACTCAGGCAGGTAGTCATTTGTGCCAAACATAAAATACTTCCTAGCAGCCATCTTCTCAAACATGACGTGAATCTTTTCCTTGTCGATAAGCTCATACTCAGGAGGAGTCCAGTCAAATACCATCTCTATGGCCTTAAACATCTTCTCATAATCTCCGGAAAAGAACGGCGGGTAGCATACAAAGGCTGCATCCTCTGGAATCTCGTCTACCAGCCTGCACACATCACCCTCATACAACGATGCTATGAACGGCTCTATCTTCTCCAGCTTGGCTTTGGTGGCTTCGTGCAATGTGGCAAACTGCTGTATATAGGCCCTTATCATCTTGTCGTAATAGGGGTTAGGCTTGCTTGTGAGATACAGAGCCATTTTTGATAACAACAGCATAACCGCAATGGTTCCTGCATCGTCAGTCATATACTTCTCTACGAACCTCATAGGCCCTTCATAGTCTGCCCTGATTTTTACATCCAAAGGCTGGCCTGTGAAGTACCTGCCCAGCAGACAGCTATAGACCGTCACATCATTGCTATGCAGCCTGGCATCTGTACAGCCTTTCAGCATTCGCTCTATTGTGTAATTGCCGGAACAACCTACGTAAATATCCTTGACGTCCCACTCTTTGACTATACTGCCCAATATCTGCTGAACCGTTCCCGGCAGTGAACCATGAAACATCTAAACCACCTCCCATATTTTTTGATGTAACTAGCGTGCTTGCGACAGAGCTTGAAAAGCCTTTATCCATCTGGCCCCATTCATTTTCAGAACAAACTGTCAAATATAACACCGCGTAACTTAATTTCGCCTGAGAGCCCCTTAGAGCGCATTAAAACTTTTGTCCACTTGTAGCGAACACACCTAAAACATTGATTTATAAGGGTTTGCGGGCTGTTCGCCCCCGCTCCAAAAATTGCGGGTATAGTTATATGCAAAGGCAAAATAAAATTGCTTAGAAACGCTTAGAAAGGCCCATTTTCTCTACAAAATTGCAACAAAAAAGCCCATATCTTATCGACATGGACTCTCAAAGCTTATGGAGCGGACCTCAGGATTTGCACCCGAATCTTCTTGCAGGTCGCAAGTTATTTTACTTAAACTAAATCCGCATGATGACCACGAAGGCTCCCGTGGTCAAATTTTGAAATTGGGGTAGAAAAAATCAGAACAATGACAGCTGCAAAGTTTCCTTCTTCATCTGCCTTGCGCCAGACGGATCTGGCAGCTCCTCTATCTTTTCGCCGGTCTGTTTCAGCCACCATTCTGCGAAGAAGGTACGGTGGCACCAGTTATCCGGCCCTTTACGAATATCCTCATAGCATAGTAGAACTACAGGCTTTCCCATATTTTCAAAGGCTTTCAGCTTTTTAGCTATGGTCTCGAAGCCTATCTTGTCAAGCCTTGCATGGTAGACTCGACGGCTCTCATCCTGGTCTGCTATATCCTTGGAGCCAAAAGGCATAAGCTCTTTGATAGCTCCCGCAAGCTCATAACCTAATGCCCATCTAGGTGTACCGATGGATATCCGTACCGGTGTGTACTTACCGGTTGTCAACTCTTTGTTCGCATATCTGCTAACATACAACATATATCGTCATCCCCCTTAGTTTTTTTCTATACTTATATTATACCAAACAGCGGTTTGTCTGTACAGTTATTTTCGGGGGAATTTCCGTACCTGTTGTTTACTTTTGACATGATATATCATAACACGGATTTTCCCGAAAATAAAGGTCCAGTTTTGGAACAGTTTTGGAACTAATTTGGAACTAATTTGGAACTATATCAAGCACCAGTCTCAATGAACCTTATACTGTCAGTGGCTCTGGGGCCAAACATCATAAATGCCATTTTTTCCTCTGCCAGTCTCAAACGCTTACGGCACCAGCGCGGGCTGCAGATATGTGTACGGGCCATGCTCTCATATGTCTGCTCCTCAAGGTAAAACTCCCGTACAATTCTCTGCTCCTCTGGTGACAGTCTCTGCATTGTATTCGTTATCCTTGTCATCAGGGACTCTATAGCCAAAGAGCTGCTAAGCAGGTCCTGCTTCTCCCGTTCAAGCTTGATGCGCAACGAAGCCGATTTTTCCACAAGTGTCAAACCATCACTGCTTCCGCCACCTGCTTCATTGCCATACCGTGACACTTTTATAGACTCCGTAGCCAGCTGTCTGTCAATGTCCTTAACGCTCTCCCTGACATTACTCAGATACTGCATATAGTAATTATAGCTCTTCAAATAATTTCTCATTGTGTTGATATAGTCATTAGCCCTTATGTGCTTCATTATCCGCATACCTCCTGATTCTTGCCTTTACTGCTTCCAGCATGGAGTTCTGGCCAGCAGCCTTGCCCTCCAATGCTTTCATGATGTCCTCGTCTATAGTCCCTGCTGTAATCAAGTGATGTATGATTACAGTCTCCGTCTGTCCCGACCTGTGAAGTCTTTTGTTAGCCTGCTGGTAAAACTCCAGCGACCATGTGAGGCTGAACCACACAACCATATGGCCCCCTCTCTGTAAATTCAATCCGTGGCCTGCTGATGCCGGATGCGCCAAAAGCATCTGTATTTCGCCCTTGTTCCACCTGTCTATATCCTCCGCATTTTTCAGAACGACTGCCTGCGGGAACTTTTCCCGCAAGGCCACCAAATCGTGCTTGTACCAGTAGAACACCAGCACATTGCACCCTGCATTGCTTTCGGCTATGTCAGCCAACGCTTCCACTTTGGCCTTATGGAATCGCACCACCTCTCCATTCTCAGTATAGGCAGAACCATTCGCAAGCTGTACCAGCTTGTTGCTTACGGCTGCTGCTGATGCAGCCACAAGCTCCTCTCCTGCAAGCTCCACCACATACTGCTTTTCCATTTCCTTGTAAGTATTCATCTGTGCCGGTGTAAGCAGAACCGGAACCTGATTGTAAATCACAGGCGGCAGAGTCAGATAATCTTCTGACTTCATGCTCACGCATATGTCTGAAATCTTGGCGTATATATCCTTTGCTGAATCCTTTGCCAGCTTCCACTCATACACCACATAGCCGTTAGAGGCTCCAGGTGTGAAATACTTACGCTTATATGCTGTAAGGCTTGTTCCCAGTCTCTCGCCTTTATCCAACAGGTACATCTGGCTCCACAGGTCCAATAGGCCATTCGGTGCCGGTGTACCCGTCAGCTCTACTATCCTTTTCATGTAGGGCCGTACTTTCCGCAATGCCTTGAATCTCTTAGCGGACGGATTCTTAAAACTGGAACTCTCGTCGATCACCACCATGTCAAAGGGCCATTTACGGCCATACAGCTCTACCAGCCATGGAACATTCTCCCGATTGATGATGTAGAAGTCCGCTTTCTTTTTCAGTGCCTTTAGGCGCTCACCTGCACTGCCCAAAATCCTTGAACCGTGAAACCCTTTAAGGTGCTCCCAACACTCACACTCAGCTGTCCATGTAGATTCTGCTACTCTCAGCGGTGCTATAACCAGCACCTTAGACACATCGAAGTAGTCATATTTCAAAAGCTGCATAGCCGTCAAGGCCGTAACCGTCTTACCCAGTCCCATATCCAGCATAAGGGCCAGGGCAGGTTTTTCAATAATCTGCCTTATGGCATATTCCTGATAAGGTCTCGCCACAAACTCACCTGCCATTGTCCCACCTCTGAACCATATCCGTGAAGGCATCCGCAGAGGCCCTGCTGTCTACGACACCTGCCCATACATTATGCTCCCGCAGTCTGCGTATGCAAAACTCCTGCAGCTTTCTGACTTTTCCTCCCGGCCGTTTCAGCTCCACGAAATATACACCCCCCGTTTTCGATATAACTATTCTGTCAGGTACTCCTGCATTACCTGGTGATACGAACTTGAATACCAGACAGCCTATCTCTTTCAGGCTATCAATAAAATAGCTTTCCAATTCCCTTTCCAACATCTTTGTCAGCAATTCTGTACTTCCTTTCTGTCTTATGTAAATTCTATAAACCAATGTAAACCATATATGGTTCACGCTTAAAGCCTTGATACATAAGGCCCTATACCCTATATAAACTATGTAAACTATATATTATATATAATATAAGAATAATAAGAATATATATAACGCGTATACGCGCGTAAGGAATATGTATACACTATAAGAAATGTTGGGCCAAAAAATGCGGTTTATGGTTTACCACAGCCCTTGAAGCCTTGATATATAAGGGTTTAAGCGTGAACCGTACCATAAACCATACCCTCAGCTTAAGAGTTTATCCAGTATCCCCTTTGTTCTTTTCCAGCTCTTTTGCGTACCATAGCTGCTACCAAAACGACTTGTAGTGCCCTTTACCCATCCGGGAACCCTGTTCATAGCATCTGCAATCCGCTTCTTGGAATGGAAATCAAAACGAGTCATATCACCGCCCAGCATTTCCACCCATATCTCAGCCAGGCAGACCTTATCCCTTAAAACACTGTCTGACTCATCTACCGCAAAGCCTGTTCCCTGCATAACCTCTTTCCTCACTGCTATATCCAGGTCATACCAGTTAGCCGGTACAGGCTTATCAAGAAACTCTGCTACCATGCCTACCAGCTCATTCTCCTCCGTGTGGGCTTCCTGGGCCTTGACTGCCTCCTGTTCTATCTCAGCTCCCAGCCAGACCGTTTCTCCGCCTTTGTAGGCTTCCAAAGCTTCTGCCCATACCTGATGTATCCACTCAGTGCTTTCGTCGCTCCACAAGCTTCTTACAGGCTCACAGACACCACAGGATACCGGCCAGAATCTTCTGTTTCCCGTCGAGTCCCTCAAAAAGGTGCTTTCATTGGTCGTCCCGATGAACACACACTGTCTTGGAAACTCGCTCATCCGTCTGCCATAAGCCACACGGTATGAGTCAACCTGCTTGCTGATAAACTGCTTCACAGGCTCAATCTCGCTTTTCTTTAAAGCTGCCAGCTCTGACATCTCATATATCCAGCCACCTCTTAGCTGTTCATAAGCCTCTTTGCCCTGTACAGTTGTCAATGAGTCGTTAAACCATTTGCCACCCAGCTTCTTCAGCAGGTAGCTTTTGCCCAGTCCTTGTCGTCCCTCCAGCACTACCATGTTGTCGAATTTCAGCCCCGGTTTCATGACACGCCCTACAGCAGCTATCAGCATTTTCCGTGTAACGGCCCTGACATATGGAGTGTCCTCTGCCCCTAGATAATCTATAAACAGCTTCTCCATACGCGGCTGGTGGTCCCATACAAGCCCGTTAAGGAAATCCCTGACGGGGTGGAACTTATACATGCTGGCCACATTAAGAACCTCGTCCTCAATCTTCGGCCTGCTGTCTATCTCATAGCATGTTTCCAACAGATAGCGTACCTGGGAATCATCTGCATCGTCCCAGTAGGGATTGTCGTCATCAGCCAACCGCCACGATGCCTTTTTCACCATGGCGATTCTCTGGGCGAAGGAGTCCCAGCCGAGCACTCCCTTGAAATGTTTGTCGTTAGTCAGTATCAGCCTGATGTTCTCACGAGTACTCTGGACTTTGCCTGTCCTGCCGTTGCACTTCAGCTTTTCTGCCCATGACAGGTCGTCAGGTTCATCGCCTAAGTCTTCGAATAAATCCCCTGCGCTGTCCTGGGCTTCCTTGACTGCCAGCACCTTGACAGCTTTATCCTTTGAAGCAAACTCGCACATAGCCTTGTAGCTGGGCAAAGCTGTTGCAATTACATCTGCGGACTTTCCCTCATCCATAGCTCCAAACTTGTGAACCCGCACAAGGTCGAACGCATTAAGAAGCTGCATACTCCCCGGGTCGGTAGCATGATGGCTGTATAGGAACTTGTCATCATATGCAACAGCACCCCCTGTACTGCTTCCTGCTTTGTAGGTGTATCTGTCGCCTCCTGCACACTCCTCATACTCGTCTTGCAGGAACTCTGCAATAGCTTCCTGTATGGTGTAGGCCCGGCAGAACTGCCCTATAATGCCTGACTTTTCCAAAGGGTCCTGCTGTTTCTTAATCTCCCGCTTAATCAGCTGGCTCTGTCTGCTGGACACGGGCCACAGGCTCTGGTCATGCCAGTCCTCGCCGTATTCAGCCAGCAGGTTGTCAGGATCGGCCCATGCTGAGTCCTTATACCTGAACACAAACTCGCCGTCCATGCTGGTACTCGGCCAATACATCAGCCGGTGGGGCTGATAGGTCGTATCGTCGAAATTGTCTATGCCTACCATGGAGGCAAGTTTGCGGGCTACAGCCTGGTACTCGTCCGGACTTACCGGACGGCTCAAAGGTATTACCCAGCGGAATCTTGGTGTTTCACTGCTGTGTTTGTGTGTTGAATATATACAGCTTGCAAACCCTGTCAGCAGTTCGACAGTGCTCCAGAAATCGCTCTTTGCATAATCCGCATCCAGCGTAACCAGCTGCCTGGTTCCCATGTTTACGGCGGTACGGTTTTCGCCTTTCAGTCTTCCACCGACAAATCCGCCTACATCCTTAATCTGATCCTGTTCATCTTTGGCCATAGCCATATACTCGGTTCGTGTCTCCGTGGTTCTCCTGGTCTGTGACAGGAACCCTAGCAGACCAGACCAGCTTACACTTTTGGCTTTCCACCTTCTGCTCTTACGGCTGCTGCCCACTGATATAGTGAGCAGACCGTCATGAGCAATTACTACTTTCTTTGAAAAATTTATACTCATAGCTAAACCTCTTTAGGCCGTTCGGGCTTCCAACGGCTTCCTGCGTGCTTTCTGCACATCCTTGGTTATTATTTCCAGCCCTGCAGCACGGCACCATTTCAAAATCTCATCGTTAATTGCCTGGTTCTCATGTACAGGGTCATTGTATTTCAGTTTCGCCTGTACAAGAGCGTTGTCCCTCACCTCCAGACAGGCCGCCAGCATTCCTTTGTCATCGGTCATGATTACTATACCGCACTTACCGCTTAGAACTCTCTCAGCGTATGTCCCTACACAATTGTGGAACTTTTTGCCGAAATCTCTCAGCTTCCAATGAGTGTCAGGCATAAAGAACTTTATCTGCCCCTCCTGCATCTCCAACCGTCTGCGTATATGTTCCGGTATATTCAAATCGTAATCACGCTCCTGTTGTTCCCTTACGGCTTCTACCAGCCAGTCATGAGCCTCATACAGCTTCACAGTTTTGAATTTCTCCGCATTGACCTTATCAAGCTGTTTCTTCATACGGTCTATGTCAAATAAGTGGCTTATATAGTGAGTACCAAGCAATGTTTTGTAAATATCCTTAAGCTCATGCTCTTTTACCCAGGTCTCCAAAAGCCCTGCCAATGATGCGGGAGCGTTATACTGATACCCGTAGTCAAACCCGCCATCTGTAAAATGATTCAGCAGTTTGACAGCCATATCCGGTGCGAACCATCTGGCCAATACCCCCAGCATTTTTGCATAATGAGGTTTATCCATAACACTCTTTCTAAACAAGGGCTTATCTGGAATCGCAGCGGCTGCCAACAAACCTGATACGCTGTCCGGTGCTTTCCGCAGGGCATCCATATTATGGAACAGTCCGTTATGGTGTATATCACCTGGCAGTTCGCCTCCTAAACCTGACCTATTGGCCATTTGGGTAAGCTCAAAGTTACTACAGTGGAACAATGCCTTTTCCATGTGTTTCAAGTCTGGCAGTATCAGCCTTGTAGCTATATAGCTAACGGGTGCCAGAAGCTTTCCGTCCAGCATTTTACCGGAACCGATGTAAAGGCTCCCGATATCGTATCCGTAAAACCTCTTGAACTTCGACCGGATGCCATCTCTCAGTTTCTTCATAATGCCACGTATCTGCTGGGCCCACTCTTTATTGCGCATTATATCCAAGTTAATAAACTTTAGCAGGGATGATGCCTGAAAACGGCGGTCAAAAGGATTGCCCAGCTCCAGGACTCCCTTAACTCCGGAAAGCCCTGTAGCAATATCACCAGCTACTATATGCCCCTTACACAAGGTTTTGCGGTTCTTAACATCAAAAGTTATGGACTCCCGTAACCATCTACGATCTGCCCGCATTGAGTCCAGCAGTGTTATTGAATCTACGGATACATCCAGCCTGTACCCGTTTTTAATCTCATAAAGTCTCAGTCCTGCACCAACAGGCATAGCTTCGGAAGCACCTGAAAATGATTGCTGGGAATAAAATATGTCATTATGCCCATACCAAAGGTTTGACAGCTTTTCACCACAGCCAGGGCAGAACAAAGAGCTATCGGCCCATCCCCCTGACATGTACCCTCTCCAGTTATAGGTGGCGGTGAACACCTTGCCACAACAAAGGCACTTATACATATTTGTCTTCGAAGGCCCATAGCTGTGCTGTGCTGATGTAGCACCTACAGCTTTATAAATATCAGACATCCGGATTTCATCCAATTTTTCCATACTCTTTACTCCTATACTAGATACTAGAAACGAAATTATTTGCTGTCCTTGCCTTCCAGCTTATCAATAAGAACCTGCACATGCATCCGCAGTGCCTTTGCCGAATCAATCAAATCATTTTTTCCACCAATCTCCTCTACTCTTAAACCATATATTAGTTACCTTAATTCTTGATGCTGTCCAGGTACCGACCTCCGCCTGACGGTCTTTTTCAGCAATCACACTGTCGAGGCTCGCACGCCATGCAAGGTATTCTTCACACCTTGCATGGCAGCCTACTTTCCTATTTTGGCAATCTTTGCATGGACTTATTTTCCCCCTGAACGGTAAAGGTGAATCCTGTTTCATTCTTCAAATCCTCACTCGTAGCTCAGTACCTCAGTCAAGAAAACTCAAATCGTTTTGAGCAGACTCCTTGTTTTCACTCTTCTTATCCTCGGCTGGCTTTCCCTTCTTTTTAGCTTCTGCAGCTTTTTTGTCTGCTTTCTGCTTGGCTTCTCTATCTGCAACCTCTTTGGCACATTTAGCCATAGCTCCCCAAGCCACTGTACACATAGCGATGTACTCGTCAAGAGCCTTATACTCTGCTTCGTCCAGCACCTCTTTACCTACCTGCTCGAAAGCCTCCTGTGCAGATGCAAGGTCCTTAACCTGTCTTTCAAACATGCTTGCCATTCCTGATGCATTCATATTTCTCTACTCCTCTCAATTCAAAAAATCAAAACGCTCCGTTTCTTCCGGTTCGCTATCTTTCACCGGAAGACTGTCGTTTGTAGCTGTTTTCCACTCTCCGGCCAGCTTGGCCAGGTTCTCATAAACTTTGTCCATGTGGTCCACTATGGCTCTGAGTTCCTCGGGCTGATAGTTTCTCACTTTCTGCCTCAGCCTCTTAGTCATGTAGGCCAGCAAAGCCAGTTGCAAAGTAGGGTAATAGAATTTATTTGTCCATACATCTTCTATGCCACCATCTGGCAGGTTCTTAACTGCCCTTTTCTGTAAAGTAAACTGCACCTCATCAGCAGCCACTCTCCAATCCTCTGATAACTGTATCATTGTTTCACCTCACAGTAGCTCTTTGCTCTTTGTGACAGCCAGTCTGTCCCATCACTGAATATTCCACATATATAAAACTCTACATCGTCTGCCTTTATCAACAGATTTCGGTCATCGAAGAAGTACATAGCCACTCCATCGGGGTTAACATCTGCTATGACCTTGCATGCCTTTGAGAGGTATTCCGCATTGAAATAGCAGTTAAGCGGCTCTCCCTCAACATTCGATACTGAGTGCTCGAAAAGCATAAGCTCCCCGTTCTCACCAGAAAAGATTAACAATTCGTCCCCCTTGGTTCTCAGACATACCCTGTGTATTTCTCTCGAAGTCAGTCTCTTGCAGGTATCAAAGATTACAGCCAACTTTCTAAAGCACTCCCTGATATTAGTATCACCACTGGTGAAAACTACATTGGTCTTGCTAGACCTCTTTACCTGAAAGAATCTACTCACATCGGGATACCTTGCGGGTTCTGAAACAATTTCCGTTTCTTTAATGCTGATTAACTGTGGCTCATGCACACCATTAACTTTGCACCTAATTACAGAACGGGTATCGCTGCTGATAACTTCATCCCCTTTAATCAGCACATAATTGAATATAGGTCTTGCTTTATCCTTTGACACAAACTGCCCTGCATATTTAACCGCCTTTATTAAGGTAACCATGCCTCTCAATCAGTCCTTTCTTTATCACTTTCGCCCTCGTGAGCCACTAATCCAAAAAACCTAAATCGGCCGTTGTTTCCTGCATTTCTTCGCCTGTGTCAGGTGGCTCCTGCAACCTTGCAGAATCCAAAAACTTATGCATAAAGGTCATTGTTTCTCGTGGCTCATAATCTGCGGATTCATCATCTGCTACCGAACTCTGCTTAATGAGCGCTACCACAAAGCTTGCACCTGGGGCCTCAATGTACAGATTCTTTTCCGCGTTATCCTCTTTCAATATCGCATCATGAATAAAGATAGTACATTCTTTAGACTGCAGCTCATTAAGCAGATTTGCCACCTTGTATAAAAACCTTGCGTCAACGCACACCCTGGCATCATCAGCCACAGGCTCTACTGACTTCCCCAGTACAAAGCAGCTCTGTACAGTATCATTACCAGCAATCACATAAAGGCTTCCATTATGAACAGACAGCCATATAGGCTTACAGGCTCCTTTCGTTATGGTCATGGCATAGGTGAAAATGCGTTTCCACTCTGTAGTGAAGTCCCCCTGAATCTTAACCTTTAGGCCTCCGCTGTTTCTTGTACGCTTCAAGAGCCCTTCCATATCTGGAGCATCCTCCCCGGAACAGGTGCCGTTGAAGTCTGGATCTACGCAGATCCTCTCGCCAGAGTATTCCACATCCAAAGCTGCCACAACATGAGTGTCAGTCGCATAAGCCTTACCCTCAGATAAACAGATTTGCTTAATCGCTTCTTTCGTGCTTTTCTTGTCTGCCACAAACGGCTTCAATCTTTTGCAGGCCCTTGCCACCTGTATCAAGTTCTCACCAAACATTTTTCTACCTCCCTAGTCTTTCTTGTAATACTCGGTCTCATAACCGTCAGCCCTCAAAAGCAACCCCGGCGCCCACGATATGGACTGTCCCATAATCTCACAGGCTTCTTCCAAAGAACCTGTACCGTAGGGCATTTCCAGGATAACCTCGTCATGTACGTGCATGACTATCTTGTAACCGGCATGGTCCAGTCTAAGCATAGCCTCAGCTAGACAGTCTCTCGCTGTTGCCTGCACTATATTCTCTACCAGCTTACCGCCCCAGGTATAAACACGGCCCCAGCCTCCTTTTTCTGTGATTCCCTCATATGTAACGGCTTCCTGGTCACGGCCTTCTTCTCTTAGCAGCCTAGGCCTTACATAAGCTATACTTCTCTGACTCGCAAGCCTTATAAACAGAATGCCTTTTTGATAATGAAACTGCATGCCTTTTTTGTAGCTGACCGGTATCTTTGTACGAATAGCTCTTCTTGCACATTTCTCAACATCCCGCCACATCTGGCAGATATTAGGACTGGCTTTCCGCCAATGTGCAATAGTGTTTGCCATTTCTTCCTCGGTCATACCCATTTTGTCGGCCCCAAAGGCTCTCAAAGCTGACACGCCACCGCCATAGCCACATGCTAACTCTGCAATCTTGCCCTTTGCTCTCAGATGCCCATTCTCACCATGCTTCACTACAGGAACATGGAACATCTGACTAGCAGAGGCACAATATATATCGCCCCCCTTTGCGAAAGTCTCCATTCTCCATTTTTCATCTGCCAGCCAAGCGATTACCCTGGCTTCAATAGCAGAGAAGTCTGCGACTATGAACCGCTTGCCGTTCTCAGCTACAAACGCTGTTCGTATCAACTGGCTAAGTACATCTGCGGGATTGCTGTACATAATACTCATAACCTCGTACATCCCTTGCTTAACCATGTTCCGGTCTCCGTCCAAGTCCTCCAGATGATTCTGTGGCAGATTATGTAATTGAACCAGTCTGCCTGCCCATCGGCCTGTCCTGTTAGCTCCGTAGAACTGGAGCATACCGTGAACCCTGCCGTCCCTGCACCTTGCATTACGCATTGCCTCATATTTCCGTATGCTGGTCTTTGCCAACCGGTTTTTCAGAATCACTACCTTTCGTACTTCATCCGGCAGGTCTTTCCGGTTCAATAGATTAGCCCTGACTTCCTTATCAAGACTTGCAAGGTTTGTTCCCATCCTTGCATTCACCCAGTCCAGAATCTGCTGATTGCTGTTCGGATTACTCAAACCTGAAATCCTGTGTGCCTCATCCAGCCACTCTGCCCGCAGTCTTTCATCGAAAGCAAGAGCGTTGTTTACTACGGACATATCCAGCAACACCCCCGCATCGTTGATTTTCTGGTCAAGGCACCACAGCTCTCGTTCTCGGGGACCAGGCTCAAAGTCTTTCAGCCTATCCCGTATAGCTCTTTCTGACTCAACATCCCTTATGCAGTATTCCTTAAACAGCTGCCACTTCTGCGGATCGTCTGTCGGAAGGTTCCTGGTACGCTGACCATTAGCCCGCGTTGGTTTGCAGGGCTTGCAGAAATACTGAATCAGCCGCTTACCTATGGCTAATTTCTGCTTGTCCTCTGACAGGCCTATTACCTTGCCTACCATGTCCAAACCACCCGGCATACCGAGTGTATACCCCTGCACCATAGTGCAATACCACTGTGCAGGATTCAGCTCTCTGCCTAAATACCGGCTCAGGACTGTACGCTCAAAGGCTGCGTTATAGGCCATTTTACGAATATCCTTATCCTGCAAAGCATTAAGCACCTCTTCCGGTATGCTTTCCCTGCCCATCTGCTCTGCTTCTGCACTAAACAGACTGATACTAGCATTGCCGCTCTTTCCTAACATGCCCATATCAATAATTTTTACAGGCTCATTATCAAAGGCATAAGCAAACAGCAGTATCTCGCAGTTTTCAGCATATTTGTATAACCCTGCCTTCCGTATATCCAACTCGGAATAGGTCTCCAAGTCGATACTCAATGTGCGCATGCTATCCCTCCAATAAACTCATTCTGAATTTGTAGGTTTCCAAATCTACTTTCTGGACAACCCATTTTGTTGCCCTGGAGCTCGACTTGCCTACCCGCTCTACTTTTCCTACCCCGAAGTGGTCACCTGTGGGGACCACTACATAGTCCCCAACAGACAACCTCATATCACAGCGGTAGTCGTAGCATTTCGGGCAGTTTCTGAAACTAACCCGTACTACCATAGCGCATCACCCCAACAGAGAATCAAGGTCCGTTACGGCTTCAACACCATCGTCCTCGTCTTCAGTATCAATATCTGCTGGCAGGAAATCATCTGCCGCCTCCTCACCAAGGTCTTCAAAGTCTCCCGCACTTACGGAGCTGCCGCCAAGCTGTTCTCCGTCACGAACCTTTTGAATCCCCAGCAAACCTGCGGCAATTCCTGCACTTCCGCCTTTGCTGAACGCATAGAAGTTCACAGCCACATTGGCATAACAGCCAGAGTAAACCTCGCTTCTGTCGGTAATAGCCTGTCTGCGACGGTCACAAATGACCGGCTTGTTCTTAGTGGAGGCATTGAGGTAAAACATACCCTCATACTCTGTACCATCACGCTCAGTATCACCGTCATGCAGTGGCATTTTCAAGTCTCTCGGAATTTTCCCCTTGCTATTGGCCAATCTGGACTTACCGCCCTCTACCGCTGCCTTGATAGCCGCCTTTATCTTGGCCAGAGTTTCCTTATCTGACTTATCAATCAATAACTGTGTGCTGTACTTGCCTGTTTCCTCATCCGGCTCCCATGCATACATATAACTCAAACGGGCCGGAACAAATACCTGATTATCCTTCTTTTTCTTCATAGCTTTTTATCCTTTCTCATCCAAATCCTCAAAATAGCTTTCTGCTTCGTTTATTGCCGGTCTCTTGTCGGATTCCGGCACCAGTACCGGAGCACCCTCCGGACGGATAACTTCATCACCCAGCAAGGCATCAAAGTTCTTACTGCCTAACAGCTTCTGCATGTCTGTCAGGCCAATAAGCGCCTTGGGCTTGAATATCTGGGAATCTGCATAGCCGTTCTTATTAAGAATGGTGGCTATAGACTCCTCGTTTCTGTACTTCCTGTTAGCTCTGCCCTCTACCAGCTTCCAGCCTGGCCACTCACGGCCGTTAAGGGCTTCCGCATAAGCATAATCTTTGAGCTTAGTGACATAGCTCTTAACCATGTCGGCCTTTGCTAACAGCCTGGCCAGCTCATCGTCTTCCATGAGAGCCGGATCAGCAAAACTATCCTCGCACATCAGATTGTGCTCTGCCAGCTTTCGGCACCGTGGCACTGCTTTACAGAACCTGCACCATTCGCCTGGCTGAGGCTCCCCTAGACCAGCCATTGCCTGCTGGGCAATAGGTTTGATTGTATCGCCCCATTTTAAGAGCTTAGAAACGCTTAGAATCTCAGTCGAAATCCCGCCGTTTCTTGGCTGGCAGATAGTCATCTGTACTTCCTCTACATCTATACCCAGCATACGGGCTATGGAATAGGCTCCAAGCCCGTACAGCCTGAGTTGTGGATTATCTTCGGCGACAACCGGCACGCTCTTACCGAATTTCAAGTCACAGACTTCTATCCGGTCTTTGCTTATGATTACCGCATCACCACTGCCGAACCCCTGGGGAACCCACTGACTGAAATCCAGTCTCTGCTCCAGCATGAGCTTTCCGTCACAGTCCTCAACCTTGTCTATTACCATGTTGATGTACTCGTCTGCATAGTCACTCAGACTCTGGCTATACCACTGGCTCTTCCTTGCTTTTTTCACGAAAGCGTTGTATTCACCCGAGGCTATCTTGCCAAAATGCTCTGCCAGGGCCATTTCCGCCCATTTGTGAGCGAAGGTCCCTTCTTCTGCACTTGCACCAGCCCTGTCGGGAAATTTTTGCTCCAGCCTTGCTGACGGAGGGCAATTAAGCCAACGATGTGAACCGCTGGCACTCAGTATCGCATGAGCTCTCATATCATAACCCCAGCTTCGCTACTACTTCGTTAAGCTGCTCCACGGAGGCCTCAGACAGAGAAGCCACTCCGATGGCCTTGAACTCAGCCTGTACTTTGGCAGCTCCGCCGTCATTATCCATGCAGAACTGAGTCAGCATTTCCTTGATTTCCGCCTTGGTATGCACAGGCTTTTCCTCGGACTCGGTATCCGGTTCAGGCTTAGCCTTTGTCTCAACCTTGGCCTCGGTCTTCTTGGCAGCCGGCTTAGTCTTAGCCTCAGTTTTAGGCTCTGCCTTCTTAACAGTGGTCTTTACTTCCTTGGCAGTCTCAACCTTGCCTGGCTCCTGGTCAGCCGCCACATTTGTCAAAACACCATCTGCAGCTCCTGCTATCATTCCTGCCAAATCCTGCAGATTGCTTACCTCTAACTCAATTGTTACTTTCATGATTTTTCCTCCTTAAGAAATCTTAACTAACATTAAACCCAGCATGATGATAAAACCTATGAGGCTCCAGCCCCGGTCTGTAAAATACGGCATATCACTACTCTCCTTTCTTTACCCAGTAATTAATCCGGATTACCTGCCCCGGATAGATTGTCACATTGTCCCATAATTCTGGATTCAGCTCTCTGATTCCCTGCTCGAACTCCAGAATGTACCTGCGACCACCGGTATTCAGGGGTAAAAAACTTTCGCTGATGTCACGCAAGGTGTCCCCCTCCTTTACTGTATAGGTCACTTCCACAAGCTCCTGCTCCTCACAAAAGCCTGTCAGCAGTGTAACAGCCAGCGCACCTGCGCATACTGCACCTGCTACCTTAACCCATCCGGACTTTTTCATAATCTCTACACCTCTTTCTTTCATGCCGGGTACACATCACCTATCAACCCATTGGCTGGTAAGCACTGTGTACCCGGCATACCCTTATGCTTTCTCTGGTATTGCCAACACCTGGCTGAGCCAAAACTTCGTCTTACCTCTGGGCGGTGTGAGAACCGGCGTGAGCCGGCCCTCCCTGCAATACTGCTTCAAAGTGCTGTTGGATATCCGGAGAATGCTCCGTACTTCGCTCGGGAATACCAGACTGTCCGTCCGCTTCGGTATAATCTCCGAAAAAGTGCTCCCCATCTGGGCTGCCAGCTCCATAAACCTCAGAACATCCTGATTCTTCAAAATGGTGCTCAGCTCCTGCCCTTTTCGTACCAGCTGATCCAGCCCCTCAACATTAATGTCCATTTACCTCACAAATCCTTCCTCTTTCAAGCTCGTGCAGTCACTGGTTACTACATTGACAATGACATGGTCCAAAACCGGAATGTCCATCAGCTTTCCTGCTTCTACCAGCCTTTTAGTTGTGGCTATATCTTCCTTGCTGGGCTCCGTGTTACCGCTGGGGTGATTATGCCCCAGAATGATTGACGCTGCATTGCTCAATATTGCAGGCTTGAATACCTCTCGAGGTGAAACCAGGGAACCACATAGCGTTCCCATCGAAACGGTGTTGATGCCAATCACATGATTTTTGATGTCAACCATTAATACTACGAAGTGCTCCCTATCTACGCCCTTAAGATACTGGGCTATAATTTCACCTGCATTCTCTGGGCAATCTGCATATATGTGGGCATACTCTGCTGAACCCTCTTTAACCAACTGTACCTTGTAAGTATCAATCTCAAACATTTGGAACCCTCCTCTGAACTATCCGCAGCAGTGCACATGAACCTCGATAAGCCATTACATACTCAGCATAGAGCCGTTTGGCTTCGAGGTATGTTTCCGCACTGTCTATATCCTCCCAAGGCTGCCCCTGGTATTTATACTTAATCACGAAAATCTTTTTTGTCTTAGCCATGATTATCACTCTTCCTTTGCGCAATCTGCCAAGTAGTCTGTTTTCGCATTCATATAGGCCCTGAACAATTCAGGGTACACATCCATCTCTTTGCATACCAATGTTTCAGGGTCGCATTCCAGACCGAGAGCCTCCAGAGTATCAAACGGATCATAAGTTATGCAGAACTCGTGATTAGCCAGCTCGTACCTGAAAGCATCATAGGCAAACTCATAAGAGCCTAGCAGGAGCTCCATCTTTTCCGTAGCAAGCCGATTCACTGTATCCCTTATCAGCTTGGAGTCAGCCTTGCGATAAAGGGCACCACCTGGGCCACTGTACAAGTCTCTGTGGCTCTCAACTCCCAACTTCTTCATGGCATCCAGCAGCTGGTCCTCGGTAAACGCATAAGCAATAGGCAAGCCGTTGAATATCTTCTGCTGTCTGATGCAAAGTTCCTCATATCTGTTCATTTCTCTACCCTCCATTAATCAGTCAATCACTTTCGCAAAATACTGCAGCTCCTCGCCCTTCAGGTGCTCTACTGCATAACCATCAGCTTTCCGCCACAGAGAATCGTACAGCTCTGCCATATCTGCTTTACCCTGCTGATGAAACTGCCAAATCTTGTGATTAAGCACCATGACCAGCTCAGTCAGGTACTTGTAATCATGCTTCCATTCGTTGAAGGCTCTGCGGAATGTACCCCGCACAGCACCAGCTCCGAACCTGTCGGCAATAGAGAAATCTTCCCAAAAAGTAGTCAAAGGCTTATAGCCAGTGAGTTCTTCAACTCTCCATCTTGGTGTTCCGAACATAATAATTACCTCCATTAGATACTAGATACTAACCTGCGACAGGGCTTGTGACCTGTACTGCCGCATTACCAGCCTGCCTGGCCAACCAAACAAGCCGTCACTCTGCGTTGTCAGATAAGAACTACCTTTGCCCCCTCTTTCAGGCAATCGTTCCAGAACGACTGAAAAGCACTCTCGGACTCGAAGCCGTCGAGATATACATCACAGTCCTGTGTCTCTGTAAAGCCTAACCTAAGTCCTTCTTTCTTGATGTCCTCCTGGGTAACTTCCCTCATTTCTGTGTGCCTGTCGTAAATTCTGGTCAGGATGTACTTAGTCATTGTCATCAGCCTCCATATCTTTATACTGGGCCTTTACGCACCTGTTAAATATTTCCGTCATAACCTCTGCCTTAGTTGCACACTCACGGATATCCGATGTCCGGATAATCTCATCTGCCAAATGAGATATTCTTGCGTTCAGTGTCTCCTGAGTGAGGTCCCCGCTGTTATCCAGCAGCTCGCCGTATTCCTCAATAGTCATTCCAGTGCACCAGTCATGGTCTATACACAAACTTCTCAAAGCACCATCGTAAATTGTAAATCTTAGTTCTAACATGATTTTCTACCTCATTTCCTCTCAACCCTTTAACTTCCACCTAATCGTCAAGGCAGCAAAATATTTCTTACTGGCATCTTATATAACGCACATAACGCATACAGGTTTCTCATGTTGGGTGTGGACTTGCCATTCTCCCAACTTGCAATAGTCATTGGGTTCTTCCCTAATGCCTCAGCCACCTGAGTCTGTGTCAAACCTGCGTTGACTCTGGCTGCCTTCAAGCTGATCTTCATAAATCATTCCTCCTAGTTTTCGTCATCCGTAATGCTGTCCTCAGTGATATTGCCATAAGTATAACCGTTGTCATTGCGGAGAAAAACTTCCCTATCCTCGTCGTAATTACTCAGGAAACGGATAAGCTCTCCTACGGTCATTGTCTTGCCACACTGGCTGGGGTGGTAGCCATTTCTGCGTCCTTCAATGAACAATATGTCCTTAGTCATTCTGCTCAGCCTCCTTGTTCAAAATTAGTAACATATTTAGCTGGTTATTCAATCCCTCCAACTCAGCAAACAATCTAGGCAATCTATTGGATTCCTTACTTATTCTCTCAGCTATATCGAGTGAAAAGTCATCATTCAGCTGATCCAACAACCCCTGAATTTTCTTTTGGGTTCTCTCAATCTCCATCACCTGCTGGTCAATGTTACTACGTACAAATTTGATTCCTGATTCTATCTTAGTCATTTTCTATCGCCCTTTCTGTTTGTATCAAGGTGATGTTTTATTTTATGTATACATACTGCCACGGTATATACCTTATGTCAAGGGTAAAACCTAATTTTTCTATGAAATTTATTGATTTTCTTAGGTCTTACTGATATAATCTAAGTACAAATACTTAGGAGGTGTTTTATATGAACCTCAGAACAGTTTTCGCTAATAACTTTAAACGTGTACTTGCAGCTTCTTCCCATAGCCAGGTAGAGCTGGCTCGCTATCTCGGTGTGTCTGAAGCTACTGTGTCCGACTGGAAACGCGGACAAGTTATGCCTCGTATAAACCGCATAAACCAAATCGCTGCTTTCTTCCAGGTGCCTTCCACCGCATTAATCGACTGCACGCTCCCTCCCGATACAGAACCTGACGACATTGAGGAAGCCGAGTCTGCTACTGTGGAGCACCCTGAGCTTACCAGCATAGCTCCAAAATCAGATGCCAAACAGCTCTTTGTCCAGAGCTTCAACAAGCTGCTTGAAAGAGAGCGATATTCGCTGGCCGATATTGCCCGCTGCCTCGGTGTATCCGCAGCCACCACCTCAGACTGGAAGAACGCTAGAATAATGCCCAGCCTAGACAATATCTACAGGCTTGCCGAACTCTTTAAGGTTTCACCTAATGTCATGCTGGGACTCGAGGACCTGCCCGAGCCGGAACCTATCAAGACCGATATCCTTGACGCCCTTTTCCATGACTCGCCACGGATTCTTGCCAAACTGCGCAAAGTAACCATCGATGGCAGGCTTAACGAACCGGGAGTCGCAGCCAAGCTGTCCTACCGACAAAAAGAGCGCATAAAGGACATAATCCTGCTGACTTACAACGAAGCTGTCAGAAACGGAGGCAAAGCAGAAGCCTATACTATGCCGGAACCTGACTCTCCTGCCGATCACTAAATATAAGCCTGGGTGCCTGTGGAGAACCCCCGCCTAGTGAAATATATAATCAGGAGAAACCATATGAACAAAATCTTTATTGAAACCGATGCAGAGCTTTATGCACTTATCAAGCATGTCGTTGTAGAGTGTGACACAGAACAGTCAAGTGATGACAAAACTGTTGACCGGGCGGAGCAGCCTGAGCCGAAACCCTGCTGACTTAGGTTTCAATTACTGCAAAGGGTAAACTGACAGACAAAATTGGCCAATTTTTACTAAATTTCTCCTGAGAGCTCCTTAGAGCGATTTTAGCCTGAAACTCCTCCATATCCTAGACGTTGATATATAAGGGTTTGCAGGCTTTTTTGTTATGCGCAGTTAGGCATAGGTATAGATGTATGCGGGCACAAAATAAAATCGCTTAGAAAAGCCCGTTATTTTGCATTTTCGGAGGTGCAGACATGAAGAAAATCAGAACACGCAAAAGAGGTGCCAAATGGTACTTCAGCTTTGAAGCCGGCAAAAAGCCGGATGGCAAAAGAAACATAATAGAAAAAGGGGGATTTACTGACGAAGATTCCGCTTATGAAGCCGGCATGCGCTCTTACAACCAGTGGAAGTACGGAATAGCCTGTACTGACCATAACAAGCTCACCGTGCGGGAGTTTATGCAGAATTGGCTGGAGCACTGCCGTACCCGTGTCAGATATGCAACTTATGTAAGCTATGGCACCCTGGTCAACGGCCACCTTGACTTCTTTGGCTCTACTCTCCTGTCAGACCTCACACCCATGCAGTGCGATGCCTGGTTGCAGGATCTGATAAAAAGCGGATACTCATCCAAAACCATAACCACTTACAAAACCAACCTGAGCACGGCACTGCATTACGCTGTCTACCCCTGCCAGCTCCTAGATAGCAACCCTATGGCAAAAATCCGCATGCCGAAGTCTCTGAAAAACGAAGTCACAAAGCGAACCATAATCTCCCTAGAACGCTTTCAAGCGCTTATGGAAATCTTTCCTGCTGGGCATAGCTGCCATATACCCTTACAGATAGCCTTCCACACCGGAATGAGAATAGGCGAGATTCTAGGGTTGCTGTGGGATAATGTCGACCTAGACCGCGGCATTATACATGTCCGCACTCAACTGACAACCACGATTCATAACCATCAAAGAATCACCTCTGACCTCAAAACGCCCAGCAGCCATCGTGATGTTCTCATAGACCAACAGCTATGTTCCGTGCTCCGTGAATGGAAGAACACTCAATATCTCAACCATGTTCTTCAAGGCGACTCCTATGTGAACAACTATGCAAATGCAGACGGGCAGATAATGTCCTGTTCAGCAAGTGCCCTCACAGGCTCGTATAAGCTCATAGAACCCGTATGTACCACTCCTAAGGGTAATCACATAGGCAGGATAGTTTATCCCTCTCAAATACGCCGAAACTTAAAAAAGGTAGACCTAAACAGTCACAGCTTCCGTCACACCCATGCTACCATGCTCCTCTCTGCTGGAGTACCCGTGAAAGAGATATCCGCCAGGCTGGGGCATACCAATATGGATATCACCGAGGGTCTCTATGTCCATAGCACCCGGGAAATGCAGGTCCGGGCGAAAGATGCCTTTGAACAGCTCCTGCAAAACGGTAAATGACACCCCTGTGTTTACTATTCGGATACGGTTTATGGTACGGTTTATGCCACAAACCCTTATGTATCAAGCCTTCAAGGGCTGTGGTAAACCATAAACCGTAAATTTTGCCCCAACATTTCTTATAGTGTATATATATATTCCTTACGCGCGTATACGTGTTATATATATATATTCTTATTATTCTTATATTATATATAATATATAGTTTACATAGTTTACATAGGGTATAAGCCTTATGTATCAAGGCTTCAAGCGTGAACCGTATATAGTTTACCGAGGTTTACAGAGTTCACATAAGACAGAAAGGAAGTACGAAAAATCACCAATGTTGGCAGAATGTTGGCAAATAAAAAGCCGAAGCCCCATATACCAAGGCTTCGACCAACATTGTACTATTGTACATCAAAATAGACCAAATGTCCATATTTCCTTGTGGATATATGCAATTTGCAAATTTCTAGTTTATCTTTATTCGCTATGAAGATTTATTCTCTTGGTGGCTTCATTCAAAACTATTAATATCGAGTCTTACATACACCACAGCGAGTAAAGGACAGTGTGCCTACTGCTTCGCCCTCATTTCCATCACACCAATGTACATAATAATATGTTTAAACTGTTATAGTTATCTATCATCTATAGATACTTCTCTATTTCATTCAAAACCTTGGCAAGATCATTATGTATATCAGATTCCCAAAATCTCAACACCAACCAACCTTGCTGAGTTAACAGATCATTAACTTCCCTATCTCGTTCCACATTGCGTTGAAGTTTGGATTGCCAATAGCGCTGATTAGTGGATATTTGACTGCCAGGATTATTTTGTTGACCTCTAGCGTGCCAAAAATCTCCATCGACAAATATAACAATTTTTTGTCTGGTTAGCACAATATCAGGACATCCTACCAACTTTCGCCAATTTTTCCTGTAACGGATTCCTCTATGCCATAATGCTTTTCTCAACTTAACCTCTGGCTTTGTGTCACTTCCCTTGTTTCCACACATCGCCTTGTGTCGTTGCGTTGCTGTCAATATATCCATGTTTGCTCATCACCTTATGTGGTACAGACATCTCTTTAAAAAATATACACATATATGCTATAATTATAATACAAGTTAATGCGTACTACAAGAAAGAGTGATATATAATGCTTGCTATGTCCGATACAGATTTAAGCCAGTTTCTTCCAATTTTTGCTAATCTGCATATTCCTGTAGCATTTCTAGTACCAACGCCTACAGGCTTTAAAAAATCCATAATGGATGCAACGGCTCCAATTCGCAACTTGCTAAAAGATGCTGGGCTACATGATTACATTCAGCAAGAACAAGGAGAAAATGGCAAAGTTCTTGTAAAAACACACCTAATTACTAATAATGGCGATATAAAAACCCAAACATCTCTATATAGACCAAAGACCAAATCTGGTGATCCTAGATTGTGGATTTACAAATTAAGTTCTTACTGCCACCCATGCAATCTATTAGCTTTAACCATTATAGATAACGAATTATTTGTATTTAATTTATCCGACAAGCTAATCGTAGATTCCTTAATCAAAGGGGGCTACTGCTACGATATACTTCTGACTGAATCCCGAAAAACAGAGGTAATAGCAAATGAATTGTTAGACAAATTAAAACATATCCATAATCAAGGTTTTCTTCCATCCATTACTGAAGGAGATCCTGGCGTAGGTGATACATTGGAAAACGCATTAGGAATATGCCGTAACAATTTGAAGCTTCCTGACTATAAAGGTATTGAATTAAAGGCTGCTAGATTGACAAGAAACGGTGCTAAACGCACCGATACAAGAGCAACATTATTTAACAAAGTCCCTGATACAGGTATGACTTACAGAGAAATAGTCAAAAATTATGGCAAATATCAAATTCCTCGCAAGGCAACAACACCTAGATTGCAATTAGTAGAAACATTTAGGTGTTCAAGACCTAATGCATACGATTTACAATTAGCTGTAGACATGGATGCAGATAATATCAGTATTCAACACATTGGCAGTAATGGCAAAAGCACCTTTGTATCTGCCTGGAGCATTAACACCCTACAACAAATACTTGCTGTTAAGCACCATGAAACATTTTGGGTAAAGGCTGTTTCTAAAAATGTTAATAATAAGGAACATTTTAGATATGACAAAGTTATACATACAAAAAATCCAAACCTTTCATTACTTGCACCATTAGTTAAAATTGATAAGATCACTGTTGATTTATCTGGCTATTTTGAAGAAAACGGAAATATGCGGAATCACGGAATGGGGTTTAAGATGTATCCAGCAGATTTGCCTTTATTACTAGGAAAATCCATTACATACGATTTATAAGCAAAGTTCTATCATATGTCATATAGCCACCCATAAGTTAGACCAAACACCTCTAACTTATAGGTGGCTATACATTTGACAACTCTTTCACTTATAGGCATTTTTTTATTTCCAAAGCTATTGCTTTTGCTAATAACGGAGGGACAGCATTGCCTACCTGCGTAAATTGTGGTACTTCTACTCTCCGCTTCAATCCACCAGTTGTTCTTTTACCTAGAAACTCAAAGGAATCGTCAAACGATTGACAACGAGCTAATTCCCTTACACTAAAAGTTCTATCTTCCCATGGCGAAATATAGTCGTCTGCTATTGTTACCACTGTAGCTGATGGTTTATTTTCATCGAATCTTTGTCTTATGTTCTTTTTTGTAAGTAAAATATTTACAATTCTATCAGAAACATTGGCTTCTTTAAATGAATCAACAATCTGCTCTGCTGATAAATATGTTTTATCAACACATAGCTTTATAAGTGCAGGCTTTTTAGAAATATCTATGCCATCTGTCATAACTCTCTGCTTCAGCATAGTTCCTGTTTCACCTTGTCTAAACAAACTGAACCGTTCACGCACAACTTCTGTCATAGCAGATTGTTCTATATTTTTGTATTCATCGGCCTTTATAGGCTTACCATTTATGTTGGGTGTACGACCATTAATGCTATCCTGCTGGTACGAGCTTAATATCATTTTTTCACCCTTGGCATTATTACCAATCAAATCGCTAATAGCTTCCTTAATGGATATATACTCATCAGGAGTATGCGTTGGCAATGGATATGATGGCTCCTGCACATCATCGCGATAGCCAATAAATATCACACGATTACGCCGTTGAGGTACGCCATAATCAGCGGCATTCAATATTCTTGGTTCTAAGGTGTTGTAACCTATTTCACGCAGTTCGCTTGCTAAAATATCTGGCGTTACTGATCCATCAGGATAAACTTTTCCCCCCAATCCTGTATATCCTATGAACTGCATATCCATAAATCCTTCTACATTCTCCAGAACGATGTATTTAGGTCTGATTTGAGATATTACTCGCACATATTCCCCAAAAAGCATATTTCTGGGATCAGATTTATCACGCCTTCCAGCACGAGAAAATCCCTGACAACTCGGCCCTCCTATTATTAAATCAATTTCTGGCAATTTCTTCCCCTCAAAAATTTTCAAGGAAGATATAGCCTTAAATATATCTGCCCCTGTTAATTCTCTTATGTCAGCTCTCTGAAAAAAAGTATTTTCACCCTGAATCAATCCAAGCTGTTTGTGGCGATTTGTATATGTAACCTCAACCATTGGGCTTATATCAGAACTAAACAAAATGTGAAATCCGGCTTGTATCAATCCCTCAGAACAACCGCCAGCTCCACAAAACAAATCTATAGCATAATGTTTCATAATCACAGACTCCTTGACATTTTTCTATATTCTATCATGTTTTCGTTGAAAAGTCCAGGATTTTTATCAAAACAATGCTTTATTGTTCTGTATTGCACAGCAATATAATATAAAATGTTAGCAAGCTAACTATTAACATACCCCATGAATTGAGTTACTGTTCCTGTTTTGGTGCTTATTTAGGAACGGTATTCATATACGGTTCCGCTTTAGGTTCCTGTTTCCGCACCTTCAAAAGGTTTTAACGAGGTGCAGTGACATTCTCTTATCCCTTGTGCCGCAAGGCCTCCCAGCTCCCTAATATAAAGAAAAAGAAAAGAAAAAAAGATTTCCGTTTTGCTAGTTTAACCTAGTTCGATAGTATACATCCTGATAGCTAACCTTAGTATGAAAGTATACATAATTATAGTATCTATTGTATTTCTGGTATATACCTCTATACAATATTCCTTTATTCTAACCAAATTCATATATTAACTGCTGTATAAGTTAGTACCACGAAATAAGGTCAAATCTACATCGCAATGTCGATTTGACCTTAAAAATTCAATGCTGTTTTAATATTAAAGCATCATAAGATAATTTTTGTATTCTGAAGGTGAGATACCTATTGCTTTCATGGCTGCCTCAGCAGATAAGTTAGTGGTTCTCATTAGATTTTTTATGGCCCTTAATGTCCCCCTGATTTCACCTCTAGCTTCACCACGAGCTTCACCCCTAGCTTCGCCAACTTTAATCAAAGCATCTTTCTCTTCTTTTTCATTCCATTCAAACCCAAACATATCTATCACCTCTTTTTCATTATTTCTTAAATATTCCGTCATGATATTGTGTTCCAAACAATAACGAATAGCTTCTTTTACAGCTTGGTCAATGGTTAATTTTTGCTTTCTGTAAAATTTATACTTGTTGGAAAATATGCTGTATTCCTTTATTGCAGAGCATTTCTGCTTTAGTGTCTCACTTTTACCATCACCAAGGTTATACACATGAACAATTAACTCCAGATTTTCTGAGGCTGACTCAAATGCATTACTTAATTTTAATATCTGCTGGTCAAATGACATATCATCTCCATCATAAAAAACATAAAATTCAGGAGCAGGTACCTTGATCAACTCGCTGCCATAAATCTTGGCTGACTGTCCGCTGACAATTCTGCGATATAGTTCGTCAAGATAGCTTAAAAACCGCAAGGGCATATTAGGATTAATGGTTGTTTGGTGCTCAATAAGTACGATGACCAAATTATCCATCAGAAAAGAAATGTCATTTTTAATATTACTGAAAAAACTTCCTTCCAGTGTATTGATATTAACATTGGATGAATTTCTAAAATGAGTATCGTTCAAAGCATTGAACAATTCCAGTAAATGTGATTCTGTAGCCATGTAATGGCAAAATACAGTATCGCGTATTTTTCGATTTGTCATGGGATACCCCTTTCAATCATTAACAGCAAAAGAAGGTATGTTTGTATGTTTATTATAACATAGGCGAATTTTATAAGCAATACGATATTTACATGGAATTATTCATATCCTATTATCGCACCTCCAAAAGGCTCATGGGAGTTGCAGTGACACCCTCTCATCCCTTGTACTGATAATATATATTTTTTCGCTTATCTGGCTTAAACTTCTTAATTTTTTAAGTTTACCCCTGGTGATTTTCACTTCATTTTATTATATAATCACTTTATCAAGATAAATTGGCAGCGTACTCTTTGTTTACCTTTGCCAAGCAGTCTGAATTTTTTTACTATATAGTTTTTGAGAGGTATTTGCTATGAAAAAAATTTCCTACATTCTTCAATTTAACGCGTTCATGGATAAACGATTTGATGATGAGTTGTCTCCTGCTGCCAGCCTGCTATATATGATTATTTTTTCCGAATTCAACAGATTGCATTGGCGGGATGAATGGATATACATCAGCTCCAGAATGCTTACCCTCCAGATGGGCAACCATTCTAACAGTACTATTTCCCGCAATTTGAAAAAATTAGTGGAGTTTGGTTATATCGAAACCCGTCTAAGCAAAAGATATGGCAAAACCTGCACTCAAATTCGCCTGATTCCTCTCTACCGGGAATATTATGGTGCCTTGGCGAAAGAATGCATTACACCAGTGGAATATGTTGAACAATTCCCTGCCTGGGGTACAAACTCCCTCCTAACGAGAAAATAACTATAAGTTGACTGCTGGATGAGTTACTTCTCTTACAGAGCTTATCTGCAATTCCCCACCGGTCATTTCTACATTTACATCAGTTGAGTATGTCGGATAATCCCCTGCCTGGGGCACGGAATAATCCTTTGGCGTATTTTCCTCTTCCCGCTGTCTTGCATTTTCTTCAGAAATTCTGTGATCCTCCTGATCTTCCTTTATCTTCTCCATAGCTGCAGCGACCTTAGCCAGCCTATAAAGCTCCGGAAACATCTGAGCCAATTCCTTTTCATCATCCTGTGAAACCTTCCGCCCTTTCATCATGCGGGTTGCTGTATTCATTGCACGATTTTGAGATTGTGCCTGTTTTTTCCATGCATCAGACTGTTGTCGAGAAACTGCCAGATCATGTTCCAATGTCATTCTATTATGCACAGCTTCCCTATCCTTTTGCATAGCCAGCCCGACATTGCGAAGCTGCTTCAACTGTTTTTCATCCAAAGTAACCTGATGACCATCAATCATCATATATCCCTGCTGGAGAACTCTGGATAGTATGGCTGTGCTATCAAAGCTGATTTTATACTTACCATTGCCCTGCTTGGTAACATCAAGCCATTGGGTTGTTTCTTTTGCCTCACTCTTCTTCAGAAAAGCTTTGGCAGTATCTGAAAGCTCTATGTTATCATCTTGATTAACTGCATTCTGAACTACCGTAGCATTTGCAGCCCCTACCTTTTTCCCAGATTCTGTATATCCACTGGCATTGCATTGTTGGATTTTAGAATTATTTATTTTGTACGCCCCTAAGGGTATATTCTGCAAAATATTCATAGTCTCATCTCCTTGCAAAACCAAGTTATCACTATACACCATATATCGAAAAAACATTTCAGTACATTAATATTTATTTTGAAAAAGCTACTAGACTGAAAAAATTCCCCTTCTGCAGAACTTAATGCTGGCCAGCAATCAAAAAATTCTGCCTGAAAAGACATTGATAATTTTTGTTAAGATTTATCTAGTGGATGTTGGTTTACTCCGGCGCTTGGCACAATTAGCACCTACTGCCTTTAGTGATGGCAATAGTCTATTTACTGGATTCAAATTAAATATATACCTGTAAAAAAAAGCTGTTCACAAGTCGCAAAACTTGCATACAGCTTTTTTATTACTTATCCCTATGGAATTATGTTAAGCAAAATTCTTTAGATATGCCATGAAAGGTATATTTCCATTACTTATTTTTAGGAAATAGCAGCTTTATGAATTCCCCATAATTATTCTCTATTTCCTTGACGGTTACGGCTACCAGACTATATAGAAGCTGGCTGGATATATTGTCCTTTTCATAGGGAAT